>Ga0209319_1001407_pt1 | contig 19888 bp, 24 predicted proteins | sample RifGroE2_FD_184000 | JGI IMG/M metagenome (GOLD analysis project Ga0209319, IMG submission 184000) | Groundwater microbial communities from Rifle, Colorado - Groundwater E2 (SPAdes) (version 2) | ecosystem: Environmental > Aquatic > Deep subsurface > Groundwater | place: Rifle, Colorado, United...
ATACAGCTATACGTATGTGTGTTTCGTTATTTGCTTACAAGATAAAAAAATAAGTATGAATTGCCTGGATTTTTTTACCCAACTAATTTTTATTAAAAATAATTATTTTGCCATTTTTACCAGTTTACAGCTCATATCATATTGTTATTATGGGTTGCAATCAACACATAGCGGGGTAAACCGGAATAGGCATAATAGGCGCAATGTTACGGAGCGTGCCTCCAGCCGCCACTTCACTAAAACAATTTAGTTATAGCGCATATATTCCGCTCGTACTCGATCAGTGATCGTTCAATAAAACGACCGTTTGGTTAGGTTGTATTTAACTAATAAAACGGTTGAATTGCTTGGTTATTATCCGTTATAATTAACTTGAAATAACGTTTTATTAGACGGAGCAAGAGATATGACCACCATCGCCTATTTGAGAGTGTCCACAGATAAGCAAGATTTAGATAATCAGAAACTCTCGATTTTAAATTATGCACATCAACACAAAATCAAAATCGCTGAATTTATCGAAGTTCAAGTTTCATCTCAAAAATCCATCAAAGAAAGAAAGCTCGATGCCCTACTCGATAAGTTAAAGGCCGGCGATACTTTGATCGTTAGTGAATTATCGCGCCTTGGCCGTAGCTTGGGGCAAGTCATTCGCATCGTCGATGATCTTGTTAAAAACAAAGTACAGCTCATCGCTATAAAAGAAAGCCTTGTAATTGATGGAACCAGCAAGCCCAGCATGCAAAATAAGATTATGGTCGCCCTATTCGGCTTATTTGCAGAGATTGAGCGGGATTTAATCTCTGAGAGGACTAAGCAAGGGTTACTTGCCGCTAAAGCGAAGGGGAAGCTGCTAGGGCGTCGTAAAGGTTCTTTCGGTAAGTCAAAGCTAGACGGGAAAGAGGAAGAAATAAAAAAGCTGCTGGTGTTAACAGTATCGAAGACCGCCATCGCCAAGATCGTTGGGGTATCTCGTACTACCCTACTTCACTTTATCCAATCGAGAAAATTAGGGGTTTAGCTTTCGATTGTTTATGAGACCAAAAGAGGTTTTTATGAATACAAAAAATTCAAGCGCGCAATCAAATCAAAACGGTTCTCCTGACGCCTCAAAATCACTCAACAAAAAGGTATTCTTAGCTTGCCTCATCTTATTAGGCTTTGTGTATTTGGCCGCTTCTCTATTCTCTTGGGACTTTATTGAGTCATTTTTCGTGATCCCTGTCGTGCTAATTATTTCCATTTTCGTTTATATTTTTACTCACATTCATCTAACGCCAGAGCAACGAAAGAAATTCATAAGGGCGAACCGAAAAGATAGATATAAAAGCACGGGGAGCTATTGGGATTACATCAATCACCGACCAATCGAACCAATTACACCTACCGATCATTACTCACCACCACACATTATGGCCTTCGACGATGATAGAACAAAAATATTCACGCCAGATTACTCTCAAAACAGCAGTGTCCCGTTTAATGACATGCTGGATCCATCAAATCCTGTCGGATATAACAACCCTTGCAGTCCGAATTTTATTTTTAAGGATAATTGATATTATGAGCCTGGGAAAACTCTTTTTAGACCAAAACATATTAATTACAAACGAATTAAAACATTATGCTCCGCCAGATGATAAATTGTTAGCTATACCATATTATATAAATGGAGCAGATCCTTTTTTATCACTATTTTGCCAACATACAGCTGATAAAGATCCATATAAAAATAATTTATTAGTTGGCATGAATTTACTATCACTTTTTCAATATTTGAATCGTATACTTTCAAAAGTATATGCGACGGCTCAGTTCATTATTGAAAATCAAAATAAACCAATATCATCAGCTTTAAACCAACAAAAAATTGATTCTCTAGTTTTTATTCGTTCGTGTATTTTACAAGAATATCAATGTTCACTGCGAGAATTCGTTTTAACATTAAAAATCGCTATTGACCAGTTGGTTTTTTTGCTTCCGCCATATTTAAAAAATCAGCATCTTTGTAATAACGGGATAGGCGATTTTTTGATGCATTTAGATAACCAATGGGAGGAATGTAGAAAATTTTTAACCGGGTTAAATATTGGTGCAAATTATTTAAAACATCATCGCTATCAATTTGAACAACCTTCTCAAGGATTGCACCTAGATCCACCTTCGCTTTTAGTCATTGTTGAAAATAATGACAAAAAATCATGCATTAACTTTAAAACAGTCTTCGCTAACCATCTAAATTATTTTAATGATAACAAACAGATTTTGTGTTTAATTGGCTGTGATCTGCTGGTTGATGGATTTAACAAATTTTATAAAAAACTAAATTCACAATAAACAGAAATTTCATACATAAGAAAAATGCTATAATTCTCTTATTTTTTTACGCCCAGTAAGAATCAATTTTTAATTCTGAAAATTTTTCAGCCAATTTTTGACCATTTAATAATTCACGTAAAAAACTGTTGGCGGTTCTAACTTTTTCATCATTCATGTTGTCGTTAATTGACGCAGTAATAATGGATTCTCTAAATTTTAGAATAAATTCATACGTCTCGTTACCAAAAAGAAAATAGCTTCTTCTATAAATAGTATAATGGACCCCAAAATTTGGACCACTGGTTAAGAAGCAAAAAGAGATATACTCCCCACTAATTTTCGGAGGAAAAGATGGGCGATATAAAGAAGAAAAAGCGTGACGCGAAAGAAAAGGCAGTCATTGCTATTGAGGCAATAAGAGGTGAATTGACAGCAGCTCAGATATCATCGAAATATGGCGTTAATAGCGGTCAAATTAGCACCTGGAAAAAACAATTGCTGGATGGCGCTATTGATATTTTTTCTGGTAAGCACGTTAAAATAGACAAAAGCAGAGACGCGCTAGTTGAAGAGCTTTATAAGCAAATAGGCCAGCTTTCAGTAGAAAGAGACTGGTTGAAAAAAAAATCTGATTTGTTCAGTTGAAAACAGATGTGGTCTTGTTGACCATTGTGATGGCTCACTGAGCATCAGGCAACAATGTGAATTATTGGAGATAAACAGATCGACTTTGTATTACAGTCCGAAAGCGCTTGGTAGTGAAGCCGTACGGTTAATGAATTTAATTGATGAAGAGTTTACTCGACATCCGTTTTATGGGACACGCAGAATGACCGCTTATTTACGTCATTTGGGGCACGAGATAAATCGCAAGAGGGTTCAAGGTTTATATAGGTTAATGGGTTTGGAAGCGAATCATCCAAAGCCAAATTTAAGCAGAAAGAATTCGGAACACAAGATTTATCCGTATTTGTTAAGGGATATAAAGATTGAGCGGATTAACCAAGTGTGGAGTACTGATATTACGTATATCCGTCTACAAGAAGGGTTTGCGTATTTGATGGCAATTATCGATTGGCGCAGTCGTTATGTGTTAGATTGGCAGTTAAGCACCACGTTAGAAGCTGATTTTTGTATTGAAGCGCTGACGCGAACCTTAGAAAAAGGTACCTGTGAGATTTTCAACACTGATCAGGGAGCGCAGTTTACAGCGGTGGATTTTGTAGCTTTATTGCTGAATAAAGGGATCCAGATAAGCATGGATGGCAAAGGTCGGGCGTTGGATAATGTGTTCGTTGAGAGGCTGTGGCGAAGCCTCAAATATGAATTAATTTATCAAATGGAATTTAGATCAGTGCGTGAAGCTAAAAAAGGCATTGAAGATTATTTTTTATTTTATAATAATGAGCGCTTTCATCAATCATTAAATTATAAAACGCCTCAGCAAGTATATTTCTCGTGAGCAATGATGGGATTTAAACTGGGGCTCCGCCCCAGACCCCGGGATATTTGAAGATGTGATTCAAATAACTCTGGCACTTAAAAGATTAGGGCAACCGAAGTTGCCCTGAATCACATCGCGGTCATCGGCGTCCCCGCCTGTACCGCGAATCAATATTAACATTAACATGTGAGGGGTTGTATCTTAAATTCGCTTCTGAATTTAACCTGAAAATGGTCTAGACAAGGGGTCCACTGTATAGAATCTAATTTTTTACCGAGAATTCTCCACGCATCTCTGTTTTCCCGGTGAAAAAATCCATAAAGCACTTCATCGCATGTTTGAAAAATTAAATATCTTTTTTCAAACAAACTTTTTTTGTAGTTAGCGCGATCAAGCTTGTATTTTAATCCAGCAAAAATCAAACCAAAAAGTGAAGCTAATGCACTCACAAAAATAAATTTATGAGAAATTCCGATCGCAAATAAAATTATTAAAAATACGATGCATATTATAAAAAACAGGTCATTCATTTGCATATTTTTATCACTTCTTTATTTCCAATTTGTATTTTATCTCCTTTATTTCCTTTTTGAGTTCTTCTTCAAGTTCCTTTTCCGTTGGTAAATGGAGTTGATATTTGCTTGCAAAAATTTGTTTAGCCTTATCCCCTAATGTGTACTGCACCATTTTTTTATTTTTCTCAGTACATAAAATTAACCCGATAGTTGGACTATCTGCCTCTGTTTTTATTTCCATATCAAAATAATTTACATACAGCTGCATTTGGCCTAAATCAGCATGTGTTAACCGATGAGTCTTAACGTCAATAATAACGTACGCTTTAAGAATAGCGTGATAAAAAACCAAATCTGCATAAAAGTGGTCGCCATCTAAGGTAAGCCGTTTTTGTCTAGCTATAAAAGCAAACCCCTTTCCAAGCTCTAATAAAAATTTTTGCAAATTACTAATGAGAGCGTCTTCTACCTTTGATTCGACTAATTTGTGCGATTCTGGCAATCCCAAAAATTCTAATACTACCGGCTCTTTTATAGCATCTTCTGGTGTTAGAATTTCCTGCCCTTTGCGAGCCAACTTCATTAACCCCTTTTTATCCATACTCTTTGCTAATCGATCAAATAGCAAACTCCCTATTTGCCTTTCTAATTCTCTTGATGCCCAATTATTTTCGATAGTTTCTTTCTCATAAAATTCTCTAGCCACTTGACGATCAATTCTCATTAGTGATCGGTAATGAGTCCAAGAAAGATGTGGATTGAATTGAGGTATAGATTTCGTACGCACCGCGTACGATTTTTGATAAACAATGTAAAATTTTCTTATATGAGTTAATGTTGATACGCTAAACCCTTCGCCGAATTCTTTCCTTAAACGTGAAGAAAGCTCATTAAGCAAAAAAGTTCCATATTCTGCTCTTTTTTCACCGGCCTGCTCTTCTTCAACAATATCCCGACCTATTAACCAATAGGCGTTTACTTGTTCTATATTAACTGAACGTAATACATTATGACGCGCTGCACGGATGTATCCCGCAATGTTTTTATATAAAACATCGATGCGATTGTCTGAAATTTTATCGCCCTTGTTTTTTTGTAAAAATTTTTTTCTCATGATTCACCTATCTTAGATCACTGAAATATGTATCGGAACGGCTTTAATTATACTAATAAATTCTTTATACCCAATATATTGAAAAACAATAATTCCAATAACAAATAGAATAATAATTGTTTGAGCTGTCGCATGTAGAGAAGAAAATATCTTAAATGTTTTTTCAAAAAAATTGGAAATCACCGGTTAATACCCTCTTGGCATTCAACAATTTTCTTTAATTCATCCGGCCACAATGTTGCCCTAAAATATTCCCGTGCGGCGCTTAGTATAAATTGACTCTCACGCTTAAATTTTATTTGTGAGTTTCGCAAGCTTGGAAGCTGATTTTTTAACTCATCATCTGAAACAGAAGCCATCCAATTACTAAAGGTCACATCGAAGAGTTCTTTTTCCTGAGCTTCCCTATTCAGCTTAAACTTTGTTTGTTCCATTAAGTAAATTCTCATCGCCCTATCCTTCGGCGATTCGTAATTATCGGGCTTCGTATAGGGAAAGCTGTTTTTTAATACTATCCCTAAGAAAAAGCTTATCGGTGATTTATCGATAGAGAGTACTTTATCATTGTTCTCTAAATCAAAAGCAAAGGCGTAAATTGATTCCTGAACTATCTCTGCGGTTAATATCCCTTTTTTGTATATTTGAGCGATATGACTTTTTGATAGCCCTATTTTGTTTAATGGTTCCACATCTATCCTTTCCCATTCCTCCGGTAACGGTTGTTCCGTAGTAGTAGTTGCTGTTTTTTTATTATTTAAATCACTACTACTACTAGAGATAGGTGTCTTAAGTTCTGTCCTAGGTTCTGCCTCAAGTTTGTCCTGAGTTTGTCTTAAGTTTGTCTTAAGTTTGTCCTGAGTTTCTGAATAGAGGATATCTTGAAATACACTTTCTGGTAATTCATATTGAGTCCAACCACCGCGGCCATTTTTAAATTCCCGTCGTATAATAAAACCGGTTTTTTCTAATCTTTGTATTGTTTTTCGAGCCGATGAAATCGTTGTTTTACAGGTTATAGCGATATGCTCCAAAGATAAAGGAGGAGTTTTTTTCTCTCTAGCTTTTTGACAAGTTTCGTATATTAAAATAATAATTAGTCGTTGTAATCCAACTAAAGAATAAAAAGGGAAGTTTGTCTTAAGTTTGTCCTGACTTTGTCCTATGTTTGTCTTAAGTTCTGTCCTGAGTTCCGTCTCATGTTTGTCTTTAGTTTCTTTTTCGGCATAAAATTCATGTCCTATGTTTGTCTTAAGTTTGTCCTGACTTTGTCCTATGTTTGTCTTATATTCTGTCTCAAGTTTGTCCTGACTTTGTCTTAAGTTTGAGTCGCTATTAATTTCACCTTTAGGTGGTTCGTCAAAAACCCTAAATTGTCTCGTTTTAATTTTTTTAATAATTGGAGTAGGTGGCGATGTTGTTGAAAGTGATGTTTTAGGTGTTAGCGGATCAAAAAAACCTTTTAAAATTTCATCTTTAAGAGCCATTAGTTATTTCCTTTATTGTTCAATTCTTTTCCAAAGATCTTGTATCAAATCGAAATAGTCTTGAGCTAATGGGGAGGTAGGATCATGCTCAATAGCACTACGTCTTAGAACTCTTGATTCTTGGCCAATAACGCTGCGTCTAATAGGAATAGATATAACTTTATCACCGTAATTATTGAGATATGCCCCGTATATTTGCTGACTTAACTTTGTTTTTTCGAGCAGAGTAGGGATCAAGTAAAAACCATTCCACGTTATGCCCATTGCTTCCTGAAATTCATTAACGATACCTAAATTTGTTTTTAAAGCTTGGTAGGTTTCAATATCACAGCCTATAGGTGTAACAATAAAATTTGCCGCAGTTAGGCTGTTTTCTATTAGTTGATTCCAGCTAGGCCCATTGTCAAATATTACTACATCATAATTGTTTAAATGTTTTATTAACCTATCCTTAAATAAATATTCTCGGCGATTTTCAAGCCTTAATTTCTTTTCCAAGATGTTTAAATCCGGAGCCTCTGGGATGACATCTAAGGTTGGAAGATCAGTTTTTTTGATAATTTCTGTCAACGGTACTTTTTCAAATAAAAAATGGTACAAACCTAAAGCTTGATCATTAGACTCCTCTAAGGATTCCATCTTTTTTATAGGTAGGGCGTAATTAGTCAAAGAGCATTGGATATCTAGCCCAACAAATACGGTTTTAATGCCATTTAGAGCCAATATTCTACCTAGATTATAAGCAAAAGTGGTTTTTAACACGCCGCCTTTTGGGGTATAGACACAGATAACAGTTTGAGATTTTGGTTTATTTAAGAAACCAAAACGTTCACCTATGCTGGGTAATTGATCAAGTCGCCATTGTCTGACTTGAATTGTTCCTCTCGGCACTCTTTCAGCTTTTGGTATTTCGCCTCTTTCTTCAGCATTTAATAAAGTTTGTCTGCTTTTTAACCTCTCACCTAATTTAAATAATTTGTGTATATCTGAACTAGACCAAAGAGCTTTTTCCATAATAATACCCACCAAGCGTTATTTAGACGTTTAAACTAATAAAGAAAGATAAAACGTACAAATGTTATCATGACTTATTTTAGAGACAAGTTATTTATTTATATTTTTATAAAAATATTTTTCACTATTTAATTGTCAAAATATGTCCAAAAACCACCCAATTTTTTATTTTCCTAGAACACAAAGGATAGGGCGGTTGAAATAGGTGTTTATTAACAAGGATATCCCCAAAGTCTGTGGATATTTTTTATTTTAATGGTCAATTTCTAATTAAAAATTCAGACTATCAGTTGATGGATTAAGAAAGACGGAACCCACTATGTCCTTTTCCTACAGCTCATATCCTACCGATGGAAGGAAGCACCACAGGTAAACATAGATCACTTCCATCACATTTAATGTTCGCTTATTTTATCCTCATTTCACTCTCATTCTTTATGAGGTTCAAGCCAAAACAATTCACGATCTGAATCTCGTTTTAAATAAGAATCCATAATGAGTTTAACATCATCCATTTTACTTTCTTTAATCGCTTTATCTAAGTAGTAAGAGCCTAATAGAATTTTTCGTCTCGTATCTCTTTTTCGTTCACGGTTTTTTTCAAGAGATTCCATTTTTTGAATACGAGCGTTTAGTGCCTCTCTTTTTTGTTTTAATAATTCGACTTTATTTTTTACTGTTTTCGATTGTTTTGTAGAAGTAGACATAAAATACCTCAATTGAGTAGTTATAAACGAAATAAAAATATAACACTATTGAAAAATCAAATCCAGTATTGAGTTTGAAAGAAAAAACAAAAAGCTAAAGAAGATGTAAAATAGAACGCAATCACCCAAGCCGCACTGGCGATTGAAGTGCGCGCTTATACGTTGCAACGAACGTGCGCTTTTGATAAAATGAAAATCATCGAGTACGGATTTTAATTATGGCGATTTTTCATTTTCACGGGCAGGTCATTTCAAGAAGCGCTGGTCGCTCATCAATCGCTGCTGCGGCTTATCGTTCAGGAGAAAAGCTCGTTGATGAAAGAACCGAGCTTACTCACGATTTCACTAAAAAAGAACACGACGTTTTTTATAAAGAAATCCTGCTCCCAGAAGGCGCGAAAGAATGGATGAAAGACCGATCCGTGCTTTGGAATACGGTTGAGAAAATCGAAAGAAGAAAAGATGCGCAATTAGCACGAGAATTTAATATCGCACTTCCTCGAGAATTGACCGACGAACAAAACAAAGAGCTCGCCCGATCGTTCGTTCAAAAGCACTTTGTCGATCGCGGGATGGTCGCTGATTTATGCTTGCATCACGGACATCCCAGTAAAGGGGATAAAGGAAACAAGGAAGGCGAAAAAAACGAAAATCAACCTCATTTACACGTAATGGTCACGATGCGAGAAATCACCGACGAAGGATTCGGCCAAAAGGCGAGGGAATGGAACGCTAAAGAATTATTGAACGAATGGCGAGAAGCTTGGGCTGAAGAAGCTAATTTTTTTTTAGCGTTGAACGGTCATGACCTACGCATAGACCACCGCACACTCGCCGATCAAGGGATATCCTTAACCCCACAAAAGAAAATCGGCCCTGAGATCAGCCGGATTTACGAATCAAGGATGGAAGAGCATGAGCGCATCGCTCGAAGTAATGGGGAAAGGATTTTAGAGGACCCTATAATCGCATTAGAAGCGATTACAAGGCAGCAATCGACATTTACGCATCAAGACCTAGCGCGATTTATCAATCGGCATACGGTCGATGCGGCGCAGTTTCAGACGGTCTACGATAAGGTTAAAGGGTATGAGCAGGTGGTGTTCTTAGGTAAAGACGAAGAGGGCAGAGAGCGCTTTACGACGAAAGAGATGCTGAACGTAGAGCAAACGATGCTCGATAACACCGCCTCACTCAATCGAGAGGGCCATGATCTATCAAAAGAGACGATAGAAACTCTCGACAGTGCGGTTTTGGATGTAAGCCGATTGAGCGACCAGCAAAAAGATGGATTAAAGCATTTAGTCGAGAAGGGTGATATTAAATGCCTCATCGGTTATGCAGGGACGGGTAAAGGCTATTTGCTCAACGAAGCGCGCGAAGTTTGGGAGAGAGAAGGGTATCAAGTCCATGGAGTGACGCTATCAGGTATTGCTGCTGAAAACTTAGAAGGAGCGAGCGGTATTACGAGCAGAACGTTCGCGAGTCGAAGCTATTATTGGGATCGAGGCGAGGTTTTAGGTAAAAAAGACGTGCTCGTCGTTGATGAAGCCGGCATGCTCGGTTCACGACAAATGGCTAGAATCGTCGAGATGGTCAAAAACAGCGGTGCGAAGCTTGCGCTTATCGGCGACCCACAACAATTACAAGCGATCGAAGCAGGGGCCCCTTTTAGAGCGATAGCCGAGCAGACGGGCTATTTAGAGCTTACCGAGATCAGAAGACAGCATGAAGGATGGCAACAAGCCGCAACCCAAGAATTCGCGAAGAGCTTAACGCAAGAAGCGCTCGATCGATACGATCAAAACGGATTTATCCACGCCTTTGAAACTCAAGCGGTCGCGAAAACGGCCTTAGTTGAGAAATGGAATGAATCTCGTCTTTCAACCCCAGAAAAGACTCAGATCATGCTTGCCTATACCCGCAAAGACGCCCAAGAGTTAAACGATATGGCTCGAGATTTTAGAAAGCAAAACCACGAGCTTGGAGAAGACCATCTACTACAAACACATAAAGGCGAGCAGGTATTTGCCGAAGGCGATCGTATTTACTTCTTAAAGAACGATCGAAGTTTAGGGGTGATGAACGGCACACTAGGGACGATCCAGCAAATTGACAGAGAGCATCTCACTATCAATTTGGATAAAGATGATTTAACACGCGATAAAGCCGATCAAAATAGACAAAATGAAGTCACTTTTAATCTTGAGCGCTATAATCATATTACGCACGGATATGCCGCTACAATCCACAAAGCGCAAGGCGTTACTGTGGATTGTAGCTATATTCTTGCGTCGAAATACCTCGATAGTCATGCGACCTACGTTGGGATGAGCCGACACCGAGAGAGTGTGAACTTGTTTTGGAGTAAAGAAGAGTTCGCGCGCTATCAAGATTTAGTAAAAACCGTGAGTCGAGATCGCAGCAAAGACGTCACACTCGACTATCTCGGAATGGAAACAACGGAGCTCAAAGAAAGGCCGTCTTACTCTGAAAAAATGGAGTCTTTTGATAGAAAAATCAATTTAGGCGATATTCACCACGAATTAAAAGAGTTCAAAGCGAATTTCGAGCGAGAAAATCCCTATCTTGCTAAATCCGTCCAAAGAGAAATGGAAGCGCGCAGACAAGAGCCACAACAAAAAAATCAAACAAAACAACCAGAAAAGCCACAGGATAGGCAAGATAATTTCCAAGAGCGTTATGAATCTTATAAAGCGGCTCAAGATGCGCAGGAAATGCGTGAAGAAAAGCTTTTAAAGCAGTATTATGACCTTCATAATAAACATGAACACGCCAAAGAGCATGGTCAAGCCCACACGAGAGATATGGCTAACGATCGCCTAGACCGGGGTGTTGCTGATCTATCCAAAGATCAAGAGGCGATGCGACACTCAGAGTATCACGATAAAGAATTACTGAAAGACGTTAACGAACGCAATCGAGCCATGGAAATCAGGAAAGAAAAAGAATTATCGCTCGATCGAGAAATGGACTTCTAAAATAGTTCAAGCAATAAAGTTTCGACTGTTTGAGCCTTCTAATTCGCTTCAGACTATTTAATTTCAAATGGATCTATTTAACCCCTGTTTTAACCAATTTTTAATTACTTGGAGGAATCACTATGGCAGCCATCTCATCTAAAGAAAGAGAGATAAAAGCGTTAATCACGCGTTTAAATGAAGCGATTTATCAATTCGCACACTTTGCCGAAGGAATGGTTGAAGAACGAAAAGAAATTACCGAGCAAGCGACTGCTTTGAAGGCTCTAACAGAAAAAGTAGCCGAACAACAAAAAGACTTACTTTCAATTGAAAAACAAATCAAAAAATCCATCAATGAGCTTTTCCTAGAGTTATCAGAAAGGATCTCTGAATCGACGAGCGAAGTCGTTAGCGCTTCTGTTTCTGAAAAAGTTAATGCAAAAATAAACGAAGCCACAGACGAGCTGCGATGCACTGTTAAAGAAAGCGCTTACATTTTCAAAAAATATGCCGATCAAGGAAAACTGAAAAAATGTTTATTTCATGTAGGAGTGTTTGTCGGGATTGTTATTTTAGGGTGCTTAATGAATAAATTGATTTTACCGCATTCAATGTTTGATTTAACGAGTCAGCAATTTAAAATTTATTCTGACGGGCTATTATTAGAATCATTTTGGCCTAGATTACAAACAAAGGATCAAAATACTTTGTTGCAGATAGCAAATAGCGCCCTTTCATCGAGGAGTGCTGCTCATTGAACGTATACACTACCAAGCACAAAACAATGACAACTACATTATTGTAAGGGGAACTAATGTTGTCCGAAAATGGTACCTACGTACACACAGAGCAGTAATTGAGGTTGTTGATTACAGACCCCCTCGAAACTAGGTGTCCATGGGGTCTGTAATCAACCTCTAAGAAGGCCTGTGTTACGGAACGTGCCTTTTGCCGCCACTTCGATGAAATCCCATTTTTTGGCAGTTCTTCCACACGACCCCAATTAGCCATTTCTATTGGAATGACTAACGTCAATCGGCCGACCTGAAATAACTTTCTTATTCATTTCAGCAATGGCGCGTTTGGCGTCAGATTCCTGTGCAAAAGCGACAAAACCAAAACCACGAGATCGGTTTTTTTCTCGATCGTAAGCGATTTTCACATCCACTATTTTTCCGAACGATTCGAATAATTTAAGTAAATCTCCCTCACCAATGGAGAACGGTAAGTTCCCAACAAATAAAGAATAAACCATGAAAAAATCTCCCTTTTATGGATTCATTGATTGGCGATAGCTAACTGCGGGAGCTAATTTATAAAACTCATCTCTGAATGGTTTAAAATCACCGGTAACTAATTTGTCTAAAACACCTTGATCAACCATTTTCCCATTACGGCGCTGGATTTCACTTTGTACATCAATCAAATTGAAAAAAGCGAAAACATCTCCGTCTTTCAGCGCTCTTGATAGTCCATTTAAAAAGGCTTTCGTATGAGAAGAGTGGTTTGAAAATAATGTAATGTTTTTCGCAAAGCCATTTTCCACATAATACCCACCCGGCCCAGCAGTTTCATAAATGCCATTCATGGTTGGAATCCACGATTGTTTGAATGTTGAAAGAAAAAGCGTTTGAAGTGTCCCGCATAGCTGCTGTTCTCGAAGTTTTAATTGATGTTCTGGGCTTTGATAGACCTTTCCATCGCGCATTTCCAGCATCTCAAATTCAGATTGTTTTATTCCTCTACTCATAGCTCACCTCTATTGTGTTGTTAAAGTTAAAAAAATAAATCAACTCATCAGCATTTCATCTGCAATGCCTCGCTGTTCCATAATTTTTCTCAATTGCCTCATAGCCTGGCTTTGTAACTGTCTTGTGCGTTCGCGAGAACGACCTATTCTCTGGCCGACATATTCCAGCGTCTCGTTTTCCGCGCCTATCTCATTAGCGTAACGCCCTAAGCCAAACCGTATCTCTAAAACAGTGCGGTATTTCTCATCAAGGCCTTGTATGAGCTCTTTGATCTTTCGTTTGAAATCGGTATTTATCGTTTTTCGTTCTGGATTATTTCGATTGTCGTTTAAGGTATCCAATAACGTGTGCTCATCGTCGTCGATTGGTTTATCGTAAGAAATTACTGGCTCGCTAGATTGCAGGAGTGTAACAACGTCTTTGTATGGCCGGCCAACCTTACGGGCGATTTCTTCTGTTGTTGGTTCTCGTCCTAATTCTTGGTAAAGCTGTTTGGAAATTTTGCGATAACCATTCAATTCCTCGATAACATGAACTGGGAGCCGAATTATTCGGCTCTGGTTCATAATCGCGCGTTCTATCGTTTGTTTGATCCACCATGAGGCATAGGTCGAAAAGCGGAATCCCTGTTCTGGGTCGTACTTTTCTACTGCTCGAATAAGGCCAAGGTTTCCTTCTTCAATAAGATCAAGAAACTTAAGCCCTCGATGACGGTATTGTTTGGCGATTTTAACGACCAATCGTAAATTTGATTCGATCATCTTATTTCGAGCAGCTTTATCACCTGCTTGAGCTAAGCGACCATAGTGAATTTCTTCTTCGGCTGTTAAAAGCGGCGTATGGCCGATCTCTCTAAGATAAATTTGAGTAGGATTGCGTTCTTTTATCGATTGATCGGTAAGTGAAGAACGTATATCCAGTGCTAATTGGTAATTCAGCACAGGCTATTTCCCCTCACTTGTTGGCTTACCTGCTTTTTCTGATTCTTTTCCCGCCTCTTGCTGATCTATTTCTGGTTCTGCTTTATGTTTTGAATCCGCGTTTACAATTATCCAGTTAATCTCACTAAGGCGCTCTTGCGCTTTTTCTTTTGCTTGCTTGTTGTTGTATTGGGTTACAATAAGAAAGAAGATTCGAGCAAAACGATATTGTCCGCGCTCAAAGAGAATCTCTGCTAGTTCTAAAGTTGCATCCACATCACGAGCGCTCACTTTATCGAGCAGCTCATCTTTGATTCCTTCACTGGTTATAGTGATAGGTTTCTGGTGAGTTAGCGCGAATGATTTTTCTTGTTCTTTCAAAATAGATTCGATCTCATTGAGTCGATCAGTCGCTTGATCGAGGCCATATCGATGGACAATCAGATAGAAAATTCTGGCAAGGCGGTAGTCGCCTTGTTTGAAAAGAATCTCCGCTAACTCTAATGCCGAATCTATACCGCCGCTCGCCACTTCATCTAAAAGTTCTCTTGAAATTTCATCTTTGGAATTATTCATTTTTATCATTCTCCTGTGCTTTTTTATTTCGGTGAATCAGGTGATCAATATCAGCCAATCTTTCTGTCGCCCTTTGGTCCCCGTGCTTGCTCGCGAGCATAAATAGACTCGTAGCAAAACCGTAACGCTGCTGTTGATAAAAGATTTCTCCGAGCTCGACTGTCGCGGCGATATCTCCGCCAGAAACTTTGCAAAGCAGCACGGGATCGATGGTGCAATTAAAGCTATTCATCATCACTATCCTCCTGCATTTGAACCGCTTCATCTTTTCCATGATTTTCGTCTTCGATCGTGTCTTGAATCCGCATAAATACCTCTTCGCGGTGTACCGATACGTCTTTCGGCGCCTCAATACCAATGCGAATTTGATTGCCTTTTTGACCTAAAATCGTAATCGTGATTTCTTGATTTCCAATAATCAGACTTTCCCCGATTCTTCGAGTTAGAATGAGCATGATATCCCTCCCTGAGCTTCATTATTTTTTGATAAAAAAGACCTGTCTGCTGTATCAATTACAACAGGCAGGCTTAACTTGAACTGACATCCTTTTTTCTTGTTGTTCGCTTCCTGTCTTGGCGCTTCGTTATTATTAAATTCGACTGATTCATTCTCTTCATCGTCGATTAGACAAAATTGAATATCGGTGTTTAACTCGATAACCAAATTAGTTAGATGTGATGAGCGCTGAAATAATTGCTCATGTAAAAAAGGCAACTGACTAATAGACGCTAATAGTGAATTGGTTTTTTTATATGTGAGTAAAACATGGTGGTGGTTGCTGGCACGGCTCAAAAACATTGTTTCCCTTCATCCTAAACTTAAAAACTAACGACCCTAATCCGTAATTTTTAGTATTGTTTTTGAGGATCAAATCTTGTCAGTTAAAAATGAACTTTCTTTTTAACTGACAATGAATGAAGTGTAGTAATGAAAAAATAGAATTGAAAATCTATTTTTGCCAGTGAATTTCTATAGCGATTATTTACAGCGAAAATTTAAATCATAAAAACGGCCTAAGCTATTTGCAAAAAAAACAAATGAATTCATAATTGAACATTATTGAGACAAATGGAATTTATTATGCCGGCGAAATTGACTTATATCCCCTGTGAGTTTGAAGAAGGAACTTGGTCAACCTTTAGAGACGATATCAAAAGAGTTGAACCAGAATTATTTAAATTAATTGAGCAAATCAGCCCTAATAATACCTTTAAATTAATTAAAGCGCGGTATGCCTATGGTGAAAAAATAACAGATTTAGGAACCATTCGTGTCCCTAATGATACCGGAAAGCTTGTTAGATTAGATGATTCTACAGCTCCTCTTCTGTTAAAGGAGCAGCTAGGATATTGCCCTACTCCTCTGATTGTTCAATTAAAAAGTGCTAACGAGGTTTTTGTAGAGTTAGAAGATCGCATTATTCCTTTAAATGTATTCATGCCTGGTGATTTATATGGTTTATATGAAATTCTGGTCCCTTATACCAACTGCCCTGTCGTTCCATGCTGGAGCATAACTTCGGGCGGCAGATCTGTTTTTTTAACTGCTAAAGTTTCTGATTCCATCGGCCATAAAAAACTAAGAACTGAATTTGGCGTTTCTGCTGTAGCCCCAAGGAAGTTAATAGACCAGTGGAATATTATAAAAACCATTGCTAATCGGGATAAAACAGATATTCCTTGGAATTCTGAGGTGCTTATTTTTACCAAAAATTGGTTTAAAAATGAAAATGATGACATTAATTGGCTAAAGTTTAGAAATTATCTTTTCGGAAAAGCATGGTGGCAATCCAGAGGAAATAGAGTTCAAATTGAATATAGCATTATGTGGGAAGCTTTCTCTAAAGCCGTGTGTTCTCGCAATTTAAAACCGAATTCTTATATCGTCGACACCATCAAGCATTTATTTTTATTAACAACTAGTACAGCGCCTGCTTTTAAAATTGCTGAGGACGATACAGTATTGCCCGCAAATTTAATCGAAAAGGCGTATACAGATGTCTATGGCTTAAAAGATCTCGCTCCGATTATTATGCATCCTCAAATATTAGGGGCCAAAAAAAGTATTACCCCGATTTATTACTCTATGGCCTACCCCACTTTGCTTGTTGGAACTCCTGCTATTCGTAAAATAGCCAATATCATGACAGAAATGAGAGAAGTAAAAATACTAATGGCGACTTTAGAGAAAGTGCTGGAATCCCAAGCGGCAATGATCTTCAAACCAATTAAAGACATTAAATTTGAGTATTTCCATAGCGATAATGATAATTTTGGCGAAATTTTAAACAGTGAATCTATTGCTGAAATAGATACCATTATTAAACTCGCTTTAGATACAAAATTTAAAGGTAAAAAATTTCCGAGCTATGGGAATTTCTTTAGGGGTTGCATTAGAATATCCAAGTAATTGATAAGCGCTTAAACTTCGTTATAAAAGTATTTCTCCAGCCTGTAATCTAAACAAAAAAGTTTTTGCCGAGGGCATTATCTGCAAAGCAAACAAGTCTTTTAGAAAAAAATATCCGTATTCTGAAATTTCGCGAGTATCTATTGAAATATCTTTGGCGAAAAAAGGTTTGGCTAGCCACCAATATAACGTAGACACCTTATAGTCTGCATCAGATACCCAAAGTTCTTTAATTGGTACCACAGAAAGACCTATTTCTTCCATTGCTTCTCTAATAACCGCTTGCTGTATTGTTTCACCATCCTCTATTGTTCCGTGAGGAGGCGCCCAATAACCTTTGTATGGCTCTTTGTTTTGTTTGACGAGCAAAATCGCGTTATCTTCTCGTTGAATGAAAATAACAACACCGGTTTTTTTCATAAGAAACCTTTTATCGTGAAATACTCTGATCACCCTCTAAGGTGACGATAAGCCCTTTTCGAAAAACATCGTATTGCTGTTCATCAAGAGGGAGTTGTATTATCTGGCAATCATTAAAATAATTTTTTTCATTACTCCCTTTTAAAAAAACTTTTGCTTTAGAAAATTTACAATCCACGTCCTTATCTAATAAAGCAGCAATGTTTGAAAAACTAATGTTATTGTCTCGATCAATGCAGAGTTGGCATTGTTTTGGAACAACCTGCCTAAATGTATCGATATTTTTTTCATTATTGTCTAACAACGCATCAAGTGGTTTATCCATATGCTGCAAAATACCAAGATTTGCTTCTGATACCATGCCATTTCTAGTCAAACAACATAACTGCAATGAAGCATTCGCTAAAACAATTAGCCGAACGTAAGATACCCAGCACGTATTGAAATCACTTTTTGGATCAAAAGATACTCCATATTGTTCTTCAATTGTAAAATCCTTATCTACCATAGTCAGCTTTCCTCTTAATTTTTTTAAAGTGGTTTCAACAAAAGGAATAATATTAGGATTGTCCTCATATACCTTCCTATAGATGTTTTTCCTAATGGCAACCCAATTTATTCCTATTTCATACATATCAGTTATGAATTTACCAACCGTCAAAAAATTCTCCGGCAGAATTACAAACGTCGCACCTATAAATAACTCATGCTCTCTCTTAAATTTAATAGCAGTCTGATGAGTAGTAATTATCTTTGAAATTAGATTGTCATAAGTGAATTGTTTCAAATAAGGTCTGTGTACTTTTTTTCGCGACTCGTCATCACCTGCATCAAAGCTAACTCTGAGATGGTGAACATATTTTGCAATAGCAGAAATAATTGCTGGTGATAATAAATCACCATTTGTTTCAATAGTAATTTTAAGCCCCAATTCTCCCAAATAAGTAATAATCTCTATAATGTTCGGATGATTTAATGGGTCTCCACCTCCTGTTAACCGAACGCTTTTTCCACCCAATGATTTAAAGTTAAAGAATATATTCTTTAACTGCTCAAGTTTTATCATGGATGGAATATTTGTTCTGAGCTCCTTAGCAAAACACATGCAACAATTATTTGAGCAGCTATTAGTAATATCGATATCAAGTCTAATCGGCGATATTTCTTTCGACAAATGAGCCCTTTTAATAGACTCAATCCAGTCTTCTAGCTGTTCAGGAAAAAGTTTCGAGTGATTTTGATAAAAAACATATTCATTAGTATTGCTTTGAACAAAAATTGCATTCCACTTGCCGTATTGTTTATTAACCAATACATCTCCATCATTACGGTCGTCCATACCATTTTACCTTTCAGGGTGTCTATTGAATTAGTTTAGTGCCTAATAAAAATTTATGCAAAAAAATAGAATTTCTATCTAATACAGCTATACGTATGTGTGTTTCGTTATTTGCTTACAAGATAAAAAAATAAGTATGAATTGCCTGGATTTTTTTACCCAACTAATTTTTATTAAAAATAATTATTTTGCCATTTTTACCAGTTTATAGTTCATATCATATTGTTATTATGGGTTGCAATCAACACATAGCGGGGTAAACCGGAAGAGGCATAATAAATAGAGTAGCCATCCCCGATCGCTCTAGGACAGCAATCTATCAGAACTTGAACGGGAAATTTTCAATAAGGTAGTTATCATTTTATTTTTGCTAATAAAATTCATTCTCTAAAAATATCTTGTGTTCAATAAAACGACCGTTTTGTTGGTTTGTATTTAACTAATAAAACGGTTGAATTATTTAGTTATTATCCGTTATAATTAACTCAAAATAACGTTTTATTAGACGGAGCGAGAGATATGACCACCATCGCCTATTTGAGAGTGTCCACAGATAAGCAAGATTTAGATAATCAGAAGCTTTCGATTTTAAATTATGCGCATCAACATAAAATTAAAATCGCTGAATTTATCGAGGTTCAAGTTTCATCTCAAAAATCCATCAAAGAAAGAAAGCTCGATGCCCTCCTAGATAAGTTAAAGGCCGGCGATACTTTGATCGTTAGTGAATTATCGCGTCTTGGCCGTAGCTTGGGACAAGTCATTCGCATCGTCGATGATCTCGTTAAAAACAAAGTACAGCTCATCGCTATAAAAGAAAGCCTTGTAATTGATGGAACCAGCAAGCCCAGCATGCAAAATAAGATTATGGTCGCCCTATTCGGCTTATTT
>Ga0209319_1001409_pt1 | contig 19835 bp, 15 predicted proteins | sample RifGroE2_FD_184000 | JGI IMG/M metagenome (GOLD analysis project Ga0209319, IMG submission 184000) | Groundwater microbial communities from Rifle, Colorado - Groundwater E2 (SPAdes) (version 2) | ecosystem: Environmental > Aquatic > Deep subsurface > Groundwater | place: Rifle, Colorado, United...
CTCGTCTTCATACTCGTAATCTTCATATTCATCTTCGTCTTCTATATTTTTATTATTCATATTATTTGTGAAGTATGATTCTTCATTTTTTATAAATCCTGTATCATTTGCTATTTTTTTACTTTTTATATCTATCTTCCATCCAGTTAATTTAGCTGCAAGTCTTACATTTTGACCTTCCTTACCTATGGCAAGTGATAATTGATCATCTGGCACTACTACTCTTGCTGTTTTTGTTTCTTCTGAAAGTTCAACTGCTAACGCCATTGCTGGAGTTATAGCTGACTTTACAAATTCACGTACGTCCTTACTCCAAAGTGTTATATCTATTTTTTCACCGTGTAGCTCATTCACTATTGCATTCACCCTATGACTATTTTGACCTACACAAGCTCCTAGCGGATCTACGTCTTTATCTTTTGAATAAACCGCTATTTTAGTTCTTGATCCTGGATCACGTGCTATGTTCTTTATTTCTACTATACCCTCGTAGATTTCTGGCACTTCTTGTTCGAAGAGTCTTTTTATAAGTTCTGGATGAGTTCTTGAAACAAAGATTTGTGGTCCCTTGGTAGTCTGCTTTACTTCGACAACATAAACTTTTATTCTCTTATTCATAATATATTCTTCATTCTTTACCTGCTCATTCACTGGCATCATAGCCTCTATCTTACCAAAATTTACGAATACTGCTAGCTTGGTCTTTCTTTGTATTATACCTGTTACAATATCCCTTTCCTTGGCTAAATATTCATTATATATCAAATCTCTTTCAGCCTCTCTTATTTTCTGCATTACTACTTGTTTAGCTGTTTGAGCTGCTACTCTACCAAAATCTTTAGGTGTTATCTCAATATTTACAATATCGCCTTGTTGGTATTTAGTATTTAACCTTTGAGCATCCTCTATTGATATTTCTAAAATATCATCTTCTACCTTCTCTACTACTTCTTTTTTAGCATAGACGTTTATTTCACCAGTTTCTCTATCAATTATAACCTCTACATTTTGATTAGTACCAAAATTTTTTCTATATGCTGTTGAAAGTGCCGTTTCTACAGCTTCAACTAAAATCTCTTTATCAATCCCTCTTTCTTTGCTTATCGTATTCAATGCCTGTATAAATTCCGCATTCATTTTTACAAACTCCCTCCTGTTTAATTTATATTATCACAGCTAATCTTACTACTGCTACTTCTTCTCTACTGTATTCTAAATTTTCTCCATTTTCAGACTTAAGAAGTATCTTTCCATCTTTTAGTCCTACTAACTCAGCTTGAAATTCTTTTATACCATTTATTTTTTGATAAAGCTTTACATCTACTAATCTACCTTTATATTTTACAAATTCCTTCTCTTTTCTAAGCTGCCTATCAAGACCTGGCGAGCTTACTTCTAATATATACACATCTTTAATAAAATTCAACTCGTCTAACTCTTTATCTATTACTCTACTAACATCTTCACAATCAGATATAAAAATGCCACCTTCTTTATCTATAAATATTTTTAAATAATAATTATCCTTCTCCTTAACATACTCAACATCTACAAGTTCAAGATTATTTTCTTCTATTATTGGTTTTATCAAATTCTCAACCTTTTTCTCTATCTCTACTGCTTTACCCAAGTAAACACCTCCTAAAAATTTTACAATACACATCCTATATAGCATACAAGAGTGGGTTTTCACCCACTCTTGTATCATACACTACCAAGTTATATATAGTATAACATATTTTTTCCAAATTGCAATAGATATTTTAAAAGTTTCATAGAAAAATTATTACAAAGCCTATTCATAATACTTCCCATCTATCCCCTTCACATAAACATTAGCTTCTCCTATAGTATACATAACAAGCTTGTGTAGTGGTCTTGTGCACATTGTATAGAATAATTTTTTATCTATATTTTCTATGTAATTTTCCTTATTTACATTGTATAATATCACTCCGTCAAATTCAAGTCCTTTTGCAAGGTATGATGGAATTATTACTGTCTTGTGTTTAAATTTTATATCGTCTTTTCTTATCAAATCAACATCTATCCTATCTTTAAGCATTTCATAAATCTTATCTGCTTGTTCTGATGATTTGCATATTATTCCTATACTTTTCATATCTTCTGCTCTAAACTCATGTATATTTTTAATTATACCTTCTACTATCTCATTTTCACTTGTTACACTATATAATACAGGCTTTCCACGGTATCTTTCTATCTCTTGTATTGTATCATCATTTAGTATTTGCCTACTAAATCTTGTTATTTCTGAGCTTGATCTGAAGCTTTTACTTAGCTTCATTATAGTTGAATTATCTTTATCAAATATAGTTTTGATTGAATCGTAATCTTTATAATCTACAAATGGGTGGATAGACTGATTTATATCTCCTAGGACTGTGAGCTTTGCTTTGTTAAATATATTTAACAAAGCAAAATACTGTATTACTGAATAATCCTGTGCTTCATCTATTATTACATGTTTTATTGTATCAGCCTTATAAAACCCTTGGATTTTTCCTTGTAGGTATATAAGAGGTGCTATATCTTCGTAATATATTTCTTTACTTTCAAGCTTTTTAGATGTATCATCGCATATTCCATCTATTTTTTCAGTGTTTACACCACACTTTTTTGCTAATTCTTTAAATAATTTTTTATCTTTATATAAGCTTCTATACATATCTAATGCACTTAAATTTACAAGCTTTTTCTTTAGCCTTTTCTTTAATTCTTCTATTTTTTTCTCTGTCATACGACCATCGTCATATATCATAACTGCCCTATCTATTATTTTCTCCATACGTTTTATTATCGGTAAATTTTCATAATCTTCAAAAAACAATTTATGCATTTCTTCCTTTGTTATAGCAGTAACCATTTCATCCTTACCAGTGTATAGCGTTTTTTCTGCTTTTCTTTCAATATCTATGTCCTGCATTTTTAAAACCCGATTTCCTATATATTCAATATAATCATTTATTATATCTAACATTTCCGGTGACATCTTAAGCCTTATAGCATCTAGCCTTGGCGTACTTGCATTCTTATTATTATAAATATATTCTAGCTGATCATTTAGGCTCTCTATCATTTCAAATTCATCTTCTAGCAAACTAATCGCATATTCGTTAAAAGTGGTCTGGAGTACATTTTCTTCCCCCATTTCTGGTAATACATTAGATATATAATCCATAAAAACTTGATTTGGTGAGAATATTAGTATATTACTATAACTAACTTTCTTATTATGTTTATATAAAAGGTATGCTATTCTATGTAACGCAACCGAGGTCTTTCCGCTTCCCGCTGGTCCTTGTACTACAAGCACATCATAACCTTCACTTCTTATTATTTGATTTTGTTCCTTTTGAATTGTTGTAACGATGTTTTTCATTTTTTCATTTGTATTTTGACTGAGAACTTCTTGCAAAATCTCATCCTCTATTTTTACATCACTATCAAATATGTATTTAATCTTACCTTTTTCTATTTTATACTGTCTTTTTAGTACTATATCTCCCTCTATAGTACCAATCGGCGCCTCGTAGCTTGCAGGTCCCGTTTCATAATCGTAGTACATACTTGCAAAAGGAGTCCGCCAGTCATAAACATAAATATCCAAGCTCTCATCATCAAGCAAATTACCTATGCCTATGTAATAAGGTTTAACCTCTTTTTCATCTTTGTCCTTGTAATCTAATCTTCCAAAATAAGCCGACTCGTGCATTCTATAAAGAGCTGCTGTAGTCGTCCTTAGATAGTTTTCAAAGCTCTCCTGTGCTTTTACCTGCCCCCTAAAAAACGCTTCCTCCGCACTATCCATATTACGAGTATCCCAAACATACTTCTGGATTTTTAATAACTCATCCTTTTTTATTTTATACTCATCTTCCCGTTTTTGTACCTGCTCGTTTATTTTCTCCATTACCTCGCCTAAATACTCTTCCTCTTTTTTATACTCTTCTATTGTTATATCCATTTTTCATACCTCCTAAGTTCACAATGCGAAAAACGAGTCACAAAGAGGCTCGTTAGTTTTTGTATTAAAGTAGTATACCATATTTTTTATAAAAATCAAGTTTCTTGTTGTAAATATATATTACTTTTTTGTTACGTTTAAACCACAACCTCAAAAATTCGCCTTCCCTCTACCTCTATCCATTCATTTTTATATTCCTTTTTCTCCTTCCTAAAGTCAAACACCACCATATATCCTGTCTCTTCTTTTTGTATTTTCATATAATCTAACAACTGCTCTACGCCCCGTTCCTCGTATTTTTCTCCATGCCATATTTTCAACTCTATTATGTGTTTTTCTATTCCGTATTTTATTACTATATCCATCTTTTTACTATCCCGCATTTCTGGTTCTATAAAGTAGTCTCCTACTCCATTTATTATTGGCTTTATAAATGCTAGGAATATTAATCGTCCTTTCTTTTCTATGAAATCTTCATCCTTTTTCCTATATTCCTGCATCATTAGCTCTTGGAATTTTTCTAGTACTAATTCCATGTGGAGTATCCCATTGTTTACAAATTTGTTTCTCTCTGCATATCTTGATTCTATTCCTATACTTGTTTCCCTTTTTGATATCATATAATTATATATTCTTTTTTCAAATATTATATTATGTACTTTTACTTTTTCATTTTTGTCTTCACTTATTATACCATACATACTGGCTTTGTTTAATATTTGATTGTCTAGGTTGTATATCTTTCTTCTTCCTTCTATAACTATATCATATATTTCGTTGTATAGCTTTTCATCATTTTCTAAATTTTTAATCAAGCTTTCGAATAATGTACTGTTTTCTTTTAGTATTATTTTAACTGCCTGCTCTACCCCTTGAATACCCCACCTCTCGCTCTCAACCGGTAGCTTTTCATCTATTACCTTACATACTTTACTCACCAAAAACGGGTACCCACTTGTATATCTGTATATTTCCTGCGATACTTGTTCTATATTCATATCTACTTTATTTTCTTTTTCATATTCTACCAGCATCGTAGCTATTTCTTTCGGATTAAATGTCATATCTACCTCAAAATCAGCCGCTATATTCCATGGGCTGTTATATCTGTCTGATGCTATTTCTCTTGCTTCGTCTGCTGTTATTACTTTTTGCTCGTTTATTAGTAGCTTTAGACTTTTTATGTCGTGTACTCCTGCTAATATTACTGATTTAAATGTAGGTATTATATTTCTATCCATGTATTTACTTCTAAGCACTCCTAAAAATTTTAGAAATACCGCGTTATTACTTGCTTGGTCTACTTCATCTATAAGTAATACAATCAGCTTGTTAAAATCAATACTCATTTTTGTTATTCTTCTACTTAGTTCATCATAACCTTTGATACCTTCTCCATAGCTTAAAATTTTATTATAAAATTCCTCATCAGTATATTCAAGATCCTTAGCTATTATTTTAAATATATTACTACAAAATGTTTCCTCATCTTTAAATAAACTTTCACCTGTCGGCTCAAAGCTTGTTTTTAATACGACATATTTATCTTTTAAATATTTAGCTATCATTGATATTGTCGTAGTCTTTCCAAATTGCCTGCTCCTGTTTATTGTGAAATAACTCCCGTCCTCTATCATCATTTCTATCTGTTTTATTTTATCACTCGTATCTACCATATAATGTTCATCTGGTATACAGACTCCGGCTATATTAAATTTTTTCATCCACTCTTCCCCTTTCGCTTTTTTCTATTTCTAATTATACATTACTACGACAAAGAATTCAAGTATTATTTTTTTAAGTCTATTACTAATCTATCTCCTACCTTTATATCTTTTTCCCTAACTCTATCAACAGGCAATTCTATCACATATATTGCATCATACATATACTTACTTATCTGCCGTGGTTTTAGATTTTCTTGTATATAGCATATTTCATCCTCTCTATCTACAAAAATAACATCTATAGCAAATCTCATAAAAAACATATGTACATTATTGCAAGGCTTTATAACTAATACTTCTTCGCGCTCCATATTCTTTCGTCCCATAAGACCTATAAATCTTTTAAAAAATGTATCTGCTATTTCTACTTTAGTTGATATTATTATATTAGTTGTTATGTTAATTAACTTCATATTACATCCCTCCTCCAAGCACTCTCATCATTCTGAGTAATGCAGGACCAATTAGGATTATAAATATGCTTGGAAATATGAAAAATATTAGTGGGAATAACATTTTTACAGGTGCTTTCATGGCTATTTCTTGTGCTCTTTGTCTGCGTTTTTCTCTCATTTGTTTTGATTGTATCTTAACTACGTTGCTTATGCTTATGCCTAGCTCATATGCCTGTATTAGTGCACCTATAAATGTAGTTAGATCATCAACATCTATCCTTTTTTGCATATCCTCTAATGCTTCTTTTCTTGTTTTACCTATCTTCATTTCAGCTAGATATCTTGAAAATTCATCAATTAGCACCCCTTTCATTTTTTCAGTGAGTTTAAGTATGCTGCTGTCAAATGAAAGTCCGGCTTCAACACTAACTGTCAATAAATCCAAAACATCTGGCATTTCACGTTCTATTTGTTTCTTTCTTTTTTGTATAATCTTTTCTAAAAATAGGTTCGGTAATACATGTAAAATACCTGTCACCAATACCCATATAAATAAATTTTTAGGATTAAGTCCAGCTTTTTGATATATCGTAATCAAATACATTAGAGGAATAATTACAGAAACTATAAGTTTTATAGTTATCCATTTGTAAACATCTATCTTATAAATAATACCTGCTTTTTGTAGCTTCATATATATCTTTTCTCTTATATTATTTGGCATTAGCCCATATATAAATTTATTAACCTTTCCATATAATAAATTTGCAACCTTCCGATAAAACATTACTTTTCTTGTTTTACTTACTGTTTCGTCTCCATCCGTCAGCTTTTTTAATCTATCTTCCATAATAATTTTTTCACTAAATACTTTTTGCAGTATATAAGTTATAACTACACTCAAAATCACAAACATCAACAAAACCAACACATACTTCATAAGTACCACCCCCTCTAACCTCCGCCATCCGACCTCTGACCTCCAGTATCACACATCTATCTTTATTATCTTGCTTATAAAATACATCCCTATAATTTCCGAAAATACTCCCATCACGACAATAATTATTCCCATTTTACTTGTAAATAGCTCCATTATATAGTCTGGTGACATTACGAGCATTATTATTCCAAGTGCTATCGGAAGTATAAGTACTATTATCGCTGATAATCTTCCCTGTGCTGTTAGGGTTTTTATTTCTCTTTTTATTTTAAGTCTTTCCCTAATGGTTTCCGATATTATATCAAGTACTTCAGCTAGGTTTCCCCCTGTTTCCCGCTGCATTAGTATTGCTGTAAGCATTAGTTCTAGATCTTTGCTAGGTATTCTTTCTAGCAAATTTTCTAGGCTTTTTTCTAAAGTCTTGCCTAGCTTTACCTCCCTCATTACTTGTCCAAACTCTATACTCATAGGAACCGGCATTTCCATAACTAACGTATTTAGCGCCTGTGCAAAGCTATGTCCTGCTTTTAGTGAATTAGATATAATTATAATGGCATCCCCTAGCTGCTCATTAAACTTTTTATAATACCTTGTTTTTGTTTTATTATATTTAGCTATTTTCTTATTAATTTTTATAATAACACTTTTGATAGTTTGTGTACCTCTCTTTTTTATAACCCTTTTTCTTACTTTAGTTTCGCCTTCTGCTTTTATATATGTATATACTCTATTTATCACTCTACCACCGAAAAATAGGTTGTTTAATATTAGATAACTTATTAGACCGCAAAATATAAATGTTAGTAACATTAGTATGATTATCATGGTATCACCTCCGGACTCACCCCCAGCCCCTCTCTAAAAGAGAGGGGGGCATTGCACTTTAGATTTTTCCCACCAATACACTTGGTCTATGGATCCCCCTCTCTTCTAGAGAGGGGTTAGGGGTGAGTTCAGGGTATCCATTCCTCCCCTATTATACTTGTAACCCTCGGCTTTATCCCTGTATACTCAAACTTCCCTATTATCTTCCCCTTACTATCTACACCTGATTGTACAAATTTAAATATATCTTGAAGTATTATTACCTCGCCTTCCATTCCCTGCACCTCAGAAATGTGGGTGATTCTCCTTGTACCGTCTTTTAGTCTTGTTTGTTGAATTATTATGTCTAATGCTGATGCTATTTGCTCCCTTATCGCTCTCACTGGTAAGTCCATACCAGCCATAAGTACCATAGTTTCTAGTCTACTTAGCATATCTCTCGGGCTGTTCGCATGCCCTGTTGTTAGCGAGCCATCGTGCCCTGTATTCATTGCTTGTAGCATGTCTAGTGCTTCACCTGATCTTACCTCTCCAACTATAATCCTGTCTGGTCTCATTCTCAGGCTGTTTTTTACCAAGTCTCTTATAGATATTTCTCCCTTTCCTTCAATATTTGCTGGGCGAGTCTCGAGCCTTACTGTATGGGCTTGATGTAGCTGTAGCTCTGCTGCATCTTCTATAGTCACTATTCTTTCATCATTGGGGATAAATGAGGATATTACGTTTAGCATTGTCGTTTTACCACTACCTGTTCCACCTGATACTATTATGTTTAGTTTTTCTCTCACGCAGGCTTTTAGAAATTCTGCCATATGTGTAGTGAGGGTTCCAAATCCTATAAGATCTGATATTGTAAATGGATCCTCCGAAAATTTCCTTATTGTTATTGTTGGACCGCATAGTGCAAGAGGAGGAATTATTGCATTTACCCTTGACCCATTTGATAGTCTTGCATCAACCATGGGTGAACTTTCGTCTATCCTCCTTCCTAGTGGCGCAACTATTTTTTCTATTATATGAGCTACATGCAGATTGTCTTTAAACTTTACTTCGGTCAACTCAATCTTTCCATTTCGCTCTACATACACTTGGTCATATCCATTGACCATTATTTCTGAAATATCTTTATCATTTAGAAGAGGTGTTATAGGTCCAAGTCCCAGTATCTCATCAATCATCTGGTACAATATTCTTGCCTTCGTATTCGAGCTCACTTCTATATTTTTTTCCTCAAAGTACTCCCTCATTATAATAGATATTTCTTTTTCAAGTACCTTACCATCTAGCTTATCAGCATTTTCTATTATTGATAGCTTTTCTATTATAAGGTTTTGTATATCATTTTTTAGCCCATAAAAAGAGTCCTTCTTATCATATCCTACACTCTTTTCCACTACCTCCGTCTTTAGCCTATTCATGAGAGACATACCACTCACCTCACTCCTTTTGCTATTTTTTCAAACCCTTCCATCATATTGTTTCTCTTTTTTTCTGTCATTATTGGTATACCCTTATTTATTGAGCTTACTACTATCTTATCGTTGCTTTTTATACAAAAGTCTATTTCTCTTTCTAGTACTTTTTTTATGTCACCTAGATTTATTCCATAGTTCTCATCAGATTTATTTACTACTAATTTTATTTTTTCATCCGCATAGTTAAGTGATTTCATTACATCTATGCCTAGCTTTGCATTTTTTATACTCGTTATCTCCATTGTCGTTATATAAAGTATCAAATCAGTTTGATCCATTATTGTTAGATTTAAATCTGAGAATTTATTGTCCATATCAAAAACTATATAGTCATAATTTTCTTTTAAAATATGTGATATCTTTTTTATATGTTCCGTTGTAACATAGTCGGCATATTCTGGTTTCTTGGGGGCTGCCAATATATCTACTCCCAATTCTGTTTCTATTATATAGTCATGAATATTTTCGCTACTTAATATGGCGATTTCTTCTATTAGCTCAATTATAGTTATACTTGGATCTACATCTGACATTGTACATATATCTCCAAAATACACATCCATATCAACAATTATTACTTTTTTGTTTGTTTCTTTTTTTATAGCTATGGCTGTGTTTATAGCTGTCGTACTTTTTCCTACGCCTCCTTTAGTACTAAAAACTGTGATGGTTTTTGGATTCCTTGCGTCTTTTTTTTCTTTCAATCTCTCAATCTGCACCTTTTTATCTTTTTCTTTTTTATAAGTGTTTCTTATTGTATCTATTATTTCTTCTGTATTAAATGGTTTTAATATATAATTCTTTGCCCCCGCCTCCATCGTCTTTTTAAGATAACCTATCTCTTTTTGAACAGACATCATTATTATCACTGTATCAGGCAGCTTATACATTATTTGCTCTGTAGCCTCAATCCCTGTAAGCACTGGCATATTTATATCCATAAGTATTATATCAGGTTCAAATTTTTCTGACATAAGGATAGCTTCCTTACCATTAGTAGCGTGCCCTACCACTTTCATACCTTCCTCATACTCAAGTATCTTCTCTATTATCTCCCTAGTTTTATCCGAATCATCAGCTATAAGCAACCTTAGCTCCTTCATTTTTATCACCACCCTCGTTTAGTTTCTTAAATTATCCTCATTTATACCATACGCTGTTTGTACACCATTGTCATTTATTGGTCTAAGCGCTAGTTTTATGGTACCGTAGTTCTCGGCATATATAAGTTTTTCCGTATCAAATGCTGTTGCTGCTAGTGTTATTGAGTATTTATTTGGTACCTTCTCTCTATCTTTATCTTCATCTATTTGATTTTTGCTTATTGATAATACTTGTATGTTTTGTAATAATATTTTTGTTTGATTAGTGTAATACACTTTCCCTGCCATGTTTTCAATAGTCTTTTCATCTAAATTCACATACACATCTACATAGTTACCTGGTTCTATCATATCCCCTACCGCCATATATTCATCTACCAATATGCTAACTGCCCTCTTATTTTCTGGTATCTTCATTGCTAGACTTTTATCATTTTCATCTACCAATCTTTCTGTTCGTATATTTTCCCCCTTTAGTATCGTATCCTTCACATATTTACCTACTATATCCCCAGTTTTAATATTTATATTTAAAGTTGTATTATCTATAGCTATCTTCTTTTCTTCTATCATATTTTTAGTTATCTTAGAATTAGGCTTAATATTTTCTTTTGCAATAACTACGGTAGTATATCTTTTAGCCTCATCTGCTTTCTCTAAACTATTCAGATATTGATAAAATAAAAATGTACAAGCTAGAGATATAAAAGCCGCTATCCACAATAACTTGACGTTTATTTTATTCATTAGGATCACCTCCTATTAGCCTTGCTCCTTTAGCTCCATAATCTATTTGGCCTTCACCTATTTTTCCATTTGTCACATACTGAATAAATCTTCCTTGTATTTCTCCCTGTGAGTTGCTATCTTCTATAAAAAATTCAGCAAATCCAACTACTGTAACACTTTTTCTTCCATTTACAGCCAAACTATCTACAATAGGTATCGTCCACAGTTTTAATGAATTCCTCGTAAAATTATCAATTGCAGATGGGTCATTTCTTAATACATAGTCTATACCTTGTTTTGTAGGTCCCGTCATGTTTCCTGTTTCTGTATCTATAACATCGCCTACTTTCAATATTCCATTATATCCATACATTATATTATCTTTATAAGAAGACGCTCCACTTCCGCCTAATGCTATCGCATCATAGTTACCACAATAATTATCATCATTATACTTAAGTGTCACCAACTCTCCATAATCAAAAGATTTTTGTTCTACAGCCACTGGTCTAATCCCTATATGAACTTCGCTCACAGCTCCTGCTATCGCTTTTGTCTTTACTTTCGTATACATTCTATCTATTCCAATTACTTTAGCAAAGATTGTAAATACATCCTCATTTATCTCAACCTCTACAGCTTGATTATCTTCATCAACTGTAACCGTAACTTTACTTCTATCTATATTATTTTGTTCACAATATTCTAATGCCATATCCACAATATCCTCACTATCCCCAGTTAGTTCCTGTGCTGCAGCAAGTGATGCTGAATCTGCAATACTGCTAATAGTAGCCTTTCTTATCACCATCACTCCTACATCAACCACCAACGCAGTTATAACCAATATTGATATCAACACAATATTCGTAATAACTAACACAGCCCCCTTATTATCAAGCATATCTACCACCTCTCATTCTATTCTCATGGTCATTTTACTTTTAATGTTATACAACTCAGGAGATATGTTTTTTATTAGTGGCATTATTGGTTCAGAAACATATGCTACTTCCACTGTTATAGCCTCTCCTCTTTCCCTTTCATATTCATTCGGAGTTATTGTTATAGAAATATTGCTATCTTGCAAAGTGCTGGTTACTTCTTCTACCTTCGCTATTACGTCATCCTCCGTACCTCCAAGTGCTGCAACCCTAGTTCCTTCTCTAGCTGCGTTCACCACTATTACATAGTCACTCATCAAAAGCCCAAATTCTACAATTCCCATAAGTATTATTAAAAAAATAGGGAGCACTAGTGCAAGTTCTGCTACAGATTGCCCCCTAATATTTTTGATTTTTTTCATAGAAATCACCTTTCTTTCTTTTCTCCTCTTTTAGCTTATTCCGTTTGTTATGTTAGTAAATAATGTTCCTAATTGATCTCCAAATAATGTTACAGCTCCTAAAACTGCTATTGCAACGAAGGCTATTACTAATGCATATTCAGTCATACCTTGTCCTCTTTGGTCATTTTTTAACAACCTCGCATAAGCAAATATTAATTTTAACATATAAATCGCCCCCTTATAAAGTTCACAATGCACAAATTTTTAAGTGTATTGTGTTTTTTGCTTTATTTGATTCTAGGTTAATTATACTACTTGCTTCTTGATTTTACCATAAGGCTGTAGTCCTGTTTTTTTAGGACATAAGTCCTATTTTAAATATCTATAACTAAATTATTAATTATTTTTTTGTAGTCTAACAATCTTTTCGCTCTATTTTGAGCCCTTTCACATATTTCCTATTCATAATTTTATCCTTCTTTCTGTTTTCCTTTGTCTCAAATATTATATCCATGTCATAATCTTCTGGATATAATTCTTTAGCCTCTATATGTAGCTTCAGTCTCTTTTTGTTTATATATATTTTCTTATCATGCACCATTACCCCTACATCTCCTACTTTATTTTCGAGCGCAAATACTACCCCGTATTTATTTAGTGCCGTTACATTTACCAAATCCCCTATTTTAAACATTTCTTCTTTCTCTAGTATATTTGGTGTTTCCTTTATTTTTTGCTTTTTAGCAACTTCATAATTTTTCTCACATTTAACACTAATCATTTGTATCGGTTTAAACTCTTTATTTTCTCCATATGTTATTTTATATGCACTCTCTAAAACATCACAGTTCATACCTAGTTTGAGTGCTATATTAAATGCATTACTTTCGCCTGATTCTCCTATAATAAGTCTATACATTGGTTTAAGTGTTTCATCATCAAAAGTCATACGCCCATTCATTACACCATCTTCATCATGTGCAAAATCTTTAATTTTGGCGTAATGCGATGTTGATACTACTACCCCACCTTTACTATGTAAATATTTTAAAATGCCTATAGCAAGCCCTTCTCCCTCTACTGGGTCAGTTCCCGAACCAAGCTCATCTAGTAGCACTAGTGTATATTTGTTTGCCACTTTCATTATGTCTATGATATTTTTCATATGTGATGAAAATGTACTCAAATTTTGCTCTATGCTCTGGTTGTCACCAATATCTACAAATATGTCTGAAAATATTGCAAATTCGCTATTTTCCCCAACTGGTACAAGTATTCCCGATTGTACCATCATAGTAAGCAGCCCTATGGTTTTCAGTGCAACAGTCTTTCCTCCTGTGTTAGGTCCTGTAATAACCAATGACGTGTAATCCTCACCAATAGAAAAGTCTAGCGGTACTGCATCTGCACCTAGCATAGGATGTTTTCCTTGGTTTATCTTTGTAATGTTGCTTGCATTAACCTTCACTTTCCTCCCACCTACGCTATTTGCGTACTTTGCTTTTGCAAATAACACATCTAGGCACACCATCGTTTCTACATTGATACTTATTTTACTTATACTTTCCATTAGCAGCGAGCTTAGATATGTAAGTATTTGATAAATCTCTGCCTCTTCTTCTGCCATCAGTCTGTTTATCTCTCCTTGCAAAATATTGATAGCCTCTGGTTCTATATAAAGGGTAGAACCTGTCTGTGACCTGCAAACTATCAAGCCCGGAACTACTCCTCTATACTCGTTTCTAACAGCTAGTACATATCTCTCATTTTTCATGCTAACTATATTATATACCAAATATTTTTGGTAACGCTTCGCTACTTCCGCTAACTTTGATTTTATTCGCCCTTCTGCTATATACTTCCTGTTTCTTATTTTATCAAGCGTGCTACTAGCTTTATCATCCACACGCTCATTTACTATACACCTATCTATTTCTTCTCTTATCTCATCTAGTATGTACATAGAGCTTGCATATTTACTCACTCTAGGTGCTAGGTTTTCCTTGTCATTCATAAACCTTATCATTCGCTCATTACTCCTTAGAAAGTCTGACATTGCTGAAAGCTCCCTTTCATTTAAGCTCATGCTTTTTTCTAGTTTCTGCATAATCAGGTCTATTCCTGTAAGACTATGCAGTGGTGCACTTGATGTTTTCTTAACTATATTCAACGCCTCATCTTGTTCATCAAGCAATACTTTAATCTTATCATAATCGCATGATGGCTCTATTTTACCTACTTCAGCCTTTGCAATATCTGAAATACAATAATCCTTTATTCTATTTATAATCTCGTAAAACTCCAGTTTTTCTAACGCTAATGCGTTCATATTAACACTCCCTTTCAATTCTTATATCTTTTTTTAAACGCAAAAAAGGCATATTCTAAATTCATAGAATATGCCTTTTTTGCGTTTATTTATCAATTTATAAAAGATAGTTGGCATGCCAAAAAGCACTCTATTTCACGTAGAATTTTATTTGTTCTGTATTCAATTTTGTTTAATCCTACAAAATATAGACTTTTCATATACACTACCCCTTTAATATTTTATTTAATTTATATTGCTTATTATATAACATATGTCTACACTTGTCAAGTGAGTTTGTTAAAATTATATTCAAAACACTGAATTACAGTTTAGACCTATAGCTGTCATTGCGAGCCTGTTTTTTGGCGTGGCAATCTGTTTTTTAATTTTATATATAGATCTCCACGTCGGGAAAAACACCTTCCTCGCGATGACAGAATAGGGAATTATATCTTTTTATAACCTCCGAATTGTAACTATTCACAAAATAATCACAATAATATTCAAAAATATTTGCTTTTTATTTAAATTTAGTTTAAAATATATGTAGATAGGAGTGATAGCATGGGAAATATTAAAATAGATTCTGATAAGGTTAAAGGTATATTTGAACAAACGTTATCTACTATAAACTCAAGTAAGCATCAAATGTTTGATATATCAGAAAATGTAAGAAATGATTATAATACATTAAAAACCGAGCTTGATTCTGTTCGTGATAAGTTGATGGTGACTATGTCTGAAGTTAATATGTTTGAAGAGCAGGTAAGTAAGGGACGTGAGCGTCTTTGTGAGGTTAATACTAATTATGATAAATACCCTGAGGAAATAGTCGAACAGGTTTATGATAAGGTAAATAATCTTGTAATAGTACTTGCAGACAAAAGGGAAGAAGAAAAAAATTTGATACATCTTAGAAACTCTTTAGAGCAAAGAGTTAAGACTTATCATCAGGTTCTAATTGATACTGAAAAGCTACTATCTCAGGTTAGTGTTGCTATAAATTTTCTTGAGGGCAATCTTAGTACGGTCATTAAAAACATTAATGACTTCAATGAAAAAAGCTTTCTGGGTATTCAGATAATAGAGGCATTAGAGCAAGAACGCGAAAGAATCGCTCGTGATATCCATGATGGTCCAGCCCAATCTTTTGCTAATATTTCACTTTCTGTTGAATTAGTCAAAAAATTAATAGAAGTAGATAAAGAAAAAGCCTTATCTGAGCTTGATCAAATGAAACTTATAACAAAAGATAATCTAACCGATATGCGTAAAATTATATATGACTTAAAACCTTTTGACATATCAGAATTAGGTTTGATTGACTGTATAAACCATTTAATAGAAAACTTTATTGAAGGTTCAAGTGTAAATTTTAATCTAAAGACACTTTCTAAGGTAACTTTCAAGAACGATCTAATTAATATTACAATATTTAGAATTATACGCGAGTCCCTAAATAATATTAAAAAGTACGCACATGCTAAAAACGTAGACATTGTCATTGAACAGAGTAACAAATTTCTAAATCTTAGTATATCAGATGATGGGATAGGATTTGACCAAAGCAAAATACATATTGACGAATCCCATGGATTTGGGCTTGCAAGTATAAAAAGACAATGTGCATACCTACAGGCTACATTTGATATTTCATCTGAGCTCAAAAAAGGAACGAAGATAAAAATACGTATTCCACTTGATTGAAAAGGAGAGGATTTTTCATGAATAAAATTAATATAATAATAGTTGATGACCATCCATTAATAAGGGAAGGTCTTAGTAAAATACTCAGTATAGATGAAAATATAAATATCCTCGCACAAGGTAATACTGGTACAAAAGCTATTGAGCTTATAAAAAAATACAGCCCAGATGTGGCACTGCTTGATATAAACATGCCCGAACTTAGTGGCATAGATGTTTTGAAAAATATAAAAAATATTACTACTAATACCAGAATACTTATTCTGACTGCTTATGATGACCGTAAACACCTTAAAGATGCTATAAATCTTGGAGCTGATGGGTATATCCTAAAAGATTCAGATTACAATACCATAATAAGTGCCATAAAAACTATCCACTCCGGTAAAAAATACATTCAACCCGAGCTTACCTCTTATCTCATCGACAAACCAATGTCTAATCTAGACATCGACAACCTAAACACTCTCACCAAACGAGAACGCGAAGTGCTTCTACTTATAGGCGATGGACTAAATAATACTGAGATTGCCGGAAAATTATTTATTAGCGAGAAGACTGTAAAAAACCATATTTCTAGCATTTATTTAAAACTAGGATTAGAAGACAGACCTCATGCTATATTGTTTGTGGTGAATAATGGGCTGCGGTAAAAAAGAGAAAAACACCTTTCGGTGTTTTTCTCTTTTTTTACAATTACTCCTAATTGGTATATCTATCTAAATCGTCTATCACTGTATTCTGTAAATCATACCAGAATGTCTCTCCATGATTTGGGTCACCTACTATTATTGTTCCTACTGTTTTTTGTAATAAATCTTGGGCTGATGGTTTCTTATTACCATAGCTTGTATTATCTGTTGCATCTCCCCATGTATTTTCTTGTTGTGTGTAGTCTAGATGTGCATCTATACCCTTGCTTGGATCATGATAATATTTATATACATCTATTTCAAACAATACAAGTAAATCTGGATTTATTTTAGGATCTATAAAGTATTTAGATTGACCTCCTATTGATATATCTAGTGTATCTCCTGCTCCTCCTGTTGGTGTTATTGATTTTATATCTTCTACTTTTACAAATTTTGCATCTGGTCTTATGTAGTAATCATAAATCCACATGTATTCTTCTTTTGCTGGATTTATAGTTGTAAGCACACCTATTTCAGTGCTTTCATTAGTTGTTCTTGTTAGTGTCTTTGTCCAGTCTGATACTTTGTATTTACTAGCGTATTTGTCTGTTGGAAGATATATTCGTACCTCTTTATATCCATTTGCCGTTTTTATAAAGAGTCTATCCTTTAGTTCTATTTTATCTCCTATCGCGCTTCCAAATCCTGTTGAGTATAGCTCAAAATTGACTTTATATCCTAAGTTTATCTTATGTGGTATTTGGTTGTTGTATGCTGGCATCTCTCTTACTGGTATATATTTATTTCCTTCTAAAGTAGCTTTCCATCTTGGATCTGCCGCATCTGCTATTCTAATCCCTGCATCAACTATAGAATCTGGTTGATTTTCTTCTGGTCCTATCTTATTTATAAATATTGGTATTGCATTATATCTATCTGTCGCTGGTGGTCTTATTTTTGTAACAGTATCTAATGCTAATTCTGTTGTAGCTCCAGTCCCTGTAATAAGTATTACATTTCCGGCTCTATCTGTTACTCTAAAATGTATGTAATACCAGTCACTTTTCATCATATTCCATGCAGTATTTGGGGGATCTATATTGATAGAGAACTTATACGGATTACCCCCATCAATTATGTAGTTGATGTATTTATGCTCTGGATTTGGGTCTGTATCAACATATTCATGCGCAGTTTGCCACCCTGTTGTTACCTCTTCAGGTCCTTTTGTCATTGCATATTCGACCCTCTGTATCCCTGATATATTATCCCATACTTCTAAGTCTATTCTATTTTCTCTATCTGCTATGTATTCTATTCTACCACGTCCTGTATTAGCATAAGCTTTACCTTCAAATTTTATATTCATGCTAGGTCTTGTTCCGTCATATTTGTATGGTCCTTTTTCTACTGCTGCTGTATCAATTAAGTTATTGCCTACTGAATCTTTTACTTTGTCTAAGTATAAGTAATATTCTCCATCATTATTAATACTTATTGTAGAGTTTATCTCTTTGATTTCCGTATCTCTTGATACATTTCCTTCTCCTTCTCTACCTATGTCTATATTTTTTATTACTTGGTTTGTACCTACATATTCACTAGCTGTTGTATCTCTTTTTTTATCCGCTGGTCTACTTTCATTACCTATAAAGTTTTCATTTGTCAGTCTGTATTCTATATTATTCAATCCCGAGTCTTTGTCTTTAAATTGCATTCCTATTGTAAATGGTATCTTTGACCATAGTATACTCGGTTCTGCCCCTGTATATGTCATTGTAGGCTTTATATTATCTAACAAATATACTTTCGTTTGATTGTCTTTATTAGTAGCAAAGTCTTCTACATCTAGTCTTGCTGTATGCTCTCCTGTACATTCAGATGTTGTATTAATGTTTTCAGGTCCTAAAACTTGTGATTGTGTATAATGTTCTTTCAATTCTGTTTTTTCTTCACTTACACTACTATCTAATTCTAAGTTTTCTTCTTTGAAAACTCTCGTTTTATCTATCAAATTAGCATTCCATATCCCCGATCTATCTTTTATACCTGGTACACTACTTGTTACATTATAACTAGTAGTATTTACATCTGAAAAATCGGCTAATACTTTGATTATCTCATACCCTGGTCCACCATACCATTTATTTTCAGCAATATTTGTTATTTTTTCTAAGTTTGACGCATCACTGATATTAGCACTTACTCCTACTGTTGGAATTGTATAGTCTACATTGTATATACCTGGATTACTGTCACCATTCCATTCCGGTTTATTAGGCTCTGGAAAATCTGTTTTAAAATAGTTATAACAATCCGTATTTGATAGCCATTTTCCACTTAATCCACTAGCATTACTCGGTAAACTTGGTTTAGCCGGTACATTCATTTTTACCCACCAAGCATGGCTATCCCAACTGCCAGGTATTGCATCTAGTTTTATTTCTTTACCTTCATTTAAAAGTACTGTGTCATTATGCTTTATATTTCCATTACTTCTTAACGCATTTCCTGAAGCTATAATTTTATCTAACGTCCAATATCCAGCATATATACAATTAACGTTTACTGTTTGACTTTTAGAAACATACCATATTTTTGATATCATCCCTCCTTCTGTATATTTTACATGTTTTTCTTTCCAAGACCAATAATATTTTAATGTTACATCTTTTTTATAATTACCATCAGTCTCTGGATTTTGTGATG
>Ga0209319_1001410_pt1 | contig 19824 bp, 22 predicted proteins | sample RifGroE2_FD_184000 | JGI IMG/M metagenome (GOLD analysis project Ga0209319, IMG submission 184000) | Groundwater microbial communities from Rifle, Colorado - Groundwater E2 (SPAdes) (version 2) | ecosystem: Environmental > Aquatic > Deep subsurface > Groundwater | place: Rifle, Colorado, United...
ATAGCTAAAAGTAAGATCATTTAACATTGTTGACGTAGCAGTATCACTGGTAGCAAAAATCGCTTTATAACGAAACCATTGCGAGCCGTTATGGATAGCGTTCAACGCCTGGCCTGAATTAACAGTGTATGTGTCGTTTACATTACTGGTGCCGGCAGGGCCAAAAAAGCTGCCAGTAGTGTCTGTTAAGTTATTTCCCCAGACGATAAAATTGTCGAAATAAACAGTTTCAAGATTGTTAGCATTATCTTGATCCGCTAGCATCAAATTAGCCTTTGCGTTCCCGGTAATATCGGTTCCTCCTACCATTCGAGCAAAATTAACCCAGCCATTTGAATTGGCGTCCAAAAGATAACAATTTATTGTATTGCTTGTTCGTGTTGCTCTTAATTTACCCGTTAACTGAGCCGTGTAGCCAGCCTGTGGAGTGGTTACTGTAGATCCGGCAGAATTATAGCTATTGAGAGCACCGGACTGCGTAACCATACATTGAAATTGCTGTGAGGTCAGGATTTGGATAAGTGTGTTTTTCCCAGCAGCTGCCGTTAAAGAAGAAATGTCATAATCTGCCTGGACATCAAAATCACCAATCAAGCTGGCATTCTTCATTGTAAGATTAGGGTAAACACTGTTTGTCGATTGAGAGGTTATTTTATATCTGTTACTATCCAAAGAACCGCCAGTGGCTGCATTCCATTTTTCTGTATTTAAAGAGGAGGTATTGAAATTATCGCTAAGATTTTCATTACTGGAAGTCACCTGTACCTTGGCAGAGCTAGCACCCGTCGGCACAGTTTCATTCCAGCTAATATTTAAAGTACTGCTTTTTGTCTTCTGCCCTACATCCATAATTCCTGAAGTAAAACTGCCGGAAGGTTGATACAAAGTTTTTCTGCTAATTATTACATCATCAATCTGCGGTGAACGCGTTCCATTCTCTGAGACCAAAGTCGCCTTATACCACATATAGCGACCGGTCCCAGCACACGAAGAAGACAGGGCTTGTGCGACTCCGCTTTGACTATCGGTTATAGTACAACCGGCGCTTTCTAGGTCTGCTGGAGGGATCGTAGCACTATCACCGCTGCGAACCTTGAAATTTGCCGTAGCCGCACCGCTACCCCCTGCAGTCAATGAACGATTAAACCTGAAAGTATTCCAAACAGTGGGGCTGGCTCCACCATCAACATAAGAAATATAAGAACCGGAAGAATTATATACTATCGCCGTTGAATACACTATTGTCACTGAACCATTATTTGCACCACTGCCTACAGTGATGGTATATACTCCTGATGCAGAATTAAAAGTAGCAACCAAATTGCCGCCGCTACCACCGTTTACTGCATAAGAGTTGTTAACCGAACACCCCCCGCTAGTATCTCCTGACCCCCAATAACTAGAACCAGCAGAGCCACCTGAAGCACTTGATGAAACTACATTGACATTAGAATTAGAAACTCCGCCTCCACCACCAGGGGGACCGCCATTTCCTCCATTAGCAGTGGCTGTCTGTGTCCCATTGGTTACGCTGGATGGTCCACCAGCACTGCCCGCGACAACATCATCACACCCAAAATCATATTGAACATCACAACAATTATCACCACACCATTCAGCACAATATTCGCCGTTATTGTAATATCCACCACGTCCACCGCCATTACCACCGGCACCATTGACTGTGGCAGTAAAAGAAGTCACTCCATTCGGAACTGTCCAAGAATATGTTCCTGGCGCGGTATTACCATCTGTACCACCAACTCCCCAAACCTTTGTAACCTGGTTAGAGGGCAGGGTTGATAATCTAATCAAAGCTGAGCTACCTGTGCCTACAACTTCAGCGTTGCTTTTGACATTCCCAGAATTATTGAATCCGCCTGATAAAGTCGAGGGTCCTGAAGTATTTGCAGTATCGTCAGTCTGAGTGAAAGACAAGCCTTGTGTGGTGGTCGCTAATCGGATACTGGTATCACCCGTACCATTGAGAATAGAATTTACAAAAGTGGCACCCGGCAAATTAAAGCCAGTTGTAGTGGTGCCATTGTTTGTTTGAATAAAAGAGCCAGACAACAAGTTCAGCGAAAGTAAATTTGCAGCAATGCTCAAGTTACTAGCAGATGCATAGCTTGCCCAGCCTTCACTATAAGTATAGGTGGCTGCCCGTCCCGGAGGCGTGCCTCCAAAGATCAAATTAGTGATCAGTGAAGTGATAACAGTAACGATTACCATAGCACTCATTCCGGCCAAAGAAAAAACTCGAACTTTCTGTTGAATACTTTTGAAGTAGTGATAAGAGAAAGGACAAGAGCGGAGTTCACGTTGTTTGAAAAAAATATTAAAAGAAATGCCCGGATCACGAGTGAGGATTATTAACAGCTTGGCGGCGTCAACTGCAATCTGCCAAAAAACCAAAGCAATGTTTAAAAAAATGACATTGAAATAAAAGAGGTTCGAGTTGTAAGGCTCATTCAATTTCTTTTCAATTTTCTGTGAAAGTGATAATTCAGTCGTTTGGATTTTCGACTGCAGGTAGTAATAGAGTTTGAGCATGGGATATTTTAATAATTTTTAATTTTGTAATTTTTATTGCTATATTGTCCTATTGCTATACTGTTATATTGTTAATTTTTCTTTTGTAAAATTAATCAGATGATTAATCTCTTTTGGAAGTTTATTTAATTCTTGAAAAATAAAATTGTACTCTTCTGTGGATATTATATTTCTTATTTTCGCCTTTTCTTTTATTGAGCCGAAGCTGTAGTATAAAATTTGATTTTATCTTTTTTACCATATCGCCCAAAACCTTCTGCGATATTTGCAGAAACAGAATCAATGGCTCTTACAAACTGCTTGCCGACCGTATCTTTTGAAAAAAAGTCCCATTTTACTACCAACTTCCAAACATAATTAGATAAATTAAAAGCTAAAACATAGCATTTTATATCATTTAGCTGTAGATATTTCTTTTCCTCCATAACAATATAACAATAGGACAATATAACAATCTATGAGAAAAAATTACAAAATTTAAAAATTATTCTATCGCTTAGCTGTAAATATTTCTTTTGCTCCAAAATAATATAACAATAGGACAATATGGCAATTCATATTTATATTATTATACTATATTTTATCTAAAATCACCAAATGTTTTTTGACTTGATTTATCTATTTAAATAAGTGATCGTTAATTGCAAAACCGTAGCGAATGAAACCCAGAGCAAATATGGAATTTGCATGAAAGTAATCCAACGCGCATATGGATAAATCGCGGCCATCGCCCAAACAAGTGTGACTAGCACTAGAAGAATATCGATTGCCGCCAAAAAATTATTCTTAAGCCCGAATTGTAGAGGAGTAAAAGAAAAATTGAAAATCAGATTGAGAATAAAGGGCAGGGCGACCAACCAGGTGATTTCTTTTTTCACTGCCATAAAAAATACTTTGCCGAAGGAAATGGCAATCAGCATATAAAGGAATGTCCAGACAGGACCGAATAACCAAGACGGAGGTGACCAAGATGGCTTGATCAATTGTGAGTACCAATTGTAAGTGTTCATAATTTTAAAATTACTAATCTTGATAAAATTTTAAGAGATATTTCTTTATCCTAATCATAGCATAAATCAATTAATTTAATAAACAGCTACCAACCTCTTGACTCTGACGTTGCGTCATAGTTTATAATTTGCTATGGTGATGGTCGAACACCTATTTAACACTTATGGCATACACTATCAAACAATTAGCCAAGCTGGCCAATGTCAGCGTACGCACCCTTCATTATTATGATGAGGTCGGCCTCTTGAAGCCTGAGCGTACCAGGAATGACTATCGGCAATATGAAGACGGGGAGCTTTTCAAGCTGCAGCAGATATTATTTTTCCGCGAACTTGATTTTCCCCTGGAAGAAATCAAAAAAATAATCGATCAACCAGACTTCGACATAATCAAATCGCTTGATGACCAAAAAGCCCTCATTAAACTGCGACAGAAAAGGCTTGGGAAATTAGTGTATACGATCAATAAAACAATCAAACATATGAAAAAAGAAAAAACAATCAAAGATGAGGAGCTCTATGATGCCTTCAAAGATGATGACGTCAAGCAATACCAAGAAGAAGTTAAAGAACGCTGGGGAAGTTCCGATGCCTACAAGCAGAGCATGGCACGGGTCTCGAAAATGACCAAGGCAGAAATGGATAAGCTGAAAGAGGACGGAAAAAAATTCACCCAACTCCTAGCCGATAGCATGGATAAAAATTTGCACAGCGAAGAAGTGCAGGCTCTGGTTGAGGAGCACTACAAGGGTATCCAATTTTTTTACGAATGCCCCTTGGAAATGTACCGCAACTTGGGCAATATGTATGTTGACGATCCAAGGTTTACGGCCTATTACGACAAGTTCCGCCCAGGCCTAGCCGTTTTTCTCCGCGATGCTATCAATATCTTTTGCGACAAGAGGGAATAAAACCGCCACCTTACCGACTACGTCGGCGTAATGGCATTCCCCATTGTATCCATCGGCGAACTTGAAAAAATTCAGTCAGAATTCGAACGGAGGCCAAGGAGAAGGCGGCACTGTTTGACCCCGGGAGCACCCGGGGGAGTTTGCCGCATTCCCTTAGGCCCGAGTGAAGAACTTCTGGTGAATTTTTTCCTGTTCGCGATTTTTGGTTACTTTTTTTAAAAAAGTGACCCCCGCCGGGTAGGCGCCGCCGGAGGCATGTCACAATATTGAAATGATAAACTCCACCATATCGGGCAATTTTCTGAAAAATAAAAATCGGAGAATTCCCGATTTTTATATTTTAGCTTCCCTTATTTTTTATTTCTCAATAGTAAATACCAATAATTATTGCTTTCCACAAAATGCAGATCGATGAATTCAAGTTCTTTAAATACTTTTAAAATTTCAGCTTTGGTGAAAAAGTGATGGATTTCTCCTTTATCATCTCCGCCATTGGAAATATAAGTATTCGGCTCCAACTTCTCCCCCATCCTGTGCTTGTTGCCTTTTACCGGCTGCAAGGTAATGAAAATCACGCCTTTGTTCCTTACTACTCTGCCGATTTCATTGATCGTCTGCTGGATTTCTTGAAGTCGGCCATGAAAAATCGTCTGAGTAGAAACTAAAGCGTCAAAAGAATCAGTTGGAAAAGGAATCTTTTTCATATCAGCCACCAGATATTCTATTTTGCCGTCTGCTTTCTTGGCTTGCTTAATCGCGCTTTTGGAAATATCCATCCCGACCACTGCGAAACCTTTTGACGATAAAAAACGGCAATTCCTGCCGCTGCCACAGCCAAGATCTAAGATCTTTTTTACTTTTTCTTTTTTAAAAACCTTTGCCAACTCAACAATGTCACCATCAGGCTTTGAATAATCAAATACAGTCTTGCCGAAAGTTTTTAAAGTCTTATTATTCTGATAAAATCCATCCCAAATTTTAATTCCTGTCATAACATTTTTTATCATTAGATTGAAAATTTATTTTTCAATCACGATAAATTTACCTTCTTCCAAAGCATGAATCGGCAATGATGTGTCACCGTATTCCGCAAGCTCATTATAGCCCTTTTGCCAATCTATTGGTCCTCTTGGATCGTTGTTCCCATAATCGGATTCATAGTGGGCAATAAACTTGATCGGCAAAATTCCTAAACCATCAAAACACTTCCTCCAGTCACAGGTCCAAAAATGTTTTACTAATGCATTCGTGCCGGCAGAACTGGTAGCGACAACTTTACTCTTACATATTTCATACAAATTATATTGGCCCAACCAATACATGACCAAATGATCATCGCCGCCAAAAATAATAACGGCGTCATTATTTTTCATCTGCTCAATAAATTTATCCGGGAATGCCAATTCAAATGTCGGCGCAATGTCAATGGCCAATTCAGAAAAATGTTTTTTATATGTTTCAAATTTTTCTTCCCAAACTTCTCTTTTTTCAGCAAAAAAACAAAATAAAATCTTTGGGGTTTCTCCCAAGCCTTTAACAATCTCAATAAAAAATAATCTAGATTTTTCCGGCTCATTTCTTAATCCACCAGAATTTAAAATGTATTTTGGCATAATTAATCTTATATTTCAAGCTTTTATAAATCATCTTCAATTTTTTTAGTAGAAATCTGTATATATCTTCTGAATATCTCATTTTCCGGTTCAATTGAAATTAACTTATTTATTTCTTCTAGAATCTGCTCCTTGGTTTTAACCGGCTTTATTTGTTCTTGATTGTTTATCCCGTGAACAATTTTTTTTCCTTTATATCTTTGTAGATCAAGATAAAGCTTTCTGATTGTAGTAACTATATAATGCTCTAGCTCTCCGGTGATCATATTTTCGGCTAATTCGTTTTTATCGGACACTTCATCTTTAATTATGTCTTGGCCACTATTAAAATAATCTAATAATCTTTTTTGATATAAAGCCAAATTAATCTTCTCGCCTTTTTTTAATCTATTTTTAAACTCATTTAAAATATTTAAAAAATCAGTGTTCTTTTTTATTACCATTTTTATAGAGCTGGCTGGCAGCTCTCTTGAGATATTAATTCTTTGCTCCTTGGGAAGTTTTTCCCATGTCCCGTCTGAGAGCATCTTACTATTAACATTCATGCCGGGGTGTTTAATGCCTGAATCATGAGTTTTATGAATAGGCTCTTGAGCCATCGCGTGTTGATAATTCTCCCATAGCCGAGTTCGAACTACTTCATCTGTATCATCAGGTATTTGATCTAGTGTAGAAAATACATTTGGGCGACCTTCAGCAGTACTATGCACTTGATATTTTCCATTTGGTTCAATTACTAAAACTACACTATTATCAGCATTTATATCCTCTAATTTTATGTTTCCTTTTTCTTCAGGTGAAAAATATTTCAACCTATTTTTAATACGCTGTGGTCCTTCTTTAATATTATTTTCTATAAATTTAAAACCATAGCCTATTGAAAGAGTTAAATTTGGAAAATGATCTTGAAAGTTAAAACTTTGCGTTCTGTTTATTTTTTCCCAATTGAAAGCAAAGGTTGCATGATAATAATAACGATAATTTGGTCTTTTCTCTTTTTCAAAATGACCTTCACTATTTATATTATCAGAGGTATTATCCCCAGTTTTAAGCTGCAAACCCAACTTATCTACTTTTTCTTGAATATGAGGTGCAAATTTTAATTCATGATTATCTTCATCAAAGATGAACAACTTATCCAAAGAAGTCGTAAGACCACCTGCATTTTTACCATAACTACCCGCATCTGATTTATAATAAATACAAAGCAATTCAAAAAATTCTTCTACAGGCATTCCTGCTCTATGTGCCATAACTTCAACAGCACTTCTTGTATCTAAAATACTCACATTCTTCTTATCATTTAAATATTTGCCCAATGGATCTCCTGATACCAGTGCTAAAGCCAAGTCAGTATGTTTCTTGTCAATTCCTAATTTATTAAATAACTCCTGAACATGTGGTTCAGTATATTCATGTTGAAGAGATTTTTTTCCTTTTACTACTGCTTCAGGCTTGCCAAGGTCATGTACTCCGAGTATTAATCTAAACAGGTTTTGATCAACGCCAGATGGCAAGGGTTTGCCGGCAAAATATTTTTCAAATTGCCTCAACGCCATTATAGTGTGTTGTTCTAAAGTATACCCTTGTTTAACACCAACGCTTTGTTGATAAACATCAGGATGTTGCCTTTTCAATAAAGCTACTAGTTTTTCAGGGTTAAATTCTTCACCTTGAAAAACTTCCTCCAAATCACTCAGATGCAATCGGGATTCAGCTTCGGGGTGATGAATTTCTGGGCTAATTATTAAATTATTTTCTAATCTTTCCAACATACAAAAAAATATAATGAAACTAGTTTATGTGTTTAATATAGCAAAAATGGCTTATTTTATCAATTTTATTATTTATGACCAACGGCTTCTATCCAATAAAAAAACCTCATCGAAATGAGGTCGGCGTAAACTAATGATAAGATTCGGACCCGAAATCTTCTCCGGTGGTCTCAATCTTCTCCCAACAAGGCTTTTTATCAATGAACTTGTCAAGTTCGTTAAGCAATGTTTCGCAATCTGCTTCGTTAGCTTCTTCAATCTGTTTATTAAGCTTCTTTAGTAAGTCAGAAGCTCTTTTACTAAACTCTCTTGGCATTATCTTTCTCCTCTCACATAATTTTCCCAACATTATTTTATACATCCAAAGCAGTAAAATGTCAATAAAGATATTTAAACATGAAGATATTTAAACTGCAGAGGTAAAACAAAAAAGAGAGACTACTTAATTATCAGTGTTGTTACAAATGCAATAATAAGAAAAGTTATCAGGTTATAAAAGCTATCAGAAAAAAATCTTTTCCACGCCAAGCTGCCTTCAGATTTTCCCCAAAGAATATTCTGTCCAATTATGGGTACTGTAAAAGCTATCCAAATCATTAGTACATAAGAATAAATAGCATTGGCTGGTCCACCATTTTTGATCGTATAACTGGTTACAAAAGCAATGAATAAAGAAGTAAGCAATGACAGAATAATTTGCGCCGAATAGTTTTTCCACATTCGCGGCTTAGCCTCCGCCATTAATTTTTTCTTTTCTACTTCTGTTAGTTTGTCGAAGCCCAAATATTGCATGTGCCACTTGCCCATCGGCGTTGAGTTCATGTACCAAAGAGTGCCGGTGATGGCGCTGATTATAGCACCAAGAATACCTACTAAAATAATTGTTCCCATATGTGTTTGATAAATTCTTATAATATAATTATTCTATGCTAAAAAATAATTATTAAGCGATTGTTAGGAGGAGGAATGTAGTTGGAACTTTTATTTCAGTATTTGTAATAATAATCGATTAAAAAATGAAGGCCTAGGTTAAAAACACCTAGGCCTTTTGATATGTGGTAGTGATTAACGGGTTGAGGACCGGGAGGGCAAGTTTGCAACTAGCCGTCGGCCCGCCTCGATTGCCTCATAGTTGCAATCGTCAGTGAATGGATCGGCAAGCACCTTTTCAGCGGCTTGCTTAAGCGCAACTAAAAATTCAGCCTCGCCAACTTGAATATCACCGAATGATTCGAATTTATCATCGTTACTTACTTGAGGATTAACACCAAGTCCATAACAAATAATAATTATCTTACCATTCTCGGAATCAAGCGACACCGCAGGCACTGCTCTTCTGCACTTGATCCAACCGATTTGCGCTTTCATAAAGACCCTCCCTTTTGCGGTTACTTATTGTGGTCAATGCCACAAAAGATTAATTATATAATAGCATTAAATTATTATTTTGTCAATAATAAACAAAAAATAGCTCTAATATTAGAACTATTTTCATGAGTGCGGAGGAGAAGGGATTCGAACCCTTGAGGAGCTTGCGCCCCTGCCGCTTTTCGAGAGCGGTACCTTCAACCAACTCAGTCACTCCTCCAAATTAACTGTTAACTTTTAGCTATTAACAATTAACTTTAAAAATTAATTCAATTTTACGCTCGCTAATATATTTTCAAAAACTTCTTTTTCTTTGTCTGTTAAATATGATGCTTGGATGGCGAAGAAGTTGCCATCGCTTAACTGTAGCCACATTGCCTGGTCCTCACTGCCATCATAGGCGTTCACGGTGGTGAATTTGTATATCTTATTGCTGTCCATCATGCTTTCAGCCAAATCTTTATAATCCTCATCCTCTCGCCAGCCCTCATTTTTAAAATAATCCTTAATGGAGAGGTTCTCTTTATTTTCTTTTACTTCATAGCTGATCGCATCCAAACACATCTGCTTCTGGCCATCACCTGATGGCGCACAGTTTTCTTGTTGCAGAGGCGTGATCACGCCAGAGTTACTATCAGTTTCTGCAAGCTGCCAATCTTTCGGATACTGGAATTGTAAGCCATATTTTTCATTCTTATAAACAGATGCTTGAAGCTCTACTTTAGGCTGTTCAACTATAGGTTGCACCGTTTCTTCTATTTTATTTGTTTCTTTAACATCTTGATTCTCCACCGGTGCAGTCGCTTTTTCTGTTTTAAAAAAGAACACTCCACCGATAATCAAAAGAATGATTAGGATAATCATATAAATAGCGATTTTTTTTATCATAAGCATTTTATTAATTCATTAATTTCTCGTCCGCTCAATTTTTGCCTTTCATTGATACGGTCTACATTTGGCAAGATTTAAGTCTATTAGATTACCTACTCCTTCCTTTTATCTCATTTGTCTTATATTTTTCATCAGAAGACCAAATTAGGAAAAGTTTATTAATAAACCCTCCTTTTCTTTTTAAATTCTCTCTGCGTTTTAAAGAAACTTGGTTCTTGCTTATCTTGTTTATTTTTTCAATTTCAGATAATACATCATAAACATCTGCGAGTTCGGATACAATTTCTTTTTTTGAATTTGAAGCTAATAACCCTTTTGCCTCTTCAACTGCTTTCTTCATTAACTGTTTTTTGAAAGTTTTATTGTCCAATTCGTAACATTCACATTCTCTATTCCTGTTCGCAATAATTTCAGGGATCTTATCTCTTACTAATTTTCTATAATAAATTTTTCTCATAATTTTAACAACTCATTAATCTCTTGTTCGCTTAATTTTTGCCATTTCCCTTCCTTCAAACTGCCTAGCTTAAGACTGGCGATTTGCGTTCTCAATAGATCTATTACTTCATAGCCCAAGGCTTTGAACATTCTTCTGATCTGGCGTTTTTTGCCAGAAGTTAAAATTATTTCGAATCTACCGTTGCCTAAAAAACGTATGCTTTTTGCCTTAACAATTCCGTCACCTTCACCGATATCAATCCCTTTTAGGAAACTTTTGATTATTTGATCGATTTGTTCTTTTCCACCTTTGCCCTCCTCCTTAATTCTTACTTTGTAAACTTTTTCATGCTCAAAACTGGGGTGGGTTATTTTTTGGGTGAGCTCGCCGTCATTGGTCAACAAAACTAAGCCGCGGCTATTTTTATCCAGCCGCCCCACAATCACTAGTCTTTCTTTGCTCCGCACCAAATCAAAAACATTTTTTTCTCCGGCAACTTTGGTGGAGGTACAAGCGTAGCCCTCCGGCTTGTTCAGTTTGATATAAGTTTTAATTTTCGCCAAGGCAATTTTTTTTCCCAAAACCAAGACTTCGTCTTCTTCGGAAACGCGCATACCCAATTCCCCTTGCGCACCATTCACTTTGACCGCGCCAAGACGAATCAACTCTTCCGCCTTGCGACGAGAACAGGCTCCGGAATCAGCTATGAATTTTTGTAAAATTATTGACACAAATTATTTTAGTTACTTCTTAATTATTTAAAGCTTTAAATGATTATTTTCTCACTCAACGTGAATATCTCTTCAGTGTCATCCTGAACTTGTTTCAGGATCAGGTGGATAATTAAAGAATATTTCTTTATCCGCGTCACAGGTATTTCTGGATTCCTGCCTTCGCAGGAATGACACACAGAAAATAGACTACTTTCGCAGGAATGACACATAAATTATTCTGTCATCCTCGCGGATGCGGGGATCCAGTGGGGGAAAGGTTTAAAAATAAAAAACCATCATTCTAGAAACAACTTAACAGAATTTCTGGATTCCTGCCTTCGCAGGAATGACACATAAAACATGTATTCAAGATTCCGCTACCCTCCGAAATGACACACCTCTTCTAGTGTCATCCTCGCGCATGCGAGGATCCAGTGGCGGAAGGTTTAAGAATAATAAACCATCATTCTAGAAACAACTTATCAGAATTTCTGGATTCCTGCCTTCGCAGGAATGACACATAGAAAAATAGACTACCTTAGCAGGAATGACACACTCCCTCTGTCATCCTCGCGGATGCGGGGATCCAGTGAAATAAAGGTTTTAAAAATAATAAACGATCATTCTAGAAACAACTTTTTCAGATTTTGCATTCCTGTCCCCTCACATAAGGTTTACCATTTGATTATGGCTAAACTTTTGAAATAGTGCACATTTTTTACTAGGTCGTAAATACATTGATGTCACTACCAAGATCAGGCATCTACTTTAAAACTGTCATCCCCGACTTCTCGAGGATGACAGTAAAATTCCTAAACTTCCTTTTTATTCTCTAAATACAAAATACTCATCATGGCCATCAACAACCAGAACAGCGCGGCTAAATCATTTTTGAAATAGGGCACATCAACTAGGCCGTGAACTACGATTGCTGTCATTGCAGAGATTAAGGCGCTTACTTGAAACTGGATCCCCGACTTCTCAGGGATGACAGTAAGCAATAGCTTAAACCCTAAATAGAAAAATTTTACTATTATCCAAATAAAAAGCGCCATCCCTAACAATCCCACCTCAGTCCAAAAATTCAGAAAAATATTGTGGGGATAGAGATAAATTTCCAAAGGCTGCCAATGGGTATTGCGATAAGCTTCGTTAAAAACCAGTTTGCGCTGTGCATCTGGATCATCAAAATCTTTTACAAAGATCCCTGGGACATGGAATGGTGCAACTGCTTTCTGGTAGCCAGACAAGCCCGCGCCGGTAATGATCTTGCCATCGTTTAACATCTGCCAAGTTTCTTTCCATTGGCTTTTGCGTACCTGACCGGAAAAATCATTCAAAGTTATATGCTTCAACGCCTGATGACGAAGCGGTTGATAGCTAACTATTCCAATCGAAGTAAAAATTATGATCGCAAGGGTAATCAAGCGAATTTTTTTTCCATACAGCAATAAAAAAACGATTGATCCAGCAGCTACTCCCAAGACGGCACCAACCGATTTGGCAAAAATAATAGCAAGCACTGAAAATATGATTGATAACAATAAAATAAATAATTTAAGAATTGAAAATTGTTTAGAAATTGAAAATTGAAAATTAAAAATTCTTTTTTCAATGATAGATAACAATAGTCCAAGGATTAAAAAAATAATACTTTCGACATACAAACCGACTGCATTGGGATAGCCGAAAATCGAGGTCACACGGCGTGTTGCCTCTGCCGCCCACAATGGATTAGAAATAAACTGGCCGGTAAATTTTTGATATATCGCAAACAAGGAAACAGCCAAGGCTGACAACGCGAGGGGCCAAATGATTCTGGATACACCACCCCGGCCTTCCTCCTTCGCTAAAGCTTCGGCGGACAAGTCGGCCACCCCTCCTTGTAAAGGAGGGGAATAATCTTCACCTTGGGTGTGAAGCGTCTGAAGGGTTGGTCGGCCAAATACATTCACCACCACGATATAAAGTAACAATGGTTCAAAAAAATAAGCCTTCCAGATGCCCAAAGCCTCGTTTGTTATGCCGGCAACTCCTACTGCGGCAAACGAAATCACTAATAAAAAAATCATCTCCCATTTGAATGGATAGTCGGAAACAATTTTTCTGCCGGAAAATTTATTTTTCAAATTCTTTAAGACCTGTCTACCATTCTTGAAAAACCAGGTTAAAAACACTATCAAAATCATTACTTCCAATAGCGTAAAAGGCACGACAAAATTAAAACGTATTAAATAACTAGGCAATAAAAAAAACAAGAGCATCAGGGACCAATCGAGACGCTTGATGGATAAAAAAATAAAAAATGCTATGAAGACAATGAAGTAAAATGACATTCCAATTTTCAATTTATAATTTTCAATTTTAAAACAATTTTTCAATGAATTAATTTTAAAATTAATTCATTGTTTAGAAATTAAAAATTGAAAATTAAGAGATTAATATGTAAAGCCCCCAGCTGACGAAGATTACGCCGGCGATTTTTTGTAAAATAACTCCTCGGCCTAGCTCTTCTTTGTAGATACTAGGGAATTTTGCTGAAAGAATCAAGACGAAAATAATCAAAAATAAGTACTGGGCTCCCTGTAAAACGTTGACCATAGCAACATTACCCAAGCTGATTGCCCAATTCAACATGATAAAAGCGGCGGCAGCGATTATTCTTACGCCCAAAAAGAAATAAATGTTAGTCTTCTTTTCTGCATTCTGCTGATGCTCTGCAATTGATTCCCGCCAAGAAGGCACCAACAAAATCAGCAAGACACCGATAAAGGTACCCAGTCGAGACCAGACAAAACTGCCAAGAAAAGGCTCATGAGAATAAATATATTTGATCAAAACATAATAAGCCGCAAAACAAAAAGCGGAAATCGTCGAGTTTATTATCAACCTCTGAGTTGGCAAATATCTAACATGCACCTTGCCGAGTAAGTCTCTGGCACGATTGATCACACTGCTAAATATGTAGACTTTAGTCTGCTTAACCGAGATCAAAGCCCCGCCGATCATTAAGACTGAAAAGGAAATAAAATGTTTCTGGCTTAGATTTTCATTCAAAAAAATCACAGAAAGCAATAGGGTAAAAATTGGGGTAAGCACTCCCACTATCGGCACGACGCGAGTTGCCTCGGATTGATGGAGCGCCTTGTACCAAAAGATGATGGTCAACAAGAAGACTCCGCCTGCCAAAATATCAATCAACAGCCATTTCAAGCTTGGCATGTAAGGCACGAAGATCAAAATCACAAAGTTGAGAATGCTCCAAACACCCACGTAGAATGCATAAGTAATGGAAGAGTGGAACTTTTTTGACAACAAAAACTTGTCGGCAACGTAAACGCCGGCATTTAAAAAATATGAAACGATTGTAACCAATAGCCAAGTCATGACTTAATTTTACCATATTTAACAAAATAAAAAAGGAGACAAATAGAATGTCTCCTGTGGTTTTCAAGAAGCGTGCAGCCGGCGAGGAATCTCCACGGCCAGAATTTCTTTGAGCTCCTGATACTGAGCTATCGAGGGAATGGCCTTGTCCTCCCCCTTTACTTTTACGTAATCGGGAGGGGAGAGAATCTTCAGCACCGTTTCTTTCATGCCAAGCTTTTTCTCCAAGATGGCGGTAGCGACTGGTCTTTTACCAGTTGCATCCTGCATCAACTCACGGAACTTGTCGGGGTTTGCTGTCTGATAGACCACAGCTTTCCAATCTTCCGGAAAGCCTTCGATGAATTGATCACAGGCGGCGTGCCCGGCTGCTCCGTGCGGATCTGATTCATAGCCGTAAGCTTTGAAAATGCGGCGGATAATTTCCCGGTGCTCGCGATTACTAATCCAGTGGGAAATGAATGTTTTCCGCATTTCCGCCAGATTGGGCGGAAAATGCATATGCTTGGATCCATCCATTTGCCCATGAAATAGCTTTATCAACCGTGGCATGTTGTTGGGATCGCCGATGTCCATGGATTGACTGTCGGTGTCATGAACCAGCCTGGCTTCGTAAACACCCTTTTCCAGAAAGCTATGAAAAACCCGATTCTCATTATGCGCGATTCCGATTCTTGGGATAGGCAACCCCATTCTTCTGGCCATTTCTGTCGCCGTGGCATCACCTAGATTGCCGCTGGGAATAAACGGCACCATCTGCGGCTCTTTTTCAACCGTCAGGAGTCGAGAATAGGCCCAGAAGACGTAGATCATCTGGGGTAAGAGCCGGCCGACATTGATGCTGTTAACCGTACCGAAGTAGGTCGGGTCGCCGGTTATTTCCCGGGCAAATTTATGGTCGTCGAGCAACCAGTTGAACAAACCCTGACAAACGTCGAACGTTCCTTCTTCCAGCTGCAAGGCGATTGTGTTCTGGTTGGTGGTCATGAAGACGCGCTGTTCGTCCGAAGGCTTGCCCTTTACAAAGGAAGTGATACAGAGGATACTGCTCAGCCCTTCACAGTTTTCACTGGCTGCCCCGCCTGTATCGCCAGATGTAGCTGCGCAGACTCCCAGTTTGCTGTCATTTTTCTGATAGAGGTAGTTCAGGATGTTTATCAGAAACATCATGCCGATGTCCTTGAAGGCCAGAGTCGGTCCCTGGTCGAGTCGAAGAACATAACGGTCCCCGACTTTTATCAGAGACAACGGCATCACCTTCTCGTCATAAATCCGTTCAAGGATCATGACCAAGATGAGGTCTGGTATTTCTTTCTTGGAAATGTATGGCCGAAGCACCTGGTAGGCTATTTCGGGCAAAGACATCTGGCTCATTGCAGCGATTTCTTGGATCGAAAATCGATGCAACCTTTGGGGCAGCCAAAGGCCGCCATTAGGGGCTTTCCCCATCATTACTGCCTGGCAAAAAGTTGCCGTTTCCGGACCATTGGTACTAACAAAATTTATCGCTTCGTTTGACATTCTCTCTCCCTCCTCATTGTAGGTGCATCTTTGGGTTAAAAAGATAGCTGCATTGTATGAAATAAAAAGACCGATAAAACTTCATACAACCTTAATAAAATAACTTAAATTAGTCAACATAAATAAAAAAAGTCCCGAGAATTTCGAGACTAGTAAATGTCCAGATTGGGAAGCTTTTCGCCGTTGGTTGGTTGGCCAATCAAATCAACATTCCCGTTTTTTTTCAACTTCACTGCAGCATTGGCTATGATGAAGGCACAAAGTTCGTTCGGCCCTCTGCGCATCTCATACGGACCTTCCTTCACCTTCCTGAAGCGAGGGAAAGCTTTGCACTCATTTTGAGAGTCATCATAATACGCCACTACAAACTCAGTTTCCGGATGTCCAAGAGGAGTAAGAACTACCAGCTTGTTCCACTCCAGCCACTTACTGAGCCAGTTCCAAGCTCCAGTAAATGGTCGCCCTTTAAGACTTTCCAACCGCGGGTCAGGGTCTAGCCAGATGAACCCGGAGCAGAATACAAACTCTTGAAATCTTCCACCGAACGCCTGCATGCCTTTAAGCTTCAGCAGTTCGATATCCAAGCCTTCATCGGTTTTGATCAACGGCGTCAAATCTATCCAGCGACGCCAAGCGATTTTAACGCTCATGTAAGCCTCCTAGCCCAAAGGCAAACTGCCGGGCTTGTCAGTAAACTTGTGGTCACACAAACCGATAGCCCCACACTGAGGACAACCTCCAAGTTCCACTCTTTGAAGATGCGTGATTCTTCTCACCGATTCCTCGGTAAACCCTGCCGAAACTACCATTCTGCCGGTTTTTTTGGACTGCCTGCAGCCGCAAGAACCGTGAGTTCCGCAGCCAGCAGAGCAGCACTCTTTCTTTCTTTTTAGTTGTGCGTCCACTTCGGAAATCGACTCTTTAGTTGTCTCTCTTTTGGGTGATTCTTCTTGATCGCTCATCTCATTTCCCCTCCAAGTTCAATAGGTTGACCGAATAAACGAGGAAGACAAATCACATCAATATTGTCTTCGATCACTATGCCGTTTATAACCAGAGTTTCGTCGCTTTCCATCTTTTATTTTCCTCCGTTAATATAGAATGTCCACACCAAGGCATTGCCTAAGTTTGAATAATTACTCTATCTCTAAATAATTATTTTTGCAAATGTCGGCATAGACCAAAGCGCTGTTCCTAATCTTTCTTTCCAGGGTCTGATAATCAACCTCGACTAAGCCGAAGCGGGGCCAAAAACCCTTGTCCCATTCAAAATTATCCAAAAGGGACCAATGAAAATAACCGCGCACATCTACTCCCTCGGAAATTGCCCGATGAATAAAGATGAGATGCTCCTTGATAAACCTGGTTCTTTTTTCGTCAAACTTGTCCGCCAAGCCATTTTCAGTCACATAAATCGGCTTACCATATTTAGCCGCTCGTTTGATTAAATGATAAAGACCTTCTGGATAGATATCCCAGTTCATATCAGTGACATCCTGATTCGGATTTTTCAATTCTAAAAATCCCCAGCGGCCGCGGCCGAACTTGAACTTCCAGGTAATATTCAAATGGTCGGTGTGATAGAATTGAATGCCGATAAAATCATTTGTTTTATCAATTGAATCAAGAAAACGCCAATTGCGAAAATAATCGATCGGCTTGACTAATAATCTATTAATTAATTTATTTTTGTAAGGAATGTTGTAAACAGCATAATGCGACATGCCGACTTGCGCCGAAGCCTTAACCTGCTTGATTGCTTGGTAGCTTTGTCGATAAGCTTCCATTAAATTTTTGAACGCCTTGTTTGCTCGCCAAAAACTTCGTACTTGGGGAGGCCAAGAGCCTTGAATATAACTCATTCCTATATATGTGCCTGGTTCGTTCAAGGGCTGCCAAAAATCCACCAAGTCGCCAAACTCCTCTGCCAATCTGGAAACATATTTTTTAAAATCCGAAATAGTTTTTTTATTTTCCCATCCACCTTGGTCACGTACCCACAATGGATTCAACCAATGCCAAATAGTCAAAAACACAATAATTTTTCTACGTTTTAAATCAAGCAATACTTCTCGATAATGCTCGATTTCTTTTTCATCAAATTTATTTTCTTCCGGCTGAATCCGTGACCATTCCAGGGAAAGTCGATGAGCATTGTGATTCAGTTTTTCCACCAAAACAAAATCTTCCTTATATCTATTGTAATGATCCGCCGCCTGGCCGCTGAGGTAGTTTTCTCGATTCAAGATTTCTGGCATTTTTTTTAACTGCCAATCCTGATAATAAGTTTTTGCTTCTTCGGCTAGTCGATCTGCATTGGTTTTTTCCCACTCGCTCCATTCGTTAGTGATGCCACCCTCAACTTGATAAGCAGAAGTCGCGGCTCCCCACAAGAAATTTTTTGGAAATATTAAGATGTTTTTGTCTGACATATTTTATATTAGCTCTCCCCTCTGTCATCTCGACGAGTCAGCAGGCGAGGAGAGATCTCGGATAAATGTAAAAATGATTAATTAAACAAGTTGGGTTTAAAATACTAAAATAAAGATTCCGGGATTTTAAAATATTTATTAATAATTCTAGACTTTACCTCTTCCCGAGATCTCTCACCCTGAAGGGTTCGAGATGACAGAGAAAAAGGGTTAATCACATTCTAATTATACCACACCGTTTTTCTTTTATCATTAAAATTGACAAAGCAATAAGATTTATTTAATATTATCCTAGCTTTAGGATAAATATTCCAAGCTGTTGTTCATAATAAAATCGAGAAGGGAGACAAACATGGCAGAAAAAAAAGCGTCATTTGGAAGCATCTTGCCCGGGCCATTCAAATATTTGCTCGAGGGCGACATCGCTTACGTCAAAACCCCAGCGCCATTCATCTACGAAGGCGCTCGGGTAAACTCGGTACGAGTTTGTAATGGCAGGCCTGCATTTATCTCCGCCCAAATGCCCGTGATGGTCGATGAAAAACAGATCGCCCCAACCCCTTTTTAAAAAGGAGATGAACATGGCAAAAAAACAAGTTACGTTTGATTGCATTTCCCCAGGGCCATTTATCTACATTAAAGAGGAATATGTCAAATTGGCCGAACCCTTTTTTTATAAGGACAGGGAAGTAAACGTAGTGAAAATATCCGATGGAATTCCAGACTTTTTCGCTCCAAAGTTCTATGTTATTGTCGATGAAGAACAGGTTATGTCAACCACTTCTTAAATGGAGGCGCCATGACTGAAAATAGTAAGCCCTTTGGAGAAATTAACCCCGGAGCATTCAACCATCCGATTCACGGCGACTGCGTAAAAACCAACTGCTGGATCGGTGAATTTGAAGCGGGACGAGCCAGTGGAGGATACAATGCTGTAAAAGTTATCGATGGTGATCTGTTGATAATCAATGACAAAGACATGGTCATCCATTAACCACATGCCTTCCTAAAAAGAAGGCTTTTTTATACTTAATTTTGTAGCTTTCATCACGTTAAACATCACACATTACACGTTACACAAAAATTCCCTTGACCTCTTTTTTTATATCTGCTATTATTGAACTTGCTGTTACGATAGACCAAAATTAATTCAATATTTAGCCATTTTTTTGTAAGATTTTATGCAAATAAAATTACTGCAAATGGGGTTG
>Ga0209319_1001417_pt1 | contig 19762 bp, 22 predicted proteins | sample RifGroE2_FD_184000 | JGI IMG/M metagenome (GOLD analysis project Ga0209319, IMG submission 184000) | Groundwater microbial communities from Rifle, Colorado - Groundwater E2 (SPAdes) (version 2) | ecosystem: Environmental > Aquatic > Deep subsurface > Groundwater | place: Rifle, Colorado, United...
AATGATAACATAAATAAAGTGAAGTAAATTTAATAACACACAAATGGAAGACAAAAAACAAAGAGATATTACGGGTGCAATATTTTTAGTAGCAATAGGATTGTTGTTCCTATTAAATACTACAAACGTAGTCTCATGGGGAATATGGTTACAGATATTTAGGTTCTGGCCAATACTTCTAATCCTAGGAGGAATAAAAATGATATTGCCAGAAAATAAAGTAGGGCAGATTGTCTACCCAATTGTATATACGATATTCATAATCTTCATAGGAGCTACTTCATACTTCTTCACAAAAACTAAGAGCGTTCCATTCCTACCTGAAAGTATAACTAACTGTATATTTAATAAATGTGAGAATGTTGATGACAGTTCATTGATGGAAAGTGATGCATATGTTAATTTCGCAGATTATACAGATATTACAGACAGAGTTCTCAATATCAATGTTGCAGCATCTACATTAAATCTAGTTGATGAAAACGCAGACTATTTTCTCTATTCCCAGTCAAAAGACTATACAGATAGAAACAAGCCAACACTTGAAAGCATTACAAAAGATGGGGTATTAACAACAACATTTGATAATACAAGAATACATTACTATGGAATGTGGAATTTCAGATCTCCAGTATATACTCTAACCCTAGGCCAAGAAACAATCCCAGCTTCGGTGAATATTGAATTAGGGGCAGGAGAAGGAATGGTCGACTTAGATACAGCTTCACTACAATCGCTAAGTACAGATGTTGGAGCAGGAAGTCTAGATATTACCTTGGGAATAAACTCCATTCCAGAAACAATTGATCTGAACGTAGGGGCTGGAGAGATAAAGCTTACACTTCCTGAAAATGTTGGAATATTAGTGTCATATGATCTTGGTGTTGGATCCTTACAACTTGATGAAACAAGTATTGATGGAATAGGGAAAGAAACTAGCTATAAATCTTCTAACTACGATACGGCAGAAAAGAAAGTACTCATTACCGCATCAGTAGGCGTAGGAGAGTTAACAATTGATAGAAAATAATTTAAATTAAATATATATATAAAATGAAATCCAATTCAAAATTAGTCATAGGAGGAATATTAATAGTTCTAGGCTTAATCTTCTTCTCTGAGACATCAGGCGTCCTCCCATTACTACACCTAAGTGCAGGAGAGGTAATAGGATACATATGGCCAGCCATTCTCCTAGGTATAGGAATAAAGATGTTGCTAGACAAGAATACGGCTTCGGCTATTCTTTTCCTGTCAATTGGTTCAATCTTTCTCTTTACACATCTCTTCTCGTGGAATTTCTTCGCAGTTCTCTGGCCAGTAGCTATCATTGCAATAGGGCTTTCCATAATCTTCAAGAATGAAAGTACACATATGAATTTAGACAAAAAATATGATGATAGCAATCGTGTCTCTGAGGCTTTAATATTTTGGGGTGTAGATAAAAGAATGGATTCAAAAGATTTTACTGGTGGCGATATATCTGCAATATTTGGTGGGGGAAAATTAGATTTGAGAGATGCCAAGATTCATAAAGACGGAGCAAAACTAGCAGTAAACGCTATCTTTGGAGGAGTAGAAGTACTCGTGCCAAAAGATTGTAAGGTTATAACAAGTGGAACTGGGATTTTCGGAGGCTGGGATAGCAAAATAGCTTCTAGAGAAACCAAATTCCCAGTACTTGAGATTACTGGAAGTGCAATCTTCGGAGGCGTAGAGGTTAAAGAATAATAATACTTGATCACAAAATAGTATCAAGTTTGCCATTTTTGTGGTAGAATCCTACCTTGTCATGGAATATTCACCAATCGATCAAAACAACTTAAGAAACATAGCTATCATAGCTCACGTCGATCACGGTAAAACTACCTTGGTTGATGCTTTTATGAAGCAAAATCATCTTTTTAGAGATAATCAAGATGAGATGTCTGAAACACAGATTTTAGACTCAAGCGAATTAGAAAGAGAAAAGGGGATTACAATTAGTGCAAAGAACATATCAATCAGATACAAGGGATACAAGATAAACATTATAGATACCCCTGGACACGCAGATTTCGGTGGAGAGGTTGAAAGAACATTAAATATGGCAGATAGTTGCTTACTTTTGGTAGATGCAAAAGAGGGCCCTATGCCACAAACAAAATTTGTATTGAAGAGAGCATTAGAAATGGGTCTTAAACCTATTGTTGTTGTAAACAAAATAGACAAAAAACTAGCAAATATTCAAAAAACCATCAGTAGAGTACAAGATCTCTTCTTAGCGTTAGCTACCGATTCCGACCAATTAGAGTTCCCTGTATATTATGCAATAGCTAGAGAAGGAAAAATCTTCAAGGAAATGCCACAAGGGGATTTAACCATTGCAAATAGCACAACGGGAGATGTTACTCCAATATTAGATGAAATAATTGCAAGCATGCCAGCACCTAAGGGAGATCCTGAGGGCCCATTCCAAATGCAAGTAACCTCATTGGAATATGATACTCATACTGGTAGATACCTAATTGGAAAAATAAATAGAGGGAATGTTAAGCTTAACGATCCAGTAATATTGATATCTAACAAACCTGGTAAAGAAGAAAAGGTCCAGGGTAGGGTTAAAGGTCTTTTTGTAAAAGAAGGTATGGAATGGCAGGCTATATCTGAAGCAAAAGCCGGAGAGATAGTAGCTATAACAGGTTTAGAATCAACAAAGATTGGTGCAACAATATGTGATATTAACAATCAAGATGTACTTCCAGAGATTTCCATCACACCTCCATCAGTGAGAGTGAAGTTCCAAGCAAATACATCTCCATTCTTAGGAAAAGAAGGTAAGTTTGTAACAGACAAGCAATTAGCTCAGAGATTAGAACAAGAAAAGAATTTAAATATTAGTTTGGATATTACAAACAGTGGTTCAAACAGTTTCTTTGTTGCAGGTAGAGGAGAACTTCAATTAGCAATTCTTGTTGAGCAATTAAGAAGAGAAGGTTTTGAACTTCAGTTGAGTAAGCCTGAGGTTATTCTTCAGAATATCGATGGTGTAATCAGTGAGCCTATTGAAGAGCTTACAATCGATGCTCCTGAAGAGTATATGAGTGTTGTAACTCAAGAGGTAAGTGATAGAAAGGGCGAAATGATCAATATTGAAAATGAAGAAGGTCAAACTCGATTTACATACAAGATATTAACTAGAAACTTAATTGGTTTACATAGAGTATTAATGAATGCTACAAAAGGAGAAGCTATTATTAATAGTTTCATCTCAGAATATATTCCTTACATCAAACAACCAGAATTATTTAGAAAAGGTGTTATTGTATCTTCAGAGACTGGCACAGCATTGGGCTATTCATTGACTACTATCCAGGACAGAGGAAAGTTATTCATCTCTGGTTCAGAATCAGTATATGAGGGTATGATTATTGGTATTAACAACAATGAAGAAGATATTATGGTTAATCCTTGTAAGGCAAGACATAAGACCAATGTTAGAATGTCACACGCAGAGGTTACAATTATATCTCTTAGATCTACAATACCTTTAACTTTAGAATATGCTTTATCATTTATAAATGATGATGAGTTGATAGAAGTTACTCCTCAGAGTATCAGATTAAGAAAGAAACTTCTTACGGATACTCAAAGAACTTGGGCTAAGAGAAAAAATCTAACTGTATATGCACAACAACAGTTGGATGGTATGACTGAATAGGCCAGGCCATAGCCTTGCCTTCGTTCACAAAAAGTTCATCACTGCTTTATCTTGTACTACCGTTCTTCTCTTCCTTTTAAATATCCAATTTGCTATTACAACACGTTTAATCTTCTAAATATCCAAAACGCAAAAGGGTAGTACATAAAACAAACCATAGGGATTATGAATAAACTTTGAATCAAGGCCAGGCTATAGCCAGGCTTGGTGAAACCAGGGATAAAAAAAAGGAGACCTTTCGGTCTCCCTTTAATTTCAAAACAACAACGGATTACCTTCTGTCGTAACCACCTCTGTTATCTCTATCACCAAATGATCTGTTCTCTCTAGGAGTTTCCTCTCTAGCTTCAGATACATTTAATGCTCTTGCGTCAAGTTCCTTTCCGTTTAGTTCATCGATTGCTCTTTGAGCTTCTTCTTCGGTAGACATCTTAACAAAACCAAATCCTTTGGATCGGTTCTTAATTCTGTCTTTTATTACAACTGCTTCAAGAACAGTACCGACAGAACTAAAGAAATCTTTAAGCATAGCGTCATCGACGTTCCAGCTCAAGTTTCCTACAAATAACTTGTTTCCCATTATTTATATAAAAAAATAAATTATATTCGCTATACCAATACACTTGGGAGATAAATTACTCAAAGCAGTCTATACGAACGCTCCAATAGCAAAAGTATTATAGCATGTTCACTGAAGAAAATATACACATCTAGGAACTACTTCTTAAAAGGCTTAATATTCATATATCCTAAAACCTCTTTAAGAGAAGGGCGCCTGTTGTACATAAGACATCCAAGCTCAAATAATTTCATGGCAATATACATCGCAGCCACAACATAAACAACAGAAGTAAAAATTCCAAGAATAAGCTCTGGTAGGGGCAACGCTCCAAAGGAGTTCCTAATAAGCAAAACCATAAATGATGTAAATGGGAAATAGCTCAGCACAGTGGCTATTGTGCCATTTGGATCAGTTATTAAAAGCTGCATAAGATAAATTGGGAATATGGACAAGATAATAAATATTGATGAAAGATTTCGGCTATCCTCAGCACCCGTACCAACGGCCCCAGTACCTGTCATAATTGCGGCAAAGAAAAGGAATCCCATTAATATCAAGAAAATATTCAATGGCAATAGCGACAAATCAATATTAGTAAAATCAATAGGGATTGGTAAACTAAACTTCCCCATCACTACTTTGTATATTCCCAATCCTAGAACTAACCATGTAGAAAGCTGAACAAACATAACACCCATTAATCCAATCATTTTTCCAAACATAAGAGACTTTTTGTCTACTATTGAAAGAATGGTCTCAATCATTCGATTCTCTTTCTCAGCTGATACACTCTGAAGCAAGAAACTTGAGGATATGAATACTGCCATAAAGAAGATTACTAAAGAGGCAATTGGTAAAAGGTATTTTTCAAAACCTTCCTTTACTAATTTTCCATTATCATCATATGTATAGCTTGTCGTAGTAGAAGTACCATTTAATATATTTATAACCCCAGGATTCTGTATATCCGCAATAGCACTTTGCTTAACAAGTGCATTAATTACGGTAGGCATACTTGCTGTACCGATAAAGTCAGCATCCTTTCTATAATATAAATCAAAGGTAAGATCCTGATAATAATTAGCTGACAACTTAACCAGTATTGTAGAACTATCTTGTTTAACAACAGCCTGAGCTGCATCTAAATCCTGAGTTGCTTCAAATGGAGAAACTAAAAAGGCAGATCTAATTACATTCTCAGGATCATATATATATATCTTGGTGAATGAAATAGGATTCTCCATCTTCTTTGCCGCGTCTACAGAGGACAGCCCAGAGATCAATCCAATTACACCTATGAATATTGGAAGAAATAGGGTAGCCAACCAAAAACTCTTCTTTTTTATTGTTTTCAAGAATTCAAATTTTGCAACTTCTAGATAGTTCTTTTTCATAGTTATTTCATTATATCTACAAATACCTGATTTAGACTTGGATAATCCAATCTAAAACTCACCAGTTTAACTCCCTGTTTAAGGAGATTTTCTAAAATCTTTTCTTCAGTTATATCCTTGTTTGGGATTATTTCAGCTGTTTTGTTTGTTATAATCGCACTATACAATTCATTCTTCTCTACAGGAGCTTTACCCGAGAATTCAATAAATATGCTCTTACTTCCGTGTCTAGCACGCACTTCATTTACAGAACCATATTCTAATCTGTTTCCATCCTTGATTATCAACAATCTATCTGCCATTTTTTGAGCCTCATCTATAACATGAGTACTATACAATATCGTTGCTCCTTTTTTGCCTTTTTCCTTTAGGATATCAACAAAAAGCTGTCTGTTAATTGGATCCAAACCCTTAAATGGCTCATCCAGAATTAAAATTTCAGGATTATGAATCAGCGCTGTTCCCAATTGAACCTTCTGCTGCATTCCAGAACTCAACTGTGATATCTGTTTGTCCTTGTGCAATATCAAACCAACCATATCCAAATATGCAAGGCTACGCTTCATAGCATCATCTGAATCTATTCCTCGAAGTCTTGCCGTATAAGTAAGAATGTCTATAACTGATACATCACGATACAAGCCTCTTTCTTCTGGAAGATATCCAATTATCTGGTTTAATTCTTCAGAATATTCCTTTCCATTAATTAATAGATTGCCTTCATCTGCCTGATATATCTTCAATAAGCATCTAATGGTTGTAGTTTTACCTGATCCATTTGTACCTAAAAAGGCAAACACCTCTCCATCATTAACCTCGAAAGAGAGATCCTTAACAGCTTTAACCTCACCGAAGGATTTAGAGAAATGATCTATTTTTATCGAATATTTAGCCATATCATAAGATAACAAAGTGAAGCCAGATTTGCAATGTACATACGATTTTTGTATCCTTATACGATGAAAAAACATAACAAATCTACTGCCATATTCACACTCGTTCTTACGAGTCTTTTTTTTGCACATCAAATAATTGCAAGCTCTGGATATACAAAGGCAGAGGTTGCTAAGCATAATACAAGCAGTAGCTGCTGGACTATATATAATGGTGGAGTATATGACATTACAACATATTTGGCCTTACACAATAACAACTACTACAATATTACCCCTTGGTGTGGTACGGATATAACAAGTAATTATAATGCTACTGGGCATAGCGCAAAGGCTTCAAACCTACTGGCCACATTCAAGATCGGAGTATTAACAACTACACCGACAACGACATCTACTCCCTCAAGCACATCCACAACAAAGACTGATGACGATGCGGTAACAGTTACTCCTGTGGTAGAAACAACAACACCTACGGTTACAGATACAAACACAACTGCAGTCTTAGATGTTACACGTCACAATCCATATAACCTTCTCTTGCCCCTAATACTTGGTATTATCCTATATTGGGGCAGTCTATTAATCTTCTCTAAGAAATTAAAGCAATTTAATGCATTTTGGAATACTTTACTCATACTAACGTTTTTAATTCCTTCTTTTGGCTTTGGAATCTTTATGATGTTGCAATACCAATTTCCTTCATTAATGAAAATTGATTTTAGATTCCTATATTGGCACGTAGAATTATCCGTATTTATGGGTGTCTTAGCTATGTCACACTTCATACGCAGATTAAAAATATATCTAATGCAGCTTAAGACAAGATAATGATAGACAAAATACTCATACATACCTGTTGTGCAGATTGCCTTATTCATCTTATTGATGCACTTGAAGAAGAAAAGCAGATAGATAATAGTACAAAAATATCACTTTACTTCTACAATCCCAATATTCACCCTAAAACAGAGTATATGGAAAGACTTCATGCAGTGAAATTGGTCATTAATGAAAAATATGCGGATAGGGATATTAAGCTTGTTGTGCCCGATTACAAACCTCAGGAATATTTTGAAAGTATAGTCGGGAAAGAAAAACGATGTATAGGCTGTTGGGAATTAAGGCTTACAAAAACTTTTGAGTATGCAAAAGAAAAAGGATTAAAATATGTCTCTTCAACATTGCTTGGTAGCCACTATCAAGACAAAGAGGCAATAGAGAAGATCGCAAAGGAATTGGAAGACAACGACACAAAGCTTGTTTATCCATTAAAGGAGCATGACCATTCAATCAATAGGGGGTTCTACAAGCAGAATTTTTGTGGTTGTTGTTATTCATTGAACGAAAAGCTATATGACAAATATGTAAAGAAATCTCAGAGCTAGATTTTTAAGGTATTAAATCATTGAGTAGAAAAATGTATAATTAATTATGAACTCAATATTCTTTGAACATTCACTCAATAGTGGATTTTACAAACAGAATTTTTGTGGCTGTTGCTATTCATTAAATGAAAAACTTTGTGACAAATATGTAAAGAAATCTCAGAGCTAGATTTTTAAGGTATTAAATCATTGAGTAGAAAAATGTATAATTAATTATGAACTCAATATTCTTTACTGTTTTGATAGCAATTTTAATTCTCTCTTTTGTCCTTTTGTTTGTTCTATCCTTCATAATACCTTCATCAACAACAGATAATGACGAAGAACTCGAGGATGATGACTCCGATGAGAAATCTGAAGAGGAATAATCAAATTGTAAGGTATTTGTAAGAATAGATGTTGTACAATAAACAATGATTTCAAAAGCGATAGGACCCAAAGTCTTGTTAGTTGAAGAAAACAACCATTTGTTCAATATACTAAAGCCCTGTTTCTCAAACCACAATGTCCGATTAACTAGAGTAAAGAACATATCAGAAATACTTTCTATCTTGAATAATAAATATTCTTTATTACTTTTAGACATACACTTACCCAATAGTGAAAACCAATTGATGGTGAAAAGAATTCGAGAAGAAAACCTATTTACTCCAATAATTGCTTTTGGACCTAGGAATTCCGATTATGAGATAGAATCCTTTCGTCTTGGAATCAACATTTATCATTCTAAACCTATTCATTGTAAATTATTACAAGCGCAAATATCACAATTAATTTCTTCCTTTGAGAAACCCGTTATTCTTAATATGGGTGACATCCGGATAGAAATATCATCTCATTCCTTTTTTATATTTAATAAGAGAATCCCCCTAACATATCAAGAATTTCATCTCTTGTTTTTATTAATTATGGCAAATGGTAATATATTAAGTAAAAACACAATTAGTCGTAACTTTACACATAATCATAGAGATGTCAGTTATGCCGCTATCGATACACTTATCAGTCGGATAAGAACAAAGTTACGCCCTCATTTGGAAGATACTTTCATAAAAACGGAATATAAGCTTGGATACCGCATTAATCCTAAGTATTTGAAATCTTTTTGCATTGAAAAACTCGTAGACTGATATGATATACTTATTCTATGGAAAAATCATTTGACATAATAACAATTGCAAAACCAGACCAAGAGAAACTCTTACGTCAGAAGAGTCTTTTGGTTACACCCGATGAACTAAAGAAAAAGGAGTTCAATGAATTTCTTTCAGACCTTTTGTATACAGCACAACATAGTGAAGATCAGGGAAATGTCCCTGCTGGGGGCATTGCAGCAATACAGGTAGGAAAAAACAAAAGAGTTTTCTATTCCTTGAATTACGATACGGATCAATGGGAGTTATTCATTAATCCGACAGTAGAACCACATGGTTTCTTAAAGTTTTCAGGTGAGGAGGGTTGCCTAAGTGTTCCCAAATTAGTTGGGAATGTTTCCAGATACTATAAAATCAAAGTACGATTTCAGGATACAAATGGGAATTGGATAACGAAAAAGTACAATGATATAAATGCTGCAAGCATACAGCATGAGATGGATCACTTGGAAGGGATCCTGTTCATTGATAGAATGGATAAATAAAATAAATTCTTTACTGCCAACAGATGAAACAATTACCAATACTTGTAACAACTCTCCTAACATTCTCCCTGCTCATAACTCCAGTGATGGCCACAACAGATACCTCTGTTTCAGATGTAGTGGGCAACAATAATACTGTCGCTACCAATTCCACCTCTCAGACATCCTCAGCTGAAATAGATAATGAGATTCAATTGGATATGCCAATACAAACTGACAATCCTAGTACGATAATTACTTTTGTTAATCCAGCCAAGGACAAAAGTTCTATTCAATTAGAAATTGATAGCAAGGGTTTCTCAAATATCACAAGTCCATATACATTTTCAGCACTAAGTATTGGCAAACACACTTTAGAATTTAAATATAAAGATGAAAATGATACGACTCAAATCTATGATACTTCTATTATTATAATCCCACGCGCACCAATTTTAGGTGCTCCTGTAATAGGAACCGAAGATGTAACAATCGCTGGAACAGGTTTAGCTAATTCAGAAGTCATCGTAATCCTTTCAAGTGGTAGCTCTGTATTTACTGAGAACGCAACTATTGATGACGAGGGCCGATGGAGTATAAACTTCAAAAAAACTGACTTAACAAAGGATATATATTCTCTGAATGCATATACTCGCAGATATGGGTATGCCAGTAATCTCTCAGAAACGATAAAATTTACTCTTGACAGTCATTCTTCCTCTTTTAACTCTAATATCTCGGCATTTAGCCTTAGCAATATCACATTGGAATCTATAACTAATTGGGCGATAAGCAATCAGACATATCTCATAACTGGCGCATCATGTTTGCTTCTCGGCATAATGTTTGGAATCCTCTTTGTATCAACGAGAAAGAAGAAAATCGTGCAAAAAGCTGAAAAGAAAGTGGCCGAGGAATTTGTAAAAATAGATCCCAAGGAGAAAGATGTAACACTTCGAGAAAAGTTAATGGGAATGGCAAAGCCAACAATACCTAGCCCAGAGAAAAAAAGAGATGATAAAGATGGGAGGGAAGATAAGGCTGAAGAAAAGACGGAAGAGACAGTTATTAACAAGATTGATTTTCTAAAGGACTTTAAAAACTTTGACCCTGACAATACAAAAGGCGAGGAGAAAAAATCAACCGTAGAGGTATCTCTTACATCAAAAAAATAAATTTCGTGGTAAAATACCAATGATTAGCCAAGGTGGTGAAATTGGTATACACGCTACGTTCAGAACGTAGTCCTAGCAATAGGTTGGGGGTTCAAATCCCCCCCCTGGCATTAATAACTCCAATACCAATCTTCAATATTCCAGTATCGCTCATATGAAAAATTAGTGTTATCTAAATCAACTCCTTTTAACTTGCTATCGAAATAGAATACAAAGGAAGGATGGTATAAAAATATCACAGGGGCATCCGCCATTAAATATCTTTGAAACTGTAAATATTTTGTTTTCCTTACAGTCTCATTTGTTGTCTTTCTCGCATCTTCCAATAGAATATCAACCCTTTCATACTGATATCCCGAAAGATTCAAATTAGGGTCATCAACCTTTAGGGAATGCCATAAATTATATTGATCAGGATCAACAGTTGTTTCTACCTCATAGAGCAACATCTCAAAATCTCTCTTAGCAATTGTTTGCTGAGATATTTCATTGTAATCCAAGCTATCAGGTTTAATTACAATTCCTTCTTTATCAAACAATTTTACAATTGTATCGATCAATCGATTATTTATATCGTTATCTAAATAACTCAAAGTAAAACTAAGAATTTTGTTTTCCTTTGATTCATAGTAACCTGTCTCTGCATTTTTGGTATAACCAGCCGTTTTTAAGTATGTCACAGCTTTTTCAGGACTATATTCATAGTAGGATATCTCATCATTAAATACCCAGGAATCTTCAGGATATGGCCCATGCATTACTGTGCCCTGGATATTTGATTCATGTAACAAAGCGTTCACATCGAGAAGGTAGTTGATTCCAATTCTAATGTTTTTGTCCTTTAGATCTTCTTTTCTTAAATTCAGGAAAAGAATTCTGTTTCTAAAATCCTCGGTCTTTGAAAGAACTCCGAAAGAGGTATATTCCTGCATGAAGGAAAGAGCCTCGTTATCCCAACTACCCAAAGCATCGATATCCCCAACCCTCATAGCAGTTTCCAAAGACGAAAAGTCTGGATATATTCGAAGCTCAATATTCTTCAATCTAGGAGAATAGTTATCGTAAGGATTATCTACTAAATAGACAGCATTCTGCTCTTTTTTCTCAATCATATATTTTCCACTGCCCATTGCGTTATTCACGAAAGCGGTACGTATTAGACCCAAATCGATATCTTCAAACGCTTTTTGTGGAATAATATATATTGAAACTGCTTCATAAAAAGTTGGGTTTGCCTCTGTCAAAGTAAACTGCAAAGTTTTATCATCCACCTTAACGATATCAATACCTACCAAGGCTGCCCCCACAGAATCGTCTTGCGCAAGTAATATCGCAGTGTTAAAGGTAAAAAGCACGTCATCAACAGTAAGCTCGGTTCCATCTTGCCAATATAAACCTTCATCAACAGTAAAGATATACGTCAGACTATCTTTTGACGCTGTCCATGCTTTTGCAACGCCTGGTTCTGGTTTCCCATTTTTATCAATATACACAAATTTCTCAAATATTAGGCTGTCAATTGCCTTGTCTACATAGTTTGTAGTGGCAAAGAGAGGATTAAACGAGGATAGGGCACCAACCATACCTTCCGTGTATCTATCATTGGAAAACGCACCCTTCTTTAATACGTTTGCAAAAACATTCGATTGCAGGAATAGTATAAAAAGAAAAGCCATTAGAGAAAAAAGAAAAATATAGCTGAATGGAACCGCACCCTTAAAGATCTTTTCAATCACATTGGGATAATTCCACAAACCATCTCTCCAATCCTTTGAGTCATCATGAGCTTCAACCATCTTGAGATTCTTAAACTCGTTCAGGGCGTCCCTCATGGACAAAGCACTTTTTTGTTCTTTCGTATTTGATTTCATAATCTACTCAATTATGCAGAGTATTTTAGAATTAGTAGTGAGAGTATAACCAGAACAAGTATTAAACCTATGGTTAGATAATACAGGACTTTTTCCAATCCTCGTTTTGTTCTAAATACTTCACCACCACCACCAAACATTTTACCCAAACCCTCAGCACGGTTCTGAAGTAATACAGTGATTACTAAAGCACCACATACAACGATTTGAGATATTAAAAATATTTTTAATGTGTTATCCATAAATGCTATTATACACTATCTAATTCTTTGTAGATAGAACAAATTAAGGCAGAAAGGAGGGAGACTCCAGCAATAGTAATCATCGGTGTAACTGAAAAACTCGCTATTTCTATTGTTCCCCAACTAATTCCTTCAAATATGTATGGATTAATATATAGCCCTGTCATGAATGTTTTCAAAAGAAAGAAAACACCAATCAGCAATATGATAGACATTAAGAAATGCGTAGGAAAATTGGCCTTAACGGTTAAGAATTTTAATAATGGTCCAGCTACCATTACTGTCAATGTTAAGATCAGTATTGAAACAAAAAAATACAACGGTATAGTAGGTAACACAATTCCTTTGTTAAACAATCCTATGACAAAGTAGAGGATTAAAAAGTATACAAACAAAGATTTAATAAATTGCTTCATATTTAGCAGTAAAAATATTAAGACATAAATAATATATCACACCATCATAGACATGAATAGTTACTTTAAGTATACTAGAAATATCAAACCTGCCTAATGAAAAATTATTCTAAAACTAAAATAATAGCCACTATTGGACCATCTTCTTGGGATGCTCCTGTATTAAAGGAGATGTATTCTGCTGGAATGGATATTGCTCGAATAAATGCTTCCTTTGCCGATTTTGCAGAGTTGGAAAGAGTTTCAAACACACTAAGAACAACATCACCACGAATTGGAATCATGCTTGATACCCAGGGACATAAGATAAGAGTAACTGGATTAGAACATGAAATACAAATAGAAGGGGAAATTTCAATTCCAAATACTTTCGATATTACATACCCAGATTTATACAAGGACGTATCTGTTGGAACAAGAATTCTCTTAGATGATGGAAATATTCAATTAGTTGTTAAAGCTATACAAGATATCGAAGTAATATGTACTGTAATACAACCTGGCATATTGAAACCAAACAAGACTGTAAATATTCCCGATGTTAACTTAAACTTTCCAGCTATAACAGAAAAAGATAAAGCCGACATTCTCTTTGCCGTAGAACATAGATTTGATTTTCTCTCTCTTTCCTTTGTAAGAAACAGGGAAGACATATTGACTGTGAGAGAATTAATCGGTGACAGTAATATCAAATTAATAGCTAAGATTGAGAATGTACAAGGAGTAGAGAACTTTGATGAAATACTTGCCGCAACTGATGCCATTATGATTGCGAGAGGTGATTTAGGTATTGAAATACCATTTGAAAAGGTTCCAATATTACAAAAGCAATTTATATACAAATGTCGACAAGCAGGGAAACCCGTTATCGTTGCTACTCAAATGCTTGAATCTATGAAAGAGTCCATTCAACCTACTAGGGCGGAGATTTCAGACGTTGCGAATGCTGTAATGGATGGTACAGATGCTTTAATGCTTTCAGCAGAGACTTCTACAGGGAGAAATCCCGTTGTGGCTGTTGCTACTATGCAAAAAATTGCAAAGGAGGCCGAATCAGTATTACAACAAAGCCCAATATATGGGCATACGTCAGCACCTTTAGAAGTTGATGAATTGTGTAGGAATCTATGTGATATTTCTGAGAGTATGAAATTGAAGGGTATTGTAGTTATATCCAATACAGGACAAACAGTGTTAAGTCTTTCAAGGCATAGACCCAATGCTCCTATATGGGAGATTAGTAGTTCGTTAGAACAGATTAGACACGATTCCTTACTTAATGGGGTTACAGGTTTCTTTCTTAAAGATTTACCTCAGGATCGAGATGAGTGTACTCAGCATGCTGTGGAAGTGGTTTATGCACAAGGGGAGTTGGATTTAAACGATAAAGTTGCTATTATTAGCGGTAGTTCTATAAGACATAACACAACTGATGCTATTTTAGAGATAGTTCAAGTTAAGAATGTCTTATCCAGATAACACGGTGACGTAGCCAAGTTGGTTAAGGCCGCGGTCTGCAAAACCGCTATCATGGGTCCGAATCCCATCGTCACCTCCATTTATATGTTGAAAATAGGGACCTTTTAGATTAGAATAGCGTAAATTATGCCGAGATGGTGGAACTGGCAGACACGCGGGACTTAAAATCCCGTTCTAGAAATAGAGTGAGGGTTCAAGTCCCTCTCCCGGCATATTCAATAACTTCATGTAATACCTCATATGAAGATACTCAAATCTCTACAAGCTCAAGAATTCAAGAATGGAGATACATGCACGGCATTTGAATATCCATTAGAAGAGAAATCTATTAATATTGCAGTTATAAAACTAAAAGGAAGGTATCCTGAGACAGGACAAGCTATGAATACAGAATGCAAAGAAATTGCATATGTAACTGAAGGTTCTGGCAAAGTATCTGTAGAAGACAAAACAATTGAAGTAAACAAAGGAGATGTTGTTTTAATTGAACCAGGAGAAAAATTTTATTGGGATGGAGAACTAACAATGCTTATGCCATGTACACCGGCTTGGACACCAGAGCAATATAAGCATATAGCTTAATCAGCCTCATCAAACTTATCCTGATCCTTGTTACCACACTTAGGACATATCATCTCTCCTTTATACAATCCTTCATATACATACCCACATACAAGACACTTCCATCTTCTCCATGAGCTATCTAAACCATGAGGAGGTGGCTCTTTAACTACAAATTCATCGGGGTTAACAGGTGCAACATTAGAAGTAATATCGGGTGTTGGAGTAGGTGTAGTAATGCCATTTTGTTGATTATTATTTAATATATCCTCCATCTTTAATATGTTTTAAAATTAGATCATAAGTCTCCTTCTCATTTAAATAGGAAGAGTCTATGACAATATCATTGTACTCCCTAGGATCTGAATAATTAATACCTTGAATATCATAATATCTTCTGTAATCCATATTATATCGCTTAACCAAGTCTAACCTCATTCGAATATATGGAATAATATTTTTGAAGCTTATCTCAAACCCATACTTCGTCATAGCTCTCAGTGTTCTAACATGCAAATTCGCTTCTATCCAAATCTTTACAGTACAAGGAATCTCATTCTTAGTTGCTAATGCGGCAAAGTTCTTAGACTCAATAAGCACATTGGGAGATTCAATCTCTTTGTAAAGAAGATTGTCAACCTTCTTGTCTAATTCTTTTAACAATATCTCATTCTTTTGGAAATATGCACGATCATTATTTGCGTACCCCTCTTCTTCTAGAAGCTTTCTAAAGATTCCACCACCATATACACGTTTCAAATTGAAATGTTCTGCCAACATCTTCGCAATAGTAGAGCTACCACTACCACCAGGACCACCTATTACAAAAAGATATCCAAAATCTTTAGATCTAATCTTTTGATTCATACACTAATTATAGTATATTAATAATCAGACTATGTCCAATCCAAATACTGTCCAAAAACGAAGAACAAAAAATATACTAACAGGGCACAAACCAGATAGTATAATACTAATATTTGCCATAATGATGGCAATATTCGGGGCAATTATGATATTTGATGCCAGTGTATATCAGGCCAATACAGTCTTCAATGATCAATTCTACTTCTTAAAATCCCAGCTCGTATGGCTGGTAATGGGTATCATTCCCGCGGTATTAATATATTTCTGGGACTATCGTAAAATCCTTAAGCTAGCATTCCCCGCATTAATCATAACAATTGTACTCCTGGTTCTTGTACTTGTCCTTGGAGAAGCCCTCAATGGATCAAAACGATGGTTTGCCATAGGTTCACTACCAAAAATACAACCTGCAGAATTCGCAAAGATAACCTTAATTATGTATCTCTCTAGTTGGCTCGCTAAAAGGGATTACAAATACAAAGACTTTAAATCTGCATTAAGAGAAGGATTTGTAAAAAACCTTTTAGGATTCTTAGCCATCCTTGGTACTGTAGCCGTATTGATCCTCTTAGAACCTGACCTTGGTACAACCATGATTCTTTGTATCACTTGCTTCATAATGTTCCTAATGGCTGGAGAGGATAGGATACACACATTGGCCTCAGGCTCTGTGTTGCTCCTACTTGTGCCAGTAGCAGCGTTAGCAGCAATACTAGAACCATACCGGCTTAAGAGAGTCATGACCTTTATGAGCTTACTCTTCACAGGAAAAGTCGCAGATCCTCAGGGAAGTGGATATCAAATGCAACAGATATTAATTGGTATTGGATCAGGAGGGATATTTGGAACTGGCTTTGGTCAATCAAGACAGAGATTCGGATATCTGGTTGAGAATACCGCATTTACAGATTCCATATTTGCAGTAATACTTGAAGAATTAGGCTTCTTAGGAGGGACCCTAATCATAATTGCATGGTTAGTATTCCTCTGGAGAGGATTAAAAATTGCCATGGGAGCTCCAGATAAGCAGGGACGATTACTGGCAGCAGGGATAACTGTATGGCTTGTAATGCAAACACTTTTGAACATTGCTGCCAACGTTGGATTTATTCCACTTACAGGAATGCCTATACCATTGCTTAGCTATGGGGGATCAAGTACTATCGTTTCCCTCATAGGAATTGGTATACTATTAAATATTAGTAAATACTCAAATATTCAGAATGGACAACCAAAAGTTAACTAAAAAGATATTGATTACAGGTGGAGGATCTGGCGGACATGTATCAGCAGCACTATCAATTATCTCTTCACTACAAGAAAAGTATATTTTAGACAAAGAACATTTCCTTTACGTTGGTGGAGATTTAGGTATGGAAGGAGAAAGAACAGGGAATTCAATTGAACAGAAATTGATGAAAGGAAAAGATTTCAATTGCAAATATATTAGGCCAGGTAAATTACAAAGGACTTTTTCATTTAATACCATAAGGCTACTACTTAGAACCGTATTAGGGTTTTGGGATTCGTATAAAATAGTTCGAGAATTTAGACCTGATATCGTTATTTCAACAGGAGGTTTTGTTACTGTACATGTTTGTTTAATGGCAAAACTTTTCAAAGCAAAGATCTATTTACATGAGCAAACAGCTACTGTCGGTCTAACAAACAATCTTGTTGGGAAGGTTTCTGAAAAAGTATTCATCTCCTTCGAATCCTCAAGAAAGTATTTTACAAAAGCTGAAACTATTTTGACTGGGAATCTAGTTAAAGAGGATATCTTCAATATTAAGGGACAGGGGAAATTAGCAGATACAATAAAACTGATGAAAGAACATCAAGATCAGTATCCAATCATATATATGTCTGGAGGAGGATTAGGCTCCCATTTAATCAACGATACTGTTAAGGAGTGTCTTCCTTTGTTACTTCAAAAATATCAGATAATTCTTCAAACTGGAGAGAATAGGGTCTTTAAGGATTTTAAAGCTCTACAAAATGCCAAGGCATCCTTGCCAAAGGAACTTCAAAGTAGGTTCTTACCTGTTACATATGTTCAAAGTCATGATATTGGCTATTTGTTAAACAATATCGATTTGTTTGTTGGTAGAGCAGGGGCTAATACTGTATATGAAATGGGAGTTCTACAGATTCCATCCATATTTATCCCGATACCCTGGGTTACACATAATGAGCAACAGATGAATGCAGAGGTTTTGGTCAAATTGGGATTAGCAGAAATAATTCAAGAAGGAGAGCTTACTTCAGGGTGTTTGGTGTTGAGAATAGATAGATTTTTTAAAAGGAAATTGGAAATAAACAAAGATGAGCTTAAAAAAGTATTTAAAACAGATGCGAATAAGTTGATACTTAAAGAAATTGGACTGTAATACTTTGCTCAAAAAAAATGTCTCCTTAAAGAACTACAATACCTTTGGCGTGAACGTTAACGCTAAACAGATGTATGAGATTCAAAATATCAAAGATCTCCAATCTCTATTTGAAGAAGGTATCATTTCTAATCCATTTCTGGTCTTAGGCGACGGTTCAAATATTCTTTTTACAAAAGACTTTGATGGAACAATCATAAAAATCAATTTACATGGGAAGAAAATACTTGAGGATACAGATAAATATATAAAATTAAAAATCTCTGCAGGTGAAAAATTAGAAGAAATAGTCAAATGGACAGTTGAAAATAATTTGATAGGAATTCAGAATTTAGCACTAATTCCTGGAACAATAGGTGCTACACCAATTCAAAATGTTGGAGCCTATGGAGTTGAGATTAAGGATGTACTAGAAAGCGTAGAATTTTTTGATTTAAAGAATGGAATAGTAAAAACCATTTCTGGGTTAGATTGTGAATTCGGATACAGAGACAGTATTTTCAAACACGAGCTTAAGGGCTTAGCTATCGTCACTTCAATTACTATTAAATTAGAGAAATACAAACAACAAGAATTACCAGAACGATACTTGGCTTATGGAGACATCACTAAAGAACTTGAATCTCAATATTCAAAACCTTACACCCTTGAGAATCTATACCAATCCATCTGTAATATCCGAAAATCAAAACTCCCGGATGTAAAAGAATATGGTTCATGCGGAAGTACATTTCAGAATCCAATTGTCTCACTTGAACAATATATTGAGATTAAGAAAAAATACGAAAGTATACCTTCATTTCCAACTTCAGAAAGAAACTTTGTCAAAATCCCTGCAGCATATATCTTAGAAAAATTAGGATGGAAGAATAGGAGAGTCGGGAAATGCGGAACATGGACACACCCATTGATTGTTACTAACTATGATAATGCCAGCCCAAAAGATATTCTAGACGTTATTGAACAAATTCAGAAAGATTTCTATGATAATATTGGTGTAAGATTAGAAACTGAAATTAACATAATTTAAGCATTAAAAGCATGTCAAACTTAATAGTTAGAGGTGGAAATAAGTTAGAAGGAGAGATAACTCCCGCTGGAAATAAGAATTCTGCATTGCCAATTCTTTGTGCCACACTACTTACTAACGAGACAATTACGATAAACAACTTTCCCGATCTCACAGATGTAAATAAACTCGTAGAA
>Ga0209319_1001418_pt1 | contig 19757 bp, 9 predicted proteins | sample RifGroE2_FD_184000 | JGI IMG/M metagenome (GOLD analysis project Ga0209319, IMG submission 184000) | Groundwater microbial communities from Rifle, Colorado - Groundwater E2 (SPAdes) (version 2) | ecosystem: Environmental > Aquatic > Deep subsurface > Groundwater | place: Rifle, Colorado, United...
TTACACGGAAAATTAGAATTAAGGAAAAAGGCTGTAAACTTATATCAGGATTAACAAAATAGAAAACAGCTTTTTTTGTATTATTCAAACAAATAGCAATTTCTATTTGCTTTTTCTAAATAATTTGTATTTATATAAATTGATTGAACATGGATGTTCGTTTTGCTTGTTATAGTATGCTATTTTTTAATAAAAAATTAACTTATTCCTAAAATTTCAGGAAAAAATTTAATTAATTATTAATTAATTATTATAAATTACTAATTTTGAAGTCTAAAATAATTAAAAATTAGTTAAGGTTTATAATCTTTCAATTGATAACGTATATGAAACAAAAATTTGACCCCAAAGCAAATTATGAAGCTACGAAAAACGGTATAGGCTATGTTCCTAGAAAAGAAGCGACACAAAAAAACTATGATGAAATAGGCTTTATGTCAGGCTTAGAAGTTCACCAACAAGTTGACACAGAAGCAAAGAGTTTTTGTCGATGTCCAGCAGGAATGTTTAATAGTAGTGACATCTATGATGCAGAAATTATTCGTCACATGCGACCTACGCTTAGTGAATTAGGTGAATATGATGGAACTGCCTTAATGGAGTTCAGGACAAAAAAGGAAATTGTTTATAGAATAAAAAATGAAACTGCGTGCACATATGAAGTTGATGACACTCCTCCATTTCCTTTAAACAGAGAAGCCTTAGAGAAAGCAATAGTTTTGGCATTAGCTTCAAAATTAAATATAGTAGGGGAGGTTCATATTACAAGGAAACAGTATTTAGATGGAAGTATTCCTACTGGTTTTCAACGCACAGCTATTATTGGTGTTGAGGGAGAAATACAGTTATCAAATAAAAAGGTTAGATTAATACAGTTAAGTTTAGAGGAAGACTCTTGCAGAGAAATTTCAGATATAGGACATAGAAGGGTTTATAAAACAGACCGACTAGGCATGCCTTTAATTGAAACGGTTACATACCCAGACATGGTAAATCCGGATGAGGTAAAAGAAGCAGCGAACTATATTCGTTTTTTAAATAGAAGTACAGGACTAGTAAGGACAGGTATTGGTGCAGGAAGAGAAGATGTAAATGTTAGTTGCACTGGAGGAACCCGCGTAGAGATAAAAGGAGTTGCGCATAATTCATGGATTCCAGAGTTAACTCACAATGAATGTTATCGTCAATGGGCATTGCTTAATATTAAAAACATTTTAAACAGTAGGGGTTCTGTAAATACATGGAAAGCTATTTCTAAATTTATTGATGTAAATGATTATAAATCTATCAATAATTACATAAATACAAACTCTTTGATTGCAGAAAAAGTAATGGTAATATTATTACCTAATTTTAAAGGACTTTTATCACATTTTACTCAACCTAAAAAAGCTTTTGCGAATGAGATAAGTGATAGATTAAAAGTTATAGCATGCATAGAGAAGCCAAATATGACTAACTCTGAAGATTTGAATAATATATTAGATGAAAAAGAAATTACAGATATATTTACAACAATAAACGGTAATGAAGAAACAGATGCTTTCGTTGTTTTATGGGGTCCAGAGTCAGATATGAAAACGGCATTAGAAACTGTAGAAGAAAGATGTGTGATGGCATTTAAAGGTGTGCCAGAAGAAACTAGGAAGTCATTTAAAGATGGGACAACCATATTTGAGAGAGTATTGCCAGGAGCAGACCGTATGTATCCTGATACAGATTCGGCTCCTATTCCAGTAAGTTCGGAATATATTGATAGTTTAAAATCAAGATTACCAATAATTGTTAGCGAAAGAATAAACCAATTGAAATCATGGGGAATTCCTAGTTCTTATAATACATATATTTTAAGTAAAAACTTAATAGGTTTAGTAGAACGAATTATAACAGAATTGGGCTATGAACCTAAATTTGTTGCATCTATTATAGCTGGTAAATTTAAATCTGTTGAAGGAAGAACTAATTCAGAGTCAAAATTTAACTATGAAAGATTGTTTGATCTTTTCAAATTTGTTAAAGAAAATAATTTAGATAATGGTATTATAAATCCTATGCTAAAAGGCGTGTATAAATATCCGAATCTTAATTTTGAAACAATTATTGAAAATCTTAAAATAAAACAATACAGCAAAGATGGTATTATAGCAGAAATAAAGTTATTAAAAGAAGAGTTTAATAAAATAGGATTTTCTAATAATAATAAAAATATGACTGACTGGATTATGGGTAAAATGAAACGCAAAATAACAGGCAGTATTTCATTAAAAGAATTAAGAACTTTAATCGTAAAGGAGATATAATATAATGAGTGAAGATTTTTTCCAAGGATACAAAGGTATAGCCCTTGAATTATTAAAAAAGTTTAATGTTAGAGTTTGGGGACAAGCAGAAATAGAAACTACAAGAGGCAAATTTAAAGGAACTATTTTACCACGTTCTGAAAATGATGATGACACACATATAGTGCTTAAAATTATTACTGGTTACAATATAGGTATTGATGTTGATACAGTAACGAACATGATTGAAACTGGTTATAAAAAAGCAAATTATAAAATTCCAGAAAAAGAGTTTCCTTATACAGAAGGATTGCCAAAAGTAAAGCTAATAGGAACAGGGGGCACGATTGCTTCTAGACTAGACTACAGAACAGGAGCGGTTATTCCTGCTTTTTCACCAGGAGAATTATACGGAGCAGTGCCAGAGCTAGCAGATATTTGTAATTTAAATACAGAAAAATTGTTTGCTGTATTTAGTGAAAATATGGGACCTGAACAGTATAAAACTTTAGCAATAGCTATAGGAAAAGAAATAGAGAACGGTATTGATGGAATTATAATAGGTCATGGAACCGACACATTGCACCATACTGCAGCTGCGCTTACTTTTATGGTACAAAATTCGCCTATTCCAATTGTTCTTGTTGGATCTCAAAGATCCTCAGACCGACCATCTTCAGATGCTGCACTTAATTTAATGCACGCGGCATATACAGCTGGTCATTCTGATATTGCAGAGACAATGGTTTGTATGTTTGGTCCAACTTCAGATGAATATGGTTTGCTTATAGGTCTACTTTTAGAACAATAGGAAATACTCCTATTGCATCAGTTACAAGAAATGGGGTAACTCCAATCAAAACAACATATGCAAAAAGAAGAAATGACAGGAATGTAAACATATTGCCTTATTTTGAAGAAAAAGTAGCGATAATTTACTACTATCCAAATATGCAACCAGACATGATTGATTCTCTTATTGAAAATGGTTATAAAGGAATTGTTATTGCTGGAACAGGATTAGGACATGTTAATAAGCCTTTATATCCTGCAATTGAAAGAGCTGCAAAAAAAGGGATTGCTATTTATATGACAGTACAAACTCTTTGGGGATATGTGCACATGTTTGTTTATGACACAGGAAGAGACTTAATGGCAAAAGGCATTGTCCCTGCTGAAAATATGTTGCCTGAAGTTGCATATATAAAATTAGGATGGGCTTTAGGTCAAACAAATGATTTGGAAAAAGTTAAAGAAATAATGCTTACGCCTATAAAAGATGAAATAACTAAAAGAGAGCCTTATAATGGTTATTTATTATACCAAGGAGGAGTTCCTGAAGTTGAAGAATTCATTAGACAACACCATAAATAAAATTAATAAAGTGTTTATATACAAAAAGCCTCACTTGCTTTAAAAACAAGTGAGGCTTTTTGTATAAATAGGAATGTTTAGTTATATTGTTGAGGTTGGTTATATATTCCTATTTCAATAACATTTAGGCTTTATCCGTTAAATTTTATAGATTAGAGTAAAATAAAACGATCGACCTTGTTCATATAATTTGGTTGAGGAACCTATTATTTTCTTATTTAAATGTTCAAAGTAATTCAAATCTGTAATATTACTAACACCTCCTTTAAGCGTAATGTATTTAAAAATATTGGATGTGATTGAGAATCCAAAAGTAGTAAAAGCTGGTGTTGATTGTTCATACATTGCATCTGATATATTATTCTGTTTAGAAACAATACGTATATTAAATTCAGGATTAAATGCTTTATTTAAATTATAAGTAATTAAGATATTATTCTCTATAGGAGGTGTTTCTGCAAGAAAATCATTAGATAGCATTGATTCTCCGACTATTTTATTATTTGATACAAATCGTTTTTTAATATCGTAAATTAAAGCATTAACTAAAGAACCTCTAACATTTAAAAATAGTTTATTATAGATCTTCTTTTTTAAATCATATTCAAAGCCATAAATATCAACATGGTTGAAATTAGTAAACTGTTTAACACCTAGCACGCCTTGTGTTTTTGGTTTTGCTACTGTTGAAGGGATTAACTCTCCTGCGATGTAGTTTTTTAAGTATGAGTAGAAGAAGTTAACTTTGAAGATGTCATTTGTGTTAGGTTTGTATAAAAATATAAGGTCTGTTTGATAATTAGTTTCTGGCTTTAATGATGGATTTCCTAAATAATCATAATTATCAAATCCAACAGGAAGAAATTGAATATAACGTTCAAGCATGTTTGCACATCTTGTTCCTTTGCCAAAGCTTAATTGTCCAACAAACTTGTTACTAAATTCTCTTTTTAGGCTAAGACTATAGCTTAAATTTAAATTTTCTGTTGGTTTATTCTCATAATATATTTCATCGTTGCTTTTTATAAATAGTGTGTCATCAGATAGGCTACGATTATAGTCAGTTCTTATTGAAACTTTAATTTGATTTTTATTTATTTGTTTGTTATATTCTGCAAATACTCCGTTGTTTGTTATTTGTGCATTATACCATAGATAAGTAAGGTTTTTAGAAACAGTAGTTAAGCCTCCCATTGTCATTTTCATTATCATTTCTCTTGTGCCATCTTTTAAAATGTTTTCCATATCTGTTCCGAATACTAATTTAGAAGTCTCATTTAAATTTAAAGCAGATTCAACGCGACCTCCCATGTTTTTTGCATCTACTTTTGCATACCCTTCCATTTTTGAAAAAGTAGCTTTATTTGTATTGTCCATTTTATGTAATACTCCAGAATAATAAACAGAAGCATTTAAAAAAGCCATTTTACTGTTTGGTTTTGAATAATAATAGTCCGCAATACAAATATCTGTATTATCAAGAGCTTCATCCATACTTAATGCTGGGTACATAACATCTTCAGCGATGTTTTTAAGATATGTTGCTTTTAATGTGGAATATTTATTTATATTATATCCAAGCTCTGCATTATAATTTTGTTTCTTAAAAGAAGATTTAACCGTTTCTCCATTACCGGTTACATAGTTTCCATAGTTTTTCATTCCCCCAGAAACATCAAAGAAGAATGATTTATTTCCTCCATAAACAGAGATGTTTTCTCTTTGTCCATTTCCATTGTCTTCAAATCCAAACAATCCTTGAGAATGTATTTCAAACTTTTTATACTTATTAGGTTTAGAAGTGTTTAGAAGAATAGTTCCGCCGAGAGTTGATCCATATTTTAAATTATGAGGTCCAAAAATAACATCAATACTTTCCACCCTATCATTATCAATATGCGATGTTGCTGGATCCATTCTGTTAGGACAACCGCCTTCAACCTTTGCTACGTTATTAATAAGTGTATTAATTTGGTTGTATCTGTAATGACGTATTACAGGATCAAAAGAAGTGCCTCCTCTTTTGATTAAGCTTATGCCAGGAATACTTTTGATTACTTGCCCTATATCATTAACAGGTGTAGTCTTTATTATATTTAAATTGATATTATTTTCTAATAATTCATAATCTTTTGGAGCAACCACTTTTACTTCATTAAGATTGTGAGTACTGTCAACTTGAGCAAAAGCACTTTTTATAATTAATGCAATAGAAATAAGTAGAATAATTTTTTTCATAAATATCTTCTTTTTTGTTTAAACAATACAAAGTTAAACAAAAATAATTATTTTATTAACAAAAATTATTACTATTTATTTGTACTACTATTAATTTATAATTGAGTGTTATCTAAATAATTTTAATATATCATTAAGATTTGCCCAAACAAGAAGAGTTATTAATAATATCATTCCAACCATTTGAGCTCTTTCTAAGAATTTATCACTAGGTTTGCGTTTGGTAATCATTTCATAGAGAATAAAAATAAGATGTCCTCCATCCAGAGCAGGTATAGGTAATATGTTCATAATAGCGAGTATGATTGACAGGAAGGCAGTCAAAGCCCAAAATGTTTCCCAGTTCCATGTTGAAGGGAATATACTCCCTATGGTAATAAATCCTCCCACAGAGTCATATGCTTTTACTTCAGGGTTAAATAATAATTTTAACTGTTTTATATAACTCACTGTTGTTGTGTAAGCTTTTGTTATTCCTGCTGGTATTGCTTGAATTATATTATATTCTTGACGTTTATATTCAAAGAAGCTAGTAGGGTCTGGAGCAATTCCAAGCAATCCTGTTTCATCAAGATTTACAGGAATGTTTAGTTTTTCGTTTTTTCTAACAATTGATATATTAACTAAAGAGTTTTTATGTTTTTGAATTTCATCTCTAAACTCGTCAAAATATTCAGTCTTAACATCATTTACACCAATAATTAAATCTCCTTTTTCTATTCCAGCTTTTTCGCCTACAGATTTTTTTGCAAACTCTCCAACTTTAAAAGGAAATCTGATGTTAATGAAAGGAGTTTTTGCATTTTTCAAGAATTTACTAAGAAAGCCATTAGGAATATCTATATTAATAATAGAATCATTACGTTTTACAGTAATGTCTTTTACATTATTTAGTATTATAGTTTCTGGTATTTTGAAAAAGTTTTCAACTTCATTTCCTCCAACTTTTACGATATAATCTCCATTTTTTAACCCTATTTCTTTTGCTAGAGAATCGCAAGTTATTCCGTATTTTACATTTTTTGTTGGTAAATATTCAGTACCAAAAACATTTAAAGTTATAATGTAAATAACTATTGCAAGTATTAAATTAAACAGTACCCCTCCTATAATCATAAAAAATCTTTGCCATGCAGGTTTAGATCTATATTCGTCAGGTTGAGCTTCTTGTTTTAATTGCTCTTTATCCATTGATTCATCAATCATTCCTGCAATTTTAACATATCCTCCAAGTGGAATCCATCCAATCCCATATTCAGTTTCTCCTATTTTCTTTTTAAATAAGGAAAACTTGTAATCAAAAAACAAATAAAATTTCTCAACGCGAGTTTTAAAAATTTTAGCAAAAAGAAAATGTCCAAATTCATGAACAACCACAAGAATAGATAAACTAAAAAGTAATTGAAATGTCTTTATAAGTATTTGTTCCATAAAATTTTATTCTGTTTTTTTTAAATTAAAGTTTTTGCAAATATACGTGTTTCTTTATCTGTTTTTATATAAGTTTCAATATCTGGCTTTTCTATAAACGCAATTTTTGACATACATTGTTCAATGATACTAAATATTTTTGTAAATTTAATTTTTTCATTTAGAAATGCATCAACAGCAATTTCGTTAGCAGCATTCATAATACAAGGCATATTTCCAGATTTGGTCATTGCTTCGACAGCAAAATTTATGGAAGGAAATTTATCTTTATTTACTTTTTCAAAAGTTAAATTTGGATATTTTAAAAAGTCGAACCTTTCATTTTTACTATTTATTCTATATGGATAAGATAGTGCATATTGTATAGGTAGTTTCATATCTGGGAGTCCCATTTGAGCTTTCATCGAACCATCTTCAAATTGGACAATAGAATGAACAATAGACTGAGGGTGTATAATAACATCAATTTGCTCTGGTTTTAAATTGAAAAGCCATTTTGCTTCAATCATTTCCAGTCCTTTGTTCATCATAGAAGCCGAGTCAATAGTAATTTTATTTCCCATTGCCCAGTTAGGATGTTTTAAGGCTTCATTTTTTGTCACAAATTCTAATGCCTCTTTAGATAATAATCTAAAAGGTCCGCCTGATGCTGTGAGATATATTTTTTCTATTTCATTATGCCACTCCCCAGATAAACATTGAAAAATTGCAGAATGCTCTGAGTCTACAGGAAGTATATTTACATTATTTATTTTGGCTTCTTCAATAACCACTTCTCCTGCAACAACAAGTGTTTCTTTATTAGCTAATGCTATTGTTTTTTTATTTCTTATTGCATTTATTGTTGGTATTAAGCCTGCAAAACCGACCATGGCTGTTAATACTATATCTATAGATGACATTTCAACTATATCTTCAATTGCTTTTTTCCCTGCATACACTTTTATCCCATGTTGAAATAATACATCATTTAAGTCTTTGTAATGAGTTTCTTCTCCAATAACAACTGCATTAGGCTTAAATTCTAAAGCTTGATTTATCAATAATTCTACATTATTATTTGCAGTAAGGACTTCAATTTCAAAAGTATCATTATTAGCTCTAACTACATCAAGTGCTTGTATTCCAATTGAACCAGTGGAACCAAGTATTGCTATTTTTTTTTTAATCTTATCAGTCAATTTATTTAATCAATTTTTTTACAAACATATTACTTTTTTTAGGATTTATAATAATATGCAAAATAAAAATTTTATGTATATAAAGAATTTTATAACTAATGTTTAGTTCTAAAAGGTGTTTTAAAAAAATAAAATTGAGAAAATGATAAATAAGCTTTTTTTAGAATTGAATTGAATGTCAATTTAATTTTTTATATGATAATCAATGTTTTAATATATTGTTGCATCATTAATATAACTTAAAATAAACTTAAACTTAATGATTATTTAATGGAAACATTCCTTTTTAACATTTATTATTTATTCAAATAACAATTTGTTAATTCAAAATTAATATAATTATTTGTTATTCAGGTAATTGAATATATAGATTTGCAGCATGAAATTTAATCTATATTTTCAATGAAAAACATTTGTACCTTTTTTTGCTTTATTTTTTTTGCAAATATTGCTGTTTCTCAAACTGTATTGCAAGCAGGAGACATTGCAATAATAGGGTTTAATAGTGAATCATATCCTGTAAATAATCCTACTTATGATAATTTTGCTTTTGTTACACTTGTTGATTTAGCTCCAAATACTGTTATATTTTTTTCTGATAATGGGATTAGAAGTAATGGTACTTTTAGGGAAACAGAGGGTTATCTTAAATGGGTATCTCCCAATAAAATAACTACAGCTGGTACTGTTACAGTACTAACATGTTCGGGTATAATACAGCAAGGAGAAGGAATAGTAACCAAACCTGCAGGAGATTTTAATCTAAATAAAGATGGAGAACAGATAATTGCATACCAAACAACAAATAATTCATACAATGGTGCTAGTAAAACTTTTATTTATGCTTTAACAAATAATTCATGGACATCAGGAGCTGTTGATTCTCATACATCAGCAATCCCATCTGGGTTAGAGTCAGGAAAAACAGCAGTAGCGTTGCCAAAAGTTTCTGGAGCTTTTGCCAATAATGTAGTTTTTCAATGTCCTGCATTTTCTCTAAGTGGTTCTCAAGATGAAATTCTTCAAATTATAGCAAATACATCTAATTGGATTTTAAAAGAAGGAAGCACTCCTTCTGAAATGAATAACCTTGAGTTTTGTCCAATATTAATTAATGGTTTTTCTATTGACTTCATCACATTTAATCAAATGAGATTAAAATGGGGAACCATTTCTTCAAACCTTGAAATAATGATAGTGGCAAAAGAAGGCAGTGCAATTACAGATCAGCCAATTGGAACATTATATAATGCATATAGCACATTTGGTTTAGGAACTTCTTTTGATGGAGGTTTTATTGTTTATAAAGGTTCAGGAACAACTCCAGATACGTCTTTTATAGTAACAGGGTTAAAAGAGGGATCAAATTATTATTTTAAAGCATTTACCCGTACTTTGCCATCAGGAACACAATGGTCAAATGGAAATGCCTCGAATCCAGAAAGTGTTATCGCTCGTGTTCAAGACATTGAAAATGTAAATATTACTTTAAATTCTTTCAACTCAAACAATATTGCAGATTTAAACTGGACAAACTATATTGCGAGTCCAAAATATGATTGGTGGGAAGGGGGTAGTATTATAATTATGAGTACGGATTCGATTACAACATTAAGGGATGATTTTAATGCAAAAGATGTAAATACTAGTAGTTTTAATGCAGGTGATGAAATTATGTTAGCAGGTTGTAATAACTGTAAGATTGCTTTAAAAACTTTTGGAAATCCCTCTGAAACAAGTAATGTTAGTGTAAATAATCTAAGTGCTTGTACTAAATATTATTTTAAAATATTCAATAATGATGGAATAACACCTCATGCTGCACAAGTAAATAAATGGTCTGATGGTGTGATTACCAATATAACTACAACATGTTCTGAAATAAAAGTTGAAGGAAATGGAATTGAGATAGCAGACGGAGATATAACTCCTACAATTGTTGATAATACTGATTTTGGATCTATTATGGAGAATAACAACATTTCAAAAACATTTAAAATAAAAAATCTGGGAAATGGTCCTTTAGTTTTATCAAACACGCCTGTAATTAATATTACGGGCGCAAGTGCAGCTCAATTTTTAGTAACCATGCAACCTCCAAATAGTGTTAGTGCTTACAGTGAGTCAAATTTTAGCATACAATTTAGTGCTCCTTTAAATTGTATTGGTGGGCCTGTTTATAATGCTACTGTTAATATTGTGAGTAATGATAATGATGAGACTCTTTATAATTTTAATATAAAGGGAACTTGTACTAATGATTGTATTTCTTTTCAACCTGTGAGTGCTTCTTCGGGTGCATTTATAACGATAAATGGAAATGGATTTACTAGTTCTACGGAGGTTTACTTTAATGGAGTTCCTTCGATGAATGTAATACTTATTTCATCCTCTCAACTACAAGCACTTGTTCCTATAAATGTAACAAGTGGAAACATAACAACAATAAGCCCTAATTATAATAGCTGTACTTCTTTGACTATAATTAGTCCAGCTGAAACCTGTATTCATTAAACATAAAAATAAGCAGTAGTAAAATGGAAAATATTTACCTAAGAAAAAACATATTAGATGTTCTAAAAAAGATTAGCATACTGTTCTTTTTTATGTTTAATTATTTTATAGTTAATGCTCAAATTAACGAAAACGTCCAATCATGGACTAATAGAGGGAGTTATGGTAGTTACACTCAAACAATTTCTGCAGGAACAGTTAATATGACTCGTTGTATAGTTGCAAGTGGAGCTTCAGCCACAGGAACTTGTTCGGTTGGTCGTATCCAAATGGAAGCTTCTAATGGTGTAGTTGAATTGCCAACTGTAAGCTCTTGTGGAATTGCAGAATTTCATTTAGCAGCAGGAGCAGCAGGGCGAACTATTGTATTGCAAAGCTGGAATGGTTCTTCTTGGAGTACTCTTACAACTTTTACTGGGATAGGAACTATTGGAGCGACTTATACGTATTCAATAAATAGTACAAGTACACAAAAACTAAGGTTAGCATCTCCTTCAGCTGCTCTTTATGTGCACGACATCATAATCCCTTATTTTTCATGTCCAACTTCTCCTGTTGTAACAAATATATCTCCATCAATGGGCACAGTAGCAACGCTATTAACCATTTCTGGTTCTAATTTCACTGGAACAACTGCTGTGAAAATAGGAACAACAAACATTACTTCATACTCTATTGTAAATGACAACACAATTACAGCAATAATACCTAATGGAGCTACAACAGATAATATTATTATAGAACAAGGAATTTGTGTAGGTTCTGGAGGAACATTTACTATTATAGAGCAATCAGGTTGTACATCTGTAAGTAATATAAGTGAAAATATCCAATCATGGACTAATAGAGGGAGTTATGGTAATTACACTCAAACAATTTCTTCAGGCACAGTTAATATGACTCAATGTATAGTTGCAAATGGTGCCTCAGCTACAGGAACTTGCTCTTCTGGGCGTATTCAAATGCAAGCTTCTAATGGGATTGTTGAATTACCAACTGTAAGCTCTTGTGGAATTGCTGAATTTCATTTAGCAGCAGGAGCGGCAGGTCGAACCGTTGTACTGCAAAGCTGGAATGGTTCCTCTTGGAGTACTCTTACAACTTTTACAGGAATAGGAACTACAGGAGCAACTTATACATATACCATTAATAGTGCTAGTTCACAGAAATTAAGATTATCATCACCTTCTGCTGCTCTTTATGTACATGATATTATAATCCCTTCTTATGGCTCTGCTGCACCTATTATTACTTTTAATCCTTCAAACAGGCTAAATGTTGTTGCTGGTTCATCAACAACATTTAGTGTTACAGCAACAGGTACTATAACTAATTACCAATGGAAATGTTGGAATGGTTCCTCTTGGACAAATGTAATAAATGGAGGCATTTATAGTGGAGCAACAACTAATACTTTAACTTTAACAGGTCTTTCAGTTGCTTATAATAATTACCAATATTATTGTGAAGTGAAAAATGGAACATGCTTAACTCCTTCAAATGCAGCAATACTAAATGTTATTGCTGGAGTACCTTCTCCAGCAACAAACCTTTTATTTCAAAATATTACAGGGAATTCTATTGATTTAAAATGGAACATATCTGCAGATGCTACTGGATATGTTATAAAAATACGCAAAACGAATAATACATTTTCAGATATTGCTGAAGGAGCAACTTTGCCATCTGGAAGCTCTTCTCCTTGGACAGATGATGAAGTAATATTTACTAATAGTGATAGAAATGGATTGACAATTTCAGGTTTGGATGATAACACAACTTACTATTTTAAAGTTTATTCATATAAACTAAGTGGAGGGATATATTATTTTAATAATACAAATGGAACTAATCGAGCTCAATCTGTTACTAATAGTAGGGTAGTCACTCCTCCCGCTTTTTGTGAAGGTTTAAACACTACCATTTCTTTAATCATTACAAATGTAAATAATGCAAAATACACATGGAAAGTATATAATAATTCAACAGGGAATTGGGATGCATTAACTAATAATTCAATATATTCCGGTGTAAATACAGCTGTTTTAAATATTAATAATACTCCAGCTACTTATAATGGAAATAGATATTATTGTGAAATAACTAACACCATGCACTCTTGTATAGCTATTTCTAATGATGTTGTCATAACTATAAATCCTTTACCAGAAAAACCTCAAATTACATATGTACAAAATAATTGTGGAAATACAATATTACAAAGAGCAACTCCTATTAGTAATGTAACATTCTATTGGCAATCGACAAATGCTATGGGAACAAGCACTTCAAACAACGGACAATACGATACTATTACTTCTGATGGAACGTACTATCTTAGAGCAAGAAGCGATAGCGCTTGCTGGTCGGCAGAGAGTGCTTTTGAGAGCGTCCTAATAAAGGTTGTTCCTGCAGTTACTTTTATTTCTTCAACATCTGGTTGTGGGGAAGGAATTATAACAGTAAATTCGTCTATCAATGATTTTCAAACATTTGAACTGAAAGATAATGCAGGAAATTCTTTATCACCTATAAGAAGCGTGTCAATAACAACAAATAGTTATCAATTTGAGGGGTGTGCAGATGGAATTTACAAAGCTGTTGTTACATATAATGGTTGCAAATCGCCAGTATCATCTTCAACAATTCTTAGCAATAATCCTATTGTTGAAATGCCAACTATAGTTGATAAAACAATATGTGGAACAGGAACAATTAATATGGATGCAATAATTGGTTATAATGGTAATAGTATTGAATGGTCGCTTAATGGAATTTCTATTGCTGAGACTGATAATATTCCAGGACCATATGAATACACAACTCCTTCCATAACTGCGGGAAACAACATAAACATATATGCAAGAACCGTAAACACAGTTACGTTATGCAAAAGTGATTGGGTTATATCCATTGCTAGTGCTTTAACTACATCCTTAGCCCCATCTTCAGTATCTGTAAATCATAACAACTATTGTCCTAATTCTATTGATACATTAACAATATCTTATTCAGGAGGAGTATTAGGATATGAAGCTGCAGCAAGATGGTATTCTGATTCTTCTTGCTCCAATATGATTTCGCAAGGAATGGGGCCTCAAGTTATAAATGCTCCTCAAACAACAAGCTCATACTATTTAAGATTTGAAAACAATTGCAATGTGACAAATCCTATAACTTTAACAATTAATGTCAAAACAAATGTAGCATTTTCTGGAATTACTTCAAGTGAAACTATTCCAGTTTGTGAAAATGTTTTAGTAAACTTAAATGCAGATAATATTATAGGAACAAATGCTATATTAAATTGGAGAACTGAGCCAAATGGGAATGGGCAACTTTTAAGTAATAGTTCATTTCTAAATAATCGACATGCTGATTCTACATATTATGCAAGACTTACAGGAGACTGTGGGTTGCCAATAGAACAGAGTATTAATATAAATTCTATACAATTGCCAGTTATATTAAATAATCCTGTTAATAGAACTATATGCGAAGGAGAAGCTACTTCGTTCAGATGTATAGCTTCCCCTGTTACATCTTACAAGTGGGAATCATTCGATGGGCTTGTATGGTCTGAAATAAACAATGTAGCTCCTTATTCTCAAGCATCGACAGCAATATTAAAACTAACAAGTCCTGATATTTCTTTAAGTGGGACTTATTATCGATGTGTTCCTATAAACAATGGTTGTTCGGTTGCATCCGATACCGTTTTATTAACTATTAAACCTGTTCCACATATGAACAATGTTTTTGGGAATGACTCTGCTTGCAAAAACTCAGTTGAAGTATACTACACTAATATGGTTTATACTGCAAACTATCAATGGAATATTAATGGAGGAAACATAATTAGTGGAGGTACTATTAATGACACAGCAGTTACAGTTATATGGGATGATAATATTAGCAATGCTTCTATTGAAACATTTATTTCTGTAAATGGGTGTAATAGCAACACAACAAATACAAGCATAAAAATATTTGGTATTGCTGGAGAATCTGGGAAATGGACAGGTATGAAAGATTCTCTTTGGAACAACTGTCTTAATTGGGATGATGCTATTATTCCAGATTCAAATACAACAGTTAATATTTCAAATACAAATGGATTTTATCCTGTTATTAATCAAAGCTCATATACAAATCAAGCTTATTGTTATGATATAACAATTGCAGAAAACAAAAAGTTAAGTGTTATAAATAATGGAAAACTTAATGTTTATAGAAAATTAATAAACAATGGAATACTTAATAATACATCAGGAACTATAGAACTATCAGGAACTGCTTTGGGAAAAGAAATTAAAGGAAATAATACAAGTATTAGTATTGACAGTCTTATTATTAACTCTGCAAATAATGTAAATATTAACAATACCGATTTAGTAATTAATAACCTAGTTTTGGAAAAAGGAAAAGTAATAATTGTTGATAATAATATTACAATTAACAGTACCATAACTCAATCTAATGAGCAAAACTATATTGTAACAAATCATGATAATACATATACAGAAAAAGGGTTCCTAATAAAAAATGTGGAATCAAACATTGAAGAATTTCCCGTAGGAACAATTAGCTCTTATACTCCTTGTTATATAGGAAATAACACTGTATTAGGCGGAAACATTTTTAAGGTTCGTGTATATGACGGAGTGTATTACAATCGTAATAGTGGAGGATTAATTGCAAATATTGATCATTGGATAAATAAAACTTGGGAGATAACTCCAATTGGGACACCTAATGTTTCTATAAATTTAAAATGGAATGCAACAGAACATGGTTTTGCTTTTAATGATTTGACAGCAAAAATGATGTCAAATTCAGGACCTCCTTCTGGAACATGGGAAGAGGTTGCAAACTCTCCTTCTGGAGCAACATACTGTGGTAATGGGGTATATTCATTATTAACAAATAATGTTACTCATTTTTCTGGAAAAGGAATTATGGATGATAATCTTCAGCCATTACCAGTTGCTATTACAATGTTTGACGCAATTAAAAACAATAAAGTTGTAGATATACTATGGCAAACAGTTACAGAAATTAATAACGATTATTTTACTATAGAAAAAACTACAGACTTGAATTATTGGGAAATATTAAAAAATGTAAAAGGAGCAGGAAACAGTAATAGCATAAAAAATTATAAAATTACTGATGACAATCCTTCTGCAGGCTATAATTACTATAGGTTAAAACAAATAGATTTTGATGGAAAACAAAGCATAACAAACCCAATTAAAATATATTTTGAACAACAAATTTTTGATGAAAACAAAATAAAAATTAATTGGGCAAAAGAATATAATAAACTTAATATAATAAATTTATCACCAGAATCTAATTATACTATTTTAATATATGATATGACTGGACGTCAAATAATTTCTCAAACAAAATACTCCAACAGCCAAGGATTTATTGATTTTAACCTAAATAATCTAGAAATTGTTAAAGGAGTATACAACATTATAATTATTGGAAATAATGGTATAACTGTAAATGTTAAAGTATTAATTGAATAATTGTTAACCCAACTATTAAATAAGCTTATTGTCTTTTTTTATAATTCTATTTTTTATAAGCTTATTTAAGAACAAAAAACTGTCGCTTTTAACTTCATTTTCATAATTTAACAAATAATTAATTGTGGTTTAATATTATAGAAATACTTGTTAAGTAAAATTGCAAAATAAAAAAACACATTATTATGAAAAAGAAAATTACAACTTTATTTTTATTTACAATCCTATTCAATAACTTATTATTTTCTCAAGTATGGGAGCATGTTGAAACTTTTAGCAATATGACTTTTGACCCAAGTTACTATAAAACAGGCGGGGGTGTTGGAGATAACAACATCAAATGGAATTATAAAATAGCTAAAGCATCTGGTGATTTTAGTATTAATGGAAATGGAATTATGCTTAGAGGAGAATATTGTTCTTACGTATTCTCTCAAATCATTAACGGTGGCGTTAAGAATATGCAAATTTCTTTAAAGAAAGGTTTTGCCAACGATTCTATAAGAAAAATTGATTTATATATTAATGAAAAATATATTAAATCAGCAAGTTTTAACAACAATGATGTAGAAACTTTTTACATTGATAATATAAACATTGCTGGTGACTTTACTATCAGATTATTTAATAGTAGCGATTATCAAGTAGTTATTGATGATATTTCTTGGAATTCTTATTCTGTATCAAACGTCCAATCTATTAACAATTTTCAAGCATTAGCAGTTGGAAATTCTGCTAATATTACTTGGCTAAACACAAATAATGACAGTGTTATTATTGCTTGTCACAATATTAATTATTTTACAAATCCTGTTAATGGCCAGACTTATAATGTTGGAAGTAGTTTTTCTGGAGGTTCAAAAGTTGTTTATATTGGAACAAGTAATTCTTATACTCATGCTGAATTGCAGGATAGTACAATGTATATATATAAAATATGGACTATTAAAAACAAAGAATATTCTGATCCTTTAATGAATTTTATTATAACTCCTGAAAATAAAGAAATTTATAACTATACAGAAACCTTTTCTAAAGCTTCTTTATCTAGTGGATATACTGATGGCAATTATATTGGGGATAATAATGTAAAATGGAATTTTGTAAAGACAAAAAATGAAGATTATTATGCGATAAATGGTAAGGGAGCTATATTGAAAGGTGATTTAGGTAGTTATATAAGCACCGATATGATAGGAAATGGAATTAGTAATTTTAAAATATATCTTCGCAAAGCTTTTACAGGTAATGGTTCTCGGCAAGTAGAAGTGTTCGTAAATGAAGAATCTAAAGGAATGTCTCCTCTTTTTGATGACACTTTAGTTCATATTTTTAAAATAGATAGTATCAATGCAAAAGGCGGAGTAAATCTAAGAATACAAAATGCATCTATAAAGCAAGTTGTTATAGATAATATAAAATGGTCAAATTATGTAATTAGCTCAATTGACAATAAAACAGATGTAATAACTAACAATAATAATGGTTTTGAATTTTACCCTAATCCTGTAAAAGATATTTTAAACTATAGTATCGCTAATGATGAAAATGGAATTTTTGTTATTGAGATTTTTAAGTCATCAGGTGAAAAGGTAAAAGAAAATTATATTAATAAATATACTTTTCTTCAAGCAGGAAATATTAATATTACTGCTATTGCAAAAGGCATTTATTTTATAAAAGTTTCTTATCCGAAAAATCCCCAATTAAATAGCATTAGTAAATTAATAATTGAATAAATTAATTTATAATTATAAAATTAAGAATAGAGATGTCAAATAGGGGGAATATATAAATTTAATGAAAACAAAATATTTATCGGGTATCATCATAATAATTCTATTTTTTGCTTCATTAGAAGAAAAGGCTCAGTCTTTTTCTGGAGATTTCAAAGTTGCATCTATTCTAGTTGATGCTTGTGTCCCTGGAGGTGGCTGTTCTAGTGCCTCAAGTGACAAATGTGGGTGTGAAGGTAAAAATGAAATGATTAAGTTGTTTATAGGACAAAATCCCATAAATGTAGATGATATAGAAATTAATTTTCCAAATAATTCTTTTAGAGGGTTTTGTATTAATTCGACAACGGCTTCTAATACAGAAGAGTTAAACAAAACAATAAAATCAACTTGTGGCAAACTGATAGAACCAATAAATGGAATTATTCCTGCAAATTCTATAGTTCTTATTATAACATCTGAAGATATGTGTACTTTGGCTAATTCTTTTGATGATCTTGAAGAAGAAGTAATTGTTTTATACCAATGTTTGGGAAACTATTTAGGACATTAACACTAAAACTGGGTACAGTAATAAGGCTTCTTATGATCGCTCTTTGCTAATAAAGCAAAATGGAAATAAAGGTGCAGAAGATGGTGCACGAGTGGATTTTGATTTACAAGGAAGCGTAACTTATATAAACGAGGGGTGCAAGATTCCGTATGATAAAATGATTATTGACGCAGGCGAAAATAAAACAATATGTCAAGGAGAAACTGTCAGCCTTAACGCAACTGTTTCTAGTAAATATTCTAATGTATTTTGGGATGGAGGAAAAGGAATATTTAGCAAAAAAGATTCTATATCTACTAATTATACAACTTCTATGCAAGATAAAGGAGATGTCAAATTTATATTTACAGTAACTAATTCATGTGGTATTGAGAGTAAGGATAGCTTAACAATAAGCATTAAAGAAAATGCTTATTTTGAATTTCCTAATGATACTGTTATTTGTCAAGGTGATACTATATTCTTAAGCGTATTTGGAGGTACAAGTTATTCTTGGAATAATGGAACAAGCAATAACTTGTTAAAAGTTTTTCAAAAAGGAAATTATTCTGTCACTGTAAATGGTGAGTGTAATACTTTATCCAAGCAAATTTATGTTGATGTTATTAACAAGCCTGAATCAGAAATAGGTTTAATAGGAACAAATCCATTATGTGAAGGAGACACATTAACCCTATATAGTAAACACAATGGTAATTTTAACTGGAGTAATGGGCAAAAAGACAGTACAATTGCTTTATCAACAGGAGGAATATACGTACTAACTGTTAGCAATGCCTGTGGAATTGCAACTGATACCATTAAAGTAAATTACATTAACAAGCCTGAATCAGAAATAGGTTTAATAGGAACAAATCCATTATGTGAAGGAGATACATTAACCCTATATAGTAAACACAATGGTAATTTTA
>Ga0209319_1001424_pt1 | contig 19682 bp, 30 predicted proteins | sample RifGroE2_FD_184000 | JGI IMG/M metagenome (GOLD analysis project Ga0209319, IMG submission 184000) | Groundwater microbial communities from Rifle, Colorado - Groundwater E2 (SPAdes) (version 2) | ecosystem: Environmental > Aquatic > Deep subsurface > Groundwater | place: Rifle, Colorado, United...
ACAGAAAATTGGTTGTGCGGTATGAAAAACTACAATGCACTTTTCTAGGATTTCATTATCTGGCATTTTCTATGATTAACTTTCGGTCAATATTCGGGAAAAATCTATGATTACTTTAGACCAGTTCTTACCTTATTTAAGTATATCATATTATTCGAAAAACACTATACTCTTGCAAAACAAAAAAGACCTACCTCCTACGACTCATGACTTGAAATTTTTGACCTATTGTCAATCCAACTTTGCAGAATTATTCTAGCAGCCTCACTGTCATCATGTTCTGCAATATTTTTTCCACCTCGCAATTTTATGTTTTGATGCGCCATCTTGGTTGTAAACATCTCATCTTGAAACATTACTGCTATTTTTAATTCTTTTTCAATTTTTTTTCCAAAAGCCATTTTTCTGTCAAAACTCTCCTCATCCTTTTCATGCCAAGCCAGACCCATGACAATTGTTTTTACATTCTTTCTTTCCAAAATTTCCGCCAAATTTCTCATGAAATTGCTATCGTTTTTAAGTGTGTCAAAAGCAAAAGCCATTTGAGTTTCTTCATCTGCAATTGCCAAGCCAATCTTGGCCACACCAAAATCCAACCCCAAATAATGGCTCACATTAGCTGAATCTTGACTATCTATTGACTTTATCATCATATTGTGCTATTATTAATCATCGGTATACACAGTATACCATATCCCAAAATTTAGTTCTCACAAAAAAGGAGACGTACAATGGAAAACAGTTTTCTATACATGGCAATGTTTGCAGTATTCTTTTGTTTTTTTGTCTGTGGGAAATCGATTTTCAATTTCGATCTCCTGCCTTCGAAAAAAGATTTTCGTCCATTTTTGGCTCAAAGCAAAACCTGGCTGAAGAATGTTCTTAAGAGGCATTCTTCTCGCAGAAAGAGAGAGAGAACAAAGATTATACCGATTGGGAGAACATCCGTCTCCCTAACGTATTACAAATGAACTTCTCAGGACCCCACCTCCAGTATCATCGGAGGCCAGGGGTTCTTTTTTATCTTCGTATTTTTCTAAAAAGCTAATAAGCTAAAGCCTAAAAAGCTGTTAAAACTTCAACTCCGTTTTTCGTGATTAAAATAGTGTTTTCGTAGTGGGCGGAAAGTTTTCGGTCAGCTGTAAGGTATGCCCAACCGTCAGGACTCATGACCGTAAGGTGTGTTCCAATGTTAACCATTGGCTCTAACGCTAAAGTCATTCCTTCTTCTAAAACCAAATCTCTGAAACCTTTTTCAAAATAATTCGGAACTTGAGGATCTTCGTGAAGATTCTTTCCTATGCCATGTCCAACCAAATTTTTAACTACTGAAAAACCAGCGTCTTCCGCAACCTTTTGCGCATTTTTGCAATATTGGCTAAGCGTTGAACCAGCTTTTAGATTTTTTATGCCTTTCCAAAAACATTTTTCAGTAACTTCGATTAATTTCTGAGCTTCATCACTAATTTCTCCAACAGCAAAAGTGCGTGCCATATCAGAATAAAATCCTTCGATTTCAATGCCAATATCAATCTTGAAAATATCTCCGTTTTTCAAAATTTTATCCTCACTTGGAATACCATGCACGATTTCATCATTAATTGAAGCGCAGATTGTTGCCGGAAAAGGATTTTTGCCACCACCATAACCCTTAAATGCAGGATTTCCTCCAGCCTTCAAAACAAGCTCTTCGGCGAGCTTGTCAATTTCTATTGTGCTCACGCCAGGTCTAACTTGCCCACCAATTTCTCGCATAATTTCAGCAAGTACCTTGCCAGCCCGACGCATAATATTTAATTCAATTTCATTTTTTATATGAATAGACATAAATATCAGAACCACTGATTATCACTGATCTTTCTGATCACACATGAAAAAAAATCAGCGAAATCATGTATAATCATGTGTTAATCTGTGGTTCAGATTTGCTTAATAATATCTTCAAACACTTTTTCAACACTTTGGTTTCCATCCACCTCAATGAGCATTCCATTTTCTCTGTATTGTTCGATAACGGGCACAGTAACTTCATAAAAAGTTTTGAGTCTTTTGGCCACGCCGTCTGGAGTGTCATCATTTCTTTGCATCACAGGTCCTCCACAAGTCGGACAAGGATCTTCATTATTGGCAATGTGTTTGCCCAAGACAAAGTGCCTGTAACAAACGGTGCAAGCATAACGCTTTGTGATGCGTGAAACTGATTCATCGTATGGAAGAGTAATATAGATAGCCCTGTCTATTGGCCTGCCAAGTTCTTTTAGCATTTTTTCAACAGGATCAATCTGACCCAATGTTCGCGGCGCACTATCCAATATGATTCCTTTTGAAGTAACAACTTTTTCCAAACTGTTTTTAATGATATCCACAGTAATTTCGTCAGGGATCATTTCTTTTGAGTCATTCAGTTGTTTTATTTTTCTTCCCAACTCTGAATTTTCTCTGCCAATTTCACGAAAAATCTGACCGGTTTCAATATGTGCAAGACTATATTTTTCAGCCAAAAGATCTGCCTGTGTCCCTTTCCCACTTCCCTGAGGACCAAAGATAATTAGATTCATTACAAAATTTCGAATTTTGAATTTTGAATTTCGAATCAAATTCGAATGATTTAATGTTTAAATAATTCAAAACATTAAAAATTTATTCAAAATTAAAAATTTTAAATTAAAAATTCGAGCGTAGCGAGGCATTTAGAATCCTTCGTAATCTCTCATGACAAGTTGTCCCTCAATTTGCTTTATTGTTTCAATAACAACTGAAACAACAATAAGAATGCTTGTTCCGCCAATCTGCACAGCCTGAACGCTTGTCAGACCCTGAACGATAAATGGCAACACAGCAATAGTTCCCAAGAAAACCGATCCAGTAAGAGTGATACGATTCATGATCTTGTAGAGAAAATCGGCAGTTGTTTTTCCTGGTCTTATACCAGGAATATAACCACCTTGTTTTTGAAGATTTTCAGAAATTTTGACTGGATCAAAAACAACTGCAGTATAAAAATAAGTAAACATCACAATAAGCACAAAGTACATACTACTATAGAAAACTTGATTTTGGAAAAGAGTATTCACAAATTTTGCAGCCTCAGCAATTGAAGGATTGGATGCTTTCATCAAAAAGGTTGCGATCATTCCTGGAAAAAGCATAATTGACATTGCAAAAATTATTGGGATCACACCAGCTTGATTAACTCTGAGTGGCAAATGAGAAGTTGAACCACCATAAGTCTTATCTCCTCTAACCCTCTTGGCATAAGAAACTGGAATATTACGCTGTCCCTCTGTAACCATAACAACCCCAGCAATTGTGATTAATGTTACCAACAAAAGCCCGAGGTAAGTAAAAATTTGAGTTGAATCCAGGGTTAAAAATAATTTTGAAATTCCACTTGGAAGACCACTAACAATTCCAGCAAAGATTATCAAGGACACGCCATTTCCAATACCTTTTTCCGTGATAAGCTCTCCAAGCCACATCAAGAAAACTGTTCCAGCAGTTGCGACAATAACAATAACAGCAATATCATAGGTAGAAGATATCGTTAGCACACCCTGAGAACGAAGCAATGTGACCATTGAAAAAGTTTGCAAAACTGCCAAAGGAACAGTTAGCCAACGAGTCCACATGTTAAATTTTTGACGTCCTGCCTCCCCTTCTTCTTTGTATATTTGCTCAACTCTCGGCACAATCATCGTCAAAAGTTGCATAATGATTGAAGCAGTAATATATGGTCCAACTCCCAACATGACAATTGAAATATTTGAAAGACCTCCTCCAGAAAAAACATTAAGCATTCCAAGGAATTGATTACCTTCAAAAAGACGCTTCAATTGTTCAATATTAACTCCCGGCAAAGGAATATTGGCTGCAATACGAAAAACAATAAGAACCCCCAAAATAAAGAGGATCTTATTGCGAAGTTCACGTATTTTGAAGATTTGAGTTATTTTTTCAAACATTGATATTAGTTAAATAGTTACGTAGTTTCTTAGTTAACTAGGTATAAAAACTGCTTCACTAATCAACTATGCACCTAATCAACTATGCACCTAATTCCAGGATTTTTCCACCTGCTTTAATTATAGCATCTTTGGCAGATTGGGAAAGAAGTATTTCTGCTGAAATAGTAAGTTTTTTTGTGATTGTTCCAGTTGTAAGTATTTTTACACCATTTTTCACGTCAGCCTTATCAACAAGCTTAGCTCCAAGCAAAGTTTCCATTGAAACAATATCGCCATCTTTAAAAACTTTTTCCAATGATTCTAATTTCACAACAGCTTTTTTAGCTGCAAGTGATTTGAATCCACGAACTTTTTTCAAGCGTTCAACCAATGAAGATCTTCCACCTTCAAACAAAGGATCTATTGAAGCTCCAGATCTAGCCTTTTGTCCCTTATTTCCACGTCCAGAATAAGTACCTCGCTTTCCACCACGACCAACGGTTTTCTTATCTTTACGTTTTTTTACTGTAAGTTGATGAATTTGCATAACCCTACAAAATTACAAATCTTTTACAAATATACAAATAAACAAATTATATTTTGAATATAGATATATTTTTTCAGAAATGTTAATTCTTTATATTAACAAAAAATTATTTTTTATTTAACTTCTTTAACATTTTCCTTGGCTACTACCTTAACTTCCTGAGCATCCTTAATTTCCTTTATTCTTGGTGCTTTCAAAGCTTTCAACGCTTCAATTGTTACTCTGGCAACATTAAGCTTGTTTGAAGTTCCCAAGGATTTTGAAACAATATCCCTGATACCAGCCAAATCCACCACAGCACGAACAGCTCCTCCAGCAATAACACCTCGTCCCTTTGAAGCAGGCTTCAATAAAACTTTTGCACTTCCCAACTTCATACTAATATCATGAGGGATTGTATTATCAGAAAGTTTAACAGTAATCATTGATTTCTTGGCATCATTATAGGCTTTACCAATCGCATCAGAAACATCCGATCCTTTGGAAACACCAACACCAACACGTCCTTTACGATCACCAATAACCAAAGTGGCACGAAAACGAAATCTTCGACCGCCTTTCACTACACGAGTAACACGAGCCAAATCCAAAAGTTTTTGTTCAAACTCTGGTTTTTCTCTTCGCTGTTGTTTTTTCCCTGGTCTCTTATTCATATTTTTATCCTAGATCTCGTAGCACCTAGCTCGAAACCTTTTTATTATTTCTAATTTTATAAAATTCCAAATACTATTTTATGGGTTATCGGTTTTAAGTTATGGGCTTTAAAATTGTAGTCCACCCTCTCTTGCTCCTTCGGCCAAAGCTTTAACTTTTCCATGATATCTATATCCTGCACGATCATAGGTCACACTTACAATTTTTAATGCAATACATTTTTCAGCAATAAGCTTGCCAACTTGTTTTGCACCATCCACAGTATTGGAAGCTTTTTTCAAATCAGAAAGTTTTGCGCTTGCCAAAGTTTTCCCAATCGTATCATCAATAACCTGAGCATAAATGCTTTTCAGACTTTTGAACACAGCTAATCTGGGCCTTGAAGCTGTTCCGGAAATTTTTGCACGAACTCTACGCTTTCTTTGAATTCGTCCGCTATTGCTACTCAATTTGTTCATATAATATTAACTTTCAACTAACAACACACAACTGACAACTTTTTTGAATGTAACTATTTGTTGTTTGTGGTTAGTTGCTAGTTGTTAGTTATTTGGATGATTTCTTACCTTCCTTTCTTCGAACATGTTCTCCTACATATTTAAATCCCTTTCCTTTATATGGTTCCACTGGCTTAAGCGCTCTTATATTGGCAGCAAATTGCCCAACAGCATGTTTATCAATTCCACTTACTGTCATTGTATTTCCTTCAATAACAACCTCCAAGCCTACAGGAACTTCAACAACAACAGGATGAGAAAATCCGAGTGCAAGAGTGATTGTCTTACCAGCAATAGACATACGGAAACCAACTCCATTAAGTTCAAGTTGTTTCTTAAATCCACCTACCACTCCTTCAATCATATTTTCAATTCTACGAGCAGTTGTACCCCAAATAGCAGGAACATGTTTTCCTTTGCTCTCTTTTTCAACTGTAAATTCATTTTCACCAAATTTAATAGAGACATCATTGTGATGTTCAAATTTCAATTCACCCTTTGGACCTTTGACAATAATCAAATTCTTGTCAGCTGTTACACTAACTCCCTCTGGGATTGCTACTGGTTTTTTTCCAATTCTACTCATAATATATAGTTCATTAGTTGATTAGTTTCTTAGTTGATTAGTTTCGTTTCTTAGAAAATTTTCTTATTCCTATTTAACTATGCAACTAATTAACCACCTAACTATTGTTTACCAAACTTCACAAATTACTTCACCGCCAAGACCAAGTTTTTTTGCTTTGTCTCCAGTCATCATACCCTTCGAGGTTGATACGATTGAAATTCCATAACCATTTTTAACACGCTTGATATCAGTTTTTTTCACATAAATTCTTTGTCCTTGACGACTTACACGTCTAATCTCACGAATTGCTGGATTCTTTTCAGTATTCGAGACAACTTCATACTTTAGGACAATTTTAAGAATCGGGAAAGATTCTCCCATCTCCTTCTTTACTGACTCAATAAAATTTCTTTGCTCTAAAATTTTAGCGATAGACAACTTCAACTTCGAAAAGGGCACTGACACTTCCTTGTGTTTTACCATTTGCGCATTTCGAATTCTTGTAAGCATGTCTGCTATTGGATCTAACATATTCTAATTCTTTATCCTAATTATTATTATCATGAATCATGGAACATGAGGCATGGAGCATTTGAATTTTGCTCTATGTTTTATGTTCTATGTTATGTGATTCTTACCAACTACTTTTTGTTACTCCAGGTATTTCTCCTTTACTTGCTAATTCACGAAAACATATTCTGCAAATATCATAGCTTCGTAAATATCCATGCTTGCGACCGCATCTCCAACATCGTCTCACTATACGAGTTGAAAACTTTGGCTTTTTTTCTGCTCTAGCTTCTGTGGATGTTTTTGCCATATTTATAACTTATAACTGACAACTGACAACTGATAACTTTTTTTCTGTTTTAGCTTAACGCCTCTACAGTTGTTTGTTGTTCGTTGTTAATTGATAATTAATCTCTTATTCGCTTTTTAGCGGAAATCCTAATAATTTAAATAATTCCAATCCTTCTGCTTGAGAGTGTGCATTTGTCGAAACTGTTATTTGCATTCCAAATGTGTGCTTCACTCTTTCAGGAGATATTTCAGGAAAAATCATGTGCTCCTTAATTCCAATATTTAAATTTCCTCCATTATCCACAGCTTTACGATTGATCCCTTGGAAATCTCTCGTTCGAGGAAGGGTTGCTCCAACAACTCTATCAATAAATTGCCACATGCGAGCTCCTCGCAAAGTAACCTTTACACCAATTTCCATTCCTTCGCGAATCTTAAATCCAGAAATAGCTTTTTTAGCTTTGGTTTTAACAGGCTTTTGACCAGTTATTGCAGTCAAGGAATTCACAATCTCTTCTATCTTATCATTTTCCTTAACAATCTTACCAATACCAACATTAACAACCACCTTCTGAATTCGAGGTACCGCCATCACACTCTTATAGCTGAATTTCTTTTTCATTTCAGCTACAGCCAAATTGGTATATTTATCTTTTGCTGGAGTTATATTCATATCTTAATCAATTTCTAATTTCTAATTTCTAATTTCTATTCGCCAGCTGGCGGAGAAAATTGAAAATTGAAAATTGAAAATTTATATCTTACTTTATATCTAAATACTTAATTTATCTTTACAACTCTTTACCACATTTTTTGCATACCCTAACTTTCTTTCCGCCAACAACAGAATATGATGTTCTTGTTGCCTTTCCGCATGCCGGACATATAACCATTGCATTTGAAGCATCGAATGGTGCCGCAATTTCTACTCGCTGTCCACGCTGTCCTTCTCTGCGAGCTTTTTGGTGTTTTGTCACAATATTAATTTTTTCAACCACTATTTTCCCCTCGCTAGGCACTGTTCGGACAACCTTTCCCTGCTTACCCTTGTCTTTGCCAGCAATTTTTTTTACAAGATCTCCTTTTTTAATTCTCATGATAGTTTCTTAGTTGATTAGTTTATTAGTTGATTAGTTTCGTTTCTTAGAAAGTATTTTCCTATTCAACTACTTAACTAATTAACTACTTAACTTGTTTTATAATACTTCTGGTGCCAATGAAACAATTTTGCTAAAACCTTTTTCTCTGAGCTCTCTGGCAATTGGTCCAAAAATACGAGTTCCCTTTGGTTCTTTTTCATTAACAATCACAGCGGCATTTTCATCAAAACGTATGTATGAACCATCTTTTCTGCGAATAGCTTTTTTTGTTCTAACAACCACAGCGCGAATCTTGTCTCCTTTTTTAACCATCCCTCTTGGTTCGGCTGACTTAACAGAGCAAACAATTATATCACCAACAGAAGCATAGCGTCTGCGAGATCCTCCAAGTACCTTAAAGCACTCAATGACTTTTGCGCCTGAATTATCAGCTGCTTTTAACTTTGTTTCTGCTTGAATCATAAAATTGGTTTATTAGTTGATTAGTTACTTAGTTGATTAGTTTAGTTTCGTTTCTTAGAAAATTTTCTTATTCCTATTTAACTATGCAACTAATTAACTATTTAACTGCTACGCTACTGTGTGACTTTTATCTTTACTAATTGGTCGACATTGAGAAAATTCAACTTTATCGCCTTTTTTGAATTTATTATCTTCATCATGAACCTTATATTTCTTGGTTGAACGATATTTCTTCAAATATTTCGGATGTGTTTTTAATGATTCGACAGCAACAACTATTGTCTTGTCCATTTTATCACTAACAACAATACCTTTTTTCTTCGATAATTTTTTTATAACATTTGTCATAATTGGTTTATTAGTTAATTAGTTTATTAGTTAATTAGTTTGCTTAGTATTCATGTTATTCCCAATCAACTAATCAACTATGCAACTATTTGACTATTCTTTCTATTCAGCTTTTTCCTTTAAAATTGTCAGTGCTCTTGCAATATCAGTTTTCAATGTTCGATATTGTCTGTGATTTTTTACCTGTCTTGCAGCAATATCAAATCTGAGCTTTACTGCTTGAGTTTGTTTTTCAGCAATAAGCTTTTTCAATTGATCTATGCCCATATCTCTAATTTCCTGAATTTTCATAATAGTTTCTTAGTTGATTAGTTGATTAGTTGATTAGTTATTCTTCATTCATTTTCTCGTTTTTTCTATTTAACTAGGTAACTAATTAACTACTTAACTGTTTCCTATTTTTCCTTAACTACAAACTTTGTCTTAACATTTAGTTTATGTGATGCCAAGCGCATCGCTTCTTTGGCAACAGATTCAGCAATTCCATCCATCTCAAACAAAACTCTTCCTTGTTTAGTTTTGGCAACAAAATGATCGACACTTCCCTTTCCTTTACCCATAGGGGTTTCATCGCCTTTCTTTGTCATTGGCTTATCAGGAAAAATCCTAATCCAAATCTTACCACCACGTTTAACATATCTAGTCATTGCGCGACGAGCAGCTTCGATTTGACGAGCAGAAATCAATCCGGAAGTCATAGCCTTGAGTCCAAAGCTACCAAAACTTACAGTGTTGCCTGTTTGAGCAACTCCACGAATTTCTCCGCCTCGGTGAATTTTTCTGTGTTTAACTTTTTTCGGCATCAACATATGAGTATCTTTTTAATTCAAAATGTAAATCTAAAATTTTCTTATATCTTATTTATTTCTTTTCAAAAACTTCTCCCTTATAAAGCCAAGTCTTAACTCCGATAGCTCCATAAGTTGTAAACGCGGTTGCTCTAGCAAAATCAATATCAGCACGTAGTGTATGAAGGGGAACAGTTCCTCTGGATAACCATTCTCTACGAGACATCTCAGCTCCACCCAAACGTCCGGAAACTTCAATCTTCACTCCTTTGATATTCTTATTTTTTTCAACCTGATCCAACATTGATTTTAAAATTCTTCTGAAAGGAACTCTTTTCTCTAGTTGTTCAGCAACATTTTGAGCAACCAATGAAGCATTTTCTTCGAATTGTCTAACTTCTTGTGCTTCAACTTTCAAATCTATTTTTTTACCAGCAAAAAATTGTTTTTTTATTGCCGCGATCATATCACCAATTCCTGTTCCACCTCTACCAATCAATACTCCAGGACGAGAAGTTTTAATTATCAATTTCAAGGTGTTCGCGCTTCTTTCAATTTCAACATCAGCAATCGCAGCTGATTTCCATTTTTTCATGACAAACTCACGAACTTGAATATCTTCTTTAAGTTTTTTCGTATAATCTTTTCCTGCGAACCAGCGTGATTTCCAAGTTGTAGTGATTCCTAGACGCAGCCCTGTTGGATTGACTTTATGTCCCATATCTTATATCAATTTCTAATTTCTAATTTCTAATTTCTAAACAATTTCTAATGACTAAATTTCGAAATGTTTGAAAATTGAAAATTGAAAATTGAAAATTTTATGCTTTCTGCTGAATTAAAATTAAATTAAACCCAATACTATTATAACCCACCTATAAACTTTCTAAAATTTTTCTATGCTCCAGATTTTCTTTGAAAAACTTTTTTCAAAAACCCACTATCTTGACCTTTTTTCACAGTTTCTTTTTTTGGAGCAGCTTTCTTTGCTACAGGTTTTTCTTGCGCAAGCTCCTCACTTTTTTCTTCCTTCTCTAATGCATCCAATTCAGCTTTCATCATTTCCTCACGAGCCTTTTCTCTTTCTGCTCTCTCTTTTTCCAGTTCTTTCTTGGATTTCTTATTTTTACCTTCAATTCTTTCTTCTAATTCTAATTTAATGTGTGAAGTGCGTTTCAATATTAATGTTGCTCTTCCCTGAGCTCTTGGAAGCCATCTTTTCAGTTTAGCACCCTCTCCAACCAAAACACTACTAACATACATATTGTCCTTATCTAGGCCAAAATTATTCTCAGCATTTGACAGAGCACTGTTTAATAGTTTTTCGAGTGGTTCACTAGTTTTCTTCACTACATGCTTAAGTTGCACAAGTGCTGCGCTCGCATTCATCCCAACAATACTGTCTGTTACTAAACGGACTTTTCGTGGAGATGTTCTTAAATTGTTGAGTGATGCTATAACTTTCATATATATTTATCGTTAATCGTGGAACGTGTAGCGTGGAAAATTTTTAAATTCCGACGTTATGCGTTTTTTCGTTATGCTTTATGTGTCTTATTTTTTCTTCTTTGCTGGTGTATCATTCTTGGCAGCTTTTGCAGCATCTTGAGCTTTTTGTTTTGCGGCTTGCTCAATTTCTTTTTGCATCTTACCTCCGTGTCTCAAAAACTTACGTGTCGGTGAAAATTCTCCAAGTCTATGTCCAACCATTTCTTCAGTAACATAAACCGCAGTATGCTCTCGTCCATTGTGAACTCCAAATGTAAATCCAATCATTTCAGGTGCAATTGTGCATGCACGAGACCAAGTCTTTATTGTTCCCTCTCCAGGCTTTGCATTGAGCACTTTTTTCATTACGCGCGGATCAACATAAGGACCTTTTTTTAAACTTCTTGACATAATATTGGTTTATTAGTTGATTAGTTATTTAGTTGATTAGTTTTTCAGGCAAGCCCTACTTAACTACTTAACTACTTAACCATTTTAACTAAAATTAACTATTTCTTAATTCTTCGCTTTACAATAAATTTATCACTATATCTATTCTTCTTTCTTGTTTTCTTTCCAAGAGCAGGTTTGCCCCAAGGAGTTTTCGGATATTTCAAACCAATTCCCTGTCTTCCTTCTCCTCCTCCATGTGGATGATCAACAGGATTCATTGCAGATCCACGAACCTCAGGACGTTTACCTTTCCAGCGATTTCTTCCAGCCTTTCCAAGAGTTTCACTACTATGTTCAAAATTACTAACTCTTCCAATAGAAGCATAGCAGTCCTGACTAACCAATCTTATTTCCCCAGATGACATTTTAAGTTGAGCCATCTTACCATCAATAGCCATCAAAATTGCACCACTTCCAGCACTTCGAGTAATTTGTCCACCCTTACCAGTAATCAATTCAATATTAGAAACAACTGTTCCTGATGGAATATTTTTAAGAATAGTACGATTACCCTTTTTAATTGGAGCATCAACCCCAGTCATAATCTCCATTCCAGCCTTCATCCCCTCTGTAGCCAAGATATATTTTTTATCTCCATCAATATATGAAATAAGAGCAATCAAAGCGCTACGATTTGGATCCTTTTCAATCGCAATAATACGACCCAAGACACCAAATTTTTGCTGCTTAAAATCAACCAAGCGATAACGACGCTTGTGTCCTCCTCCTTGATGACGAGTTGATATCTTTCCATGTGATCGTCCAGCTTTTTGTGTCATCGGTGCAAGCAAGGATTTTTCCGGTTTTTTGTCGGTCAAATTATCCGGTTTTACAATCGACATGTTTCGCCTTCCAGCTGTATTTTTCTTGTATACTTTAATTGCCATAATATGTGGTTGATTAGTTTATTAGTTTATTAGTTGATTAGTTTTGTTTCGTTTCTTGGAAAATTTTCTTATTCCTATTTAACTATACAACTAATTAACTACTTAACTATTTTTATACTCCCTGGAATAGTTCAATTTTATCTCCTTTTTTCAATGTCACAGTTGCTTTTTTGAATCCAGCCTTTTTTCCCATATGTCTACCGTAAGCCTTCTTCTTGGATTGAATATTTACCACTGTAATCTTTTCAACTTTTACATTATACATCCCTTCGATTGCCAATTTCACAAGTTTTTTTGTAGCATCAGCTATAACCTTGAAGGTGTATTTATTGTCAGCAATTGCCTTGTGAGTCTTTTCAGTAATCCATGGTTCAATCAAAACCTTGTAAGCAATTCCGGCGTGTGGCGCAGCAACAACATTTTTGTTGTCATCGGATGATTTCTTGACTTTCTTTTTAACCACATCCTTCGAATCAACCACTATTTCCTTTTTTTCTTCAATTAATGCCATAATTTTAGTTTACTAGTTGATTAGTTTACTAGTTAATTAGTTTTTAATTCATCTGCTTTCCCTATTCAACTATTTAACTAATTAACTACTTTACTGTTCCCAAACTTTTCTTCCAAAAATGCAATCGAGGCTTTACTCAAAAGCAAATATTTATTATTCAACAAATCCATAACATTCAAATCCTTGGTTTCAATATTGTTAACATTCTTAAGATTTCTACTGATCATTGATGTCTTTTTCTCTTCTTCAGAAAAAGAAACCAAAACTTTGCCAGTTAACTTAAGATTTTTCAAAACTGCTGCAAATCCTTTTGTTTTTGCACCTTCAACAGTCAATGAATCAATAGCAATAAGAGTTTCACTGCGAAGCTTCTCACTGATAGCAGTAACAACCGCTTTTTGTTTCATCTTTTTATTTAAATCTCTCTTGAAATTTCTTTCATTTGTTGGACCAAAAGCCACACCTCCACCTTTCATTACTGGATTTCTTTTTTGTCCTTGTCTAGCTGAACCTGTTCCTTTCTGTTTGAATGGTTTTTTCCCACTACCAGCTACTTCACTTTTATCTTTAGTATGAGCAATTGGATTTCGTTGATTTCCCGCAATAACCATGAAAACCTGATGCAACAATTCATTGTTTGACTTTGCAGCAAAAACAGCATCAGACACTGTCAAATCTTCTATTTTTTTTCCTTCTTGATTGTGAATAGCAATTGTAGCCATAATATTATAAACCGATACGAAACTACGAATTAAATACGAATCTACGAAATTTCGGATGTGCGCTTTCGTAGTGCGCTTTTCGGATACTTTTATCCTCTTACTTCAACAATTCTTCCTACAACACCAGGTACAGCACCTTGAACTGCAAGAATATTCTTTTCAGCATCAATATATACAATTTTAATATTTTTCACTGTTGATCGCTTACCACCCATACGCCCAGCCATTCTTTTTCCTTTAATAACATGCTGTGGCTGTTGAGCTCCAATAGAACCAGGTGCTCTATGGTCATGCTTATGTCCATGAGTCGCAGGTGAACCTTTGAAACCATGACGTTTTACAACTCCTTGAAAACCTTTTCCTTTTGTAATTCCACTTACTTGAACCTCATCTCCGATTTGAAAACTTTCCACAGAAATCCTATCTCCAATAGCCAAGCTGGATTGTTGCTCCAAACGAAATTCCTTGCGATGAGTTACGTTTTTTGTTTTGGCAATTTCCAATTGAATTGCGCTATATCCATTTTTTTCCTCTGTTCTAACAACAGAAACTGTGTTTTCTGGACATTCAATTAATGTCACATTTAAAGCACCTTGTTCCTTGTCATACAAAGTAGTCATTCCTAATTTTTTTCCGAGTATAAATTTGCTCATTGTTTTCATAATTATCATTAGCATACAAACTTACAACTTTTTACAAAAACACAAAACTTCTTTCTTTTTTTGTACTTTTGTACTCTTTTGTAAGTCTTTAGCCAAAAAAAACTGGCCTCTCAGCCAGCATAATCCAGGAATAAACCCGTTTTAGCTAGTTGAGTATCCTCCAAATGAGGACTTTAACTAGTATTTTATTCTTTTTCCAACTTATCTATATTAAACCATTTTCTCAGATCTGGCAAGCCCTTAATCATCCGCGTGAACTCCTTTTGTAGTGAGGCTAGCCAAAAGCGAAAATTACATCTTTATTTCCACATCAACTCCAGCTGGCAAATCAAGACTAGTCAAATTCTCAATTGTTTTTGCAGTTGGATCCCAAATATCAATCAAACGCTTGTGAATTCTCATTTCGTATTGATCTCTTGCATCTTTGTAAACAAAAGTTGATTTATTCACAGTTACTTTGTGAATTTCTGTTGGAAGCGGTACCGGACCAGTAAACCTTGATCCACTTCGCTCAACAGTTTCAACAATCTTTTTTGCAGATTGATCAATCACCTTGCTATCATAAGCTTTGATTTTGATCCTGATTCTTGTAGCTTGTTCGTTTTCTGTTTTTTTCGCAGCCATCTGAGTCTTTTAAATAAACGATTAAAATTGTATTTAGTAAACATTTGTAAGCACGAGAAGAATTCTCATGCTTACTCAGAAAACTAAAGTGAAAACTATTTGATAATTTTTGTTGCAACACCAGCTCCAACAGTCTTTCCACCTTCGCGAATTGCAAATCTCATTCCTTCTTGCATAGCTACAGGAGCGATCAATTTAATAACCAAATTGATTGTATCTCCAGGCATAACCATCTCAGTTCCTTCTGGAAGCACAACTTCTCCAGTAACATCAGTTGTTCTGATGTAGAACTGTGGTTTGTATCCTTTGAAAAATGGAGTATGACGTCCGCCTTCTTCTTTTGTCAAAATGTAAATCTCTCCTTCGAATTCAGTATGAGGAGTGATTGAACCAGTTTTAGCCAAAACTTGTCCGCGCTCAACATCTTCCTTTTTAATTCCACGAATCAAAAGTCCAGCATTGTCTCCAGCTTGTCCCTTATCAAGTGATTTGTTGAACATTTCGATTCCAGTTACAACTGTTTTTGCAGTTGGACGAAGACCAACGATTTCAACTTCTTCATTGATATTGATTTGACCTGATTCAATTCTTCCAGTTACCACTGTTCCACGACCTTCAATTGAGAAGATATCTTCAATAGGCATAAGGAAAGGTTTTTCTGTTTCACGAACAGGTTCTGGGATTTGAGCATCCAAAGCAGCCATCAAATCATAGATTGGTTTTACTGCAGCATCATCAGCAGTTCCAGCTGCAAGAGCTTGAGTTGCTGATCCACGGATCACAGCAGCGTTGTCTCCATCGAATTCATATTTTGAAAGAAGTTCACGAACTTCAGCTTCAACCAAGTCAACCAATTCAGCATCATCAACTGCATCAACTTTGTTAATAAAAACAACAATTGCAGGAACACCAATCTGACGAGCAAGCAAAATGTGCTCGCGAGTTTGTGGCATAGGACCATCAGTAGCAGAAACAACCAAAATTGCTCCATCCATCTGAGCTGCACCAGTAATCATGTTTTTGATGTAGTCAGCATGTCCAGGGCAATCAACATGAGCGTAGTGACGTGTGTCAGATTCGTATTCGCAATGTGAAGTAGCAATAGTAATTCCGCGCTCTCTTTCCTCTGGGGCGTTGTCAATTTCTCCAACTCCTCTTTCTTTTGCAAGTCCTTTCAAAGCTTGACCATGCAAAATAGCCGCGGTCAAAGTTGTTTTGCCGTGGTCAACGTGTCCAATTGTTCCTACGTTTACATGTGGTTTTGTTCGTTCAAACTTTGCTACTGCCATAGTGTTTTTTTCGCTATTCTTCTCGAGCTATTTTTGCTCAAAAGTGCGATTGTTTAAAGATGATTATTTATTTATCTTAACATGAATTTACTACAACGAGCAAATTCAAAAATTCCTTTTACTGGAAATTAGATACTTAATTATTTTACACGAATTAAAAATACTGTCAAGGGCTGAAGATTAGCTTTTTAGGCATTAGCTTTTTAGCTTTTCAAAAAATAAAATTTTTGGCTTAAATAAGGTATTTTTTGAAAATATTAGCGCCTGTTGGATTTGAAATATCCACACATCCACATAGTCATATATTGCTATTAAAATCATCAACTAATATTAATACAAAAAGCTATCGACCCCGTAAGGCCGATAGCTTTATGAAAGAAAGATTTTTTTATTAGTTCAATGAGAATAGGAATGTTTTTCTAATTTGACGACGCGCTTTTCAAGTTTTTCAAATTGTTCAGCATCAACCTTGCGCTTCAAATCAAATTTCACTTCAACCATGTCATCTTGAAGTCTGTCTATTTTGGTTTCAACTCTGCCAAGTCGATCATTCATGTCAGTATAATTTTCTGCCAATATTTTTACAGAACCATTAAGTTCTTCAAACATCGAACCAACCTCGTTAGCAGTAAAAACCTTTTCTTCAATTGTTTTCAATGTATTTTTCATGTTTGTATTTTATAATTATAAGTTAAAGTCGTCAAATCAATTTTAATCACTGCAAATAAGTTTTCGCTTCTTCAAGTGTTGCAATGAAATTTGCGGTATGATCCTTGAAAATCATGATCCTACTTGTAACATTTTCACCTTTTTGATTCTTGTATGAATCTGTGATTGTCAAATAGTTGCTGCCATTGCTAGCTTTTTTCACATCAAAAAAGTAATTTTTACTCCCAGCGCGCAGCATTTTTGAAAAGACACTTTCTCTTATTGTTTTGTTATCTGTTTGTGATTGGTTTTGATTTTGGTTATACATATAAATTGACTTACAACTAACAATTTCCAACCAACAACACACTAATGCAAACTAGCTGCACACATGTATTGTGGTTAAAAGTTATCAGTTGTGAGTTGTAAATTATTGGTTGTTAGTTGTTTGTTATAAGTTATCAGTTATTTTGAGCCTGGCCACTGCTCATAGTGATATCATAGCACTTATTTTATGCCACTGCAATATCAATGGCTGTGGATAACTTGGGGTAGGTTTTAGGTATTAGGTTCACAAAAAAACAGCACTTGCGAGCTGCTTTTAGAGATGGGTATTTAAATACTTATTTCCACATTTCTTTTTTCCCTGCCTACCGGCAGGCAGGCGCAAAAAGAAACCTTTCTTGTTGTCATTCCCGTGAAAACGGGAATCCAGGACTGAGCCGAACTTGCGCGCAAACCTGGATCCCGGATCTGCTGTCCGGGATGACACGAGTACGTGTCGATTTCTTAACGCTCATCACTCGTTTTTCGTCCGCCTCAGCGAAGCCTCGAGCGAGACGGGCCTACGTACTTCATATGGTGCAGGGGGGATGCGAGATGCGAAACTCAAAAAAAAATACCAACGTATTTAAAATTATTCAATTACATATTCCCAACCTGGTTGCCAGGATTTTGTTTTTCGCCAGTCTTCAGCAAAAGCTTGCTCCCAAGTTTTTCCAGAAACCAAAACATCAAGTGCTAGCTGTGGTGCTTTGTGCGCAACAATGGCAATTGACTTTCCATCATAATTCTTTTTCAAATCTTCAAGAAAATCTGCAATTCTTGCTTTTACATCTTCATAGCTTTCGCCAGCTGGAAAACTCTTTGTTATATTTTCCTCTTGCATTGGCTCAACAATTTCTGAAGGCTTTGCATTGTATTCGCCATAATTGCATTCTCGGAGTCTTTTATCTTGAATAATTTCAACTGTGTCTCCAAATGTCAGCCGCGCTGAATCAATCGCACGTTTCAAGTCAGAGCAAAAAACAATATCAAACTGTTTTTCTTTTATTAAATTTTTAAGTTCAATTCCCTGTGCAATACCTTTTTCAGAAAGTTCAGCATCAAACCAACCCGATGAAACATTATTTTCATTATCAATCGTTGTCCCATGCACAAAGTAAGTTATTTTTATCATATTGATTGAAAATTAAAATTAAATACTCTCCAAAAAACTTTTCAATTCAGCAAATGGTTTTACTTTGAGATATGTTTTACGGTCATCTTCCTCACTGAGCGATGCGCGTGTGACATCATATCCTTGAGGTATACAAATTCTATCCCAGCAATAACAACACGCTTTGCCATGTTTTTAAATTTATAAATAATTCTATTTCTTCCAATCCCCAGTTAAATAAAGATTAATTTAACGGGGTAAACCTCAATTTCAACGCCCCACATTATTTGTCTTCCCCTGTTTTATAATTCAAATTCGGTGGAGCAACCCTGTCAGCTGCGCTACGATATTGACTTTGAAGTTGTTGCGTTACATGATCCTTTAATTCAGCAAACAACATCATAGCAATTGGATCCCTAAATTTAAGCCTAATTTTGAAATTTCCAACATTTTTAATCTCTAAAGTTGCGGAATGTGGAATTTCAAAGGTACCATCTATTATTGATGCAGTTATATGTGTTGTCAATCCTAATCTTGCAATAGTACTACGTCCATCTAAAATTGTTAAAATATTAGTAGCTGTCTTTATTGTTTCAAGTGTTGATCCGAGAACAAATTGTCCAGGCTCCAAATAGAATTCTTCTTTTGAAATATCCACACTTTTGTATTTCAAGTCATTAGCTTCTGTAAGATTCACTATTTGGTCAGGCTCAGGCACAAGCAATTCATCACCGAGATGAATTCTAATGCCAACTGGGCGTATATTTTTCTTGTCAAAATCTGGTCCAATTATTATTCTACCATTGTCTATACATTCTTCAATTGTTTTATGAGAAAAAAACATATTTATTTACTTCGATAATCACGAATTACCATTCCGCCTTTCACTCTTGAAACAACAACGCGTTGTTTTGATTTCCATCCCAATTCCCGCACCATTTCAACTGGCAAAGTGAGGCCGACTGATTGCTTGCCGATTTTGCACAGCTTGCGAATGTTTTTGTCTTCTGATTTTCGAACTGCCACATGTTTCTTGCCCCGTTAAATTTCGGTACTCCGAACTATTTAACTGGGGTGTATGTAATTAAATAATTATTTAAATACCCGCCCAACTCAAGCATACTGGCGCTGTTGCCAAACTTAAAAAATTTTACATTTTGGTAAAAACACAATAAATTTCAATCGAATACATTGAGCTCTATTGTATTTTTATCAACTCTCGATACTTTTTTAACTTTTCTTCTCCAAATC
>Ga0209319_1001426_pt1 | contig 19657 bp, 12 predicted proteins | sample RifGroE2_FD_184000 | JGI IMG/M metagenome (GOLD analysis project Ga0209319, IMG submission 184000) | Groundwater microbial communities from Rifle, Colorado - Groundwater E2 (SPAdes) (version 2) | ecosystem: Environmental > Aquatic > Deep subsurface > Groundwater | place: Rifle, Colorado, United...
CTTTTCTTTGGACAGGCCTCGCGGCCAAAGTCGATCAACCAAAATCCTTATTCCGTCTTCTTCGTTTTGGGAATCATAAACTCTTTTCACTTTAATCATGTTTTAAAGTTAATTAACCCAGATTAAAGATAGGTTAAACAACAAAAAGCCGGTGAAATACCGGCTTTAATTGGTGCGATGATTTTATTTTTTACAGCAGCATCCGCAAGAAGATTTAGCTTTGGGCGCGCAGGTTGATTTTTTTTCTACTTTTTTTGTACTGTTCTTAGCGGCTGCTTTGCTGGTGCTTGAAGTTGTGGCTTTTGCCATAAATTTTATAATTATTAAATTAATTTTACATTTCCTCGATCGTCTCAATGCCGAGCAAGGTTAATCCATTTGCAATAACTTGTTTTACTGCCTTAATCAAGGCGAGCCTGGCTAATTTGATTTCCTCCGGCGCCTTAAGAATCGGCACGTCGTGGTAATAATCGTTAAACTGCTGAGCTAATTCAAAAAGATATTTTGCGATTTCCGAAGGTTCATAATTTGTACCAGCCAATTCAACTGCTAATGAATATTTTGCAAGCTTCATAATTAAATCATGTTCTTTAGTTTCAACTAGATTTTTCACGGATACAGACGCGATTAATCGCGTCTCTACGACGTCGGCTTTACGCAATATGCTATTGATGCGAGCACAAGTATATTGCAAATAAGCTGCGGTATAGCCGTCGAAACGTAAAGCTTTTTCAATATCGAAAGTTATCGTTTTGTCTCTGCTGACCTTGATCATTTCAAACTTCATCGCTCCATAGGCGATCTGTTTGCCTACCATGTCAATTTTATTTTCCGTCCAATCTTCATGCTTGTTTCTAGTTTCCGTCTTGGCATTAGCGAGCATCTTTTCACTTAATTCCTGATATGTAACAATATTGCCTGTCCTGGAAGACATCATACCTTCTGGCAATTTAACAAAATCGTATCCAAGATGCATCAGCTCTTGTTTATAGCCGAGCAGTTCCATCACTTTTGAAAGCTGTTCAAAATACAATCCTTGCCGTATATCCACCACATAAATTGATTTGTGCAATTTATATTTTTTAAATTTGAGCATGGCCAAAGGCAGATCGGCCACCGGATAGAGAGCAGTGCCATCCGAACGCAAAAATAATAATACGCCCAAATTATATTTCTCTAAATTAGCGATTACCGCACCTTGGCTTTTAACCAAAATGTGCTTTTCGTAAAGGTCGGCGACAATTTTGAATCCCTCTTCAATCACCTCGTTTTCATAAAATACTTCTCTGAAGTGAACTTTTAATTCTCGATAAATTTGGTCGAATAATTCAATGCTCCACTTTCTGGTTTCTTTCCATAATTTATAATATTCTCCTTTGCGGGTTTCCACCTGTTTCATAATCAATCCCACTTCTTCCTTGGCTTGAGATTTTAGCTCCATCTGTTTGGTTGCTTCTGCGTACATCTGTCCCAAAAATCTCCCTTTTTCACCAGGGGTTATGCCGCCTTTTTTAAAATTTTCAAAAAAATTCTTTGCTGTTTCGTTTTCCTTGTGGTAAAGCCACCACAGAGTTTTGGCGACATGAATTCCAAAGTCGTTAATATATGACACCGGGATAGCATCAAAGCCATTGGCTGCTAAAATATGATTTACTGCATCACCATAGGAAATATTTCTTAAATGACCGATGTGATATTCTTTGTGAGTATTACCATTGGAATATTCGATCATCACTCGCTTTTTTTTGCCAACCTTATTTTTACCAAAATCCTGCGGACACTTTTTAATTTCTGCAAATATTTTTTTTACTAATTGGCCTTTGTCTAAGGTGAAATTTAAATAAGGTCCGGTAGCAACCATCGATTCAACGGAGCTAAGCTCCTGAGCACAGGAGCTTAGCTCCGTTAACAACATTTGCGCGATGTCATTCGGGGATTTTTTTAATTCTTTAGACAAACCGAAACAAGGGAGACTTATGTCACCCATCTTGCTATCCGGCGGAAAAACTAAATCTGCTTCTTTTATTGCAACTTTTCTATCCAAAGCTTGATTAACTTGCTTAACTATTTCTTTTTTTATGTTTGCAAATATATTCATAATTAGCTTTTATCTTTTTTCAAAAATTTATCGTGGATTCTGCTTAATAAACCAACTGTCAGGATTGCTCCCAAAAAAGACAGCTGCATATCCCATTGCGCATCCCAAATATCGCCTTGTGTGCCTAAAAAATCTTCTGCTTCTTTGCCAAAGATTACCGCTACCCACCATTCGATCAATTCATATAAGGCGCCGACTGATAAGACTAGCATGGAGGTAATAACTTTTAACCAATTGTTTTGTTTAATTAATACATTTCTTATTAGCAATTCCCTGATAATCAATGCCGTACCAAAACCTTGAAAAAGATGGCTGAAACGATCATAGTGATTGCGATTCCAATCAAATATTTCTTTCAACCAATCAAAAACCGGCATTCCAGAGTAGGTATAATGGCCACCGATCAAAACCGAAATTGCTTGCAAGAAAATAAAAAAATAAACTAAGGTGGTAAATTTAAAGTGCTTGTAGATAGCTGCGAGAATAAACAAGCCAAACAACAAAGGCGTAACCTCAAGCCACCAGGTGGAATAACTATGAGGCTTTATTGCCGACCAGATAAATACCGCCGATAAAAAAAGCATCAAAATAAGATGGATTCTTTTTTCTGCAATCATAGATTCTTATATTCCAACAACCTTTAAAAAATGCAATTTACCTCTTTGCAACAACACGCCTTCCGGTATAATATTGAGATCTGCATTAACATCTTTAACAACCAATCCATTTACTTTAACACCCCCCTGCTCAATTAATCTTCTGGCCTCTCCCTTGCTTGAAGCTAATTTTATTTCCACCAACAATTCCACCAACTTGTAATTATTTATCGGCAAGCGTACTTCTTCGATTTCAGATGGCAGTTCTTTCTTTTGTACGGTTTTGATGAAATAATTTTCTGCCTGTTTTGCCTTTTTCTCTCCATGATAAAGTTTTGTCACCTCAAAAGCCAAGCGCATTTTGGCATCTCTGGGATTTTTCCCCGACTTGATTTCCTCTCGCATTTTCTCAACTTCTGGCATCGGTTCGTTGGTGCACAATTCAAATGCGTTAACGATACTGCCATCCGGCCAAGACATTATTTTGCCGTAGACATTTTCCACTGTCTCATTCAAACTGACTGCATTCCCTTCTGTCTTCCCCATCTTCTTACCTTCTTCATCGGCTAGCAATTTTGTAGTGATAACGAATTTTTCTTTGCCCAAAAGTGATTTCATCAAATCTCTACCTGCCAACATGTTAAATGTTTGATCATTGCCACCAACTTCCATATCCACATCCATCACTACGCTGTCATAACCTTGAGCTAATGGATATAAAAATTCATGCAAATGGATCGGTTTTTGTTCTTCTATTCTTTTTTGAAACATATCGCGCACCAGCATCTGTCCGACAGTAAAATTTGACGCCAATTCAATCAAATCGCTAAAAGTCATCTTGTCAAACCACTTACTATTATTCATTACCTTGGCAGGATTATTGCCAGTGAATTTTAGATAAGCGCTGGCCTGTTTTTTATAATTTTTACTATTGATCAAAACTTCTTCTTTGGTCAATTTCTTGCGAGTAGCAGTTTTGTCGGTCGGGTCGCCGATCATGCCGGTAAAACCGCCGATTAAAAAAATGATTTCGTGTCCGAGCGCCTGCAACTGAGCCAACTTATTGATCTGAATTGCATGGCCGATATGCAGTGAAGGGGCGGTAGGATCAAAGCCACAATAAATTCGCAACCGTTTTCCGGAAGTTAAGGTTTTCTCTAAGAATTCTCTATTTGGATAAATATTTTCCACCCCGCGGGTTAAGACTTCGTTAATTCTTGCCTTGTCTGTTATTACTTCACTCATATTTTTATTTAAAATGTAATATTAGTAATTTTTAGATTATATTATTTTTATAATTTTTGCAAACTACAAAATAATTATCATTTGTATTTTATCATAAAAAAAATTAAACGTCTGCATGTTTTTCTGGTGAGGAGCAGCGGCGGACGTGGCAATCTCAGGTAATAGTTCACATTCTAATAATTACACAAATCTTTTTAAAACAACCTGAGATTGCCACGCTACGCTCGCAATGACAAAAAAAGTTAAATTCAATAAAATTAGCCATTTATTTAAATGGAATCCTAAAATCATTGACATTTAATGAAAAAAGTGGTACTATAACAATAAGATGGTCATTCAATGTAAATGAAGGAGAGAGAAATGCACCCTGCCTTCCCCCTGGTTGTACTTGGAATTTTCACTTTTGTGTATCTGACAGAGAAGTATCTTTACCCTTTGTTTGATCCGCTTTTGAAAAAATTACCAAGCGCACCACTATCAGAACGAAGTTAGTCGCCTATCTGCGACGAAAGGTACCAGCCCACCTTTTCAAAATAGGGCTGTTTTTTTGTTTAAAAAATTTTAAATTAACAAAAAACAATCCCGACAAAATCGGGATTGTTTTTTTATATTCTGAGTTTCTTATTCTTTTTCTTCTGTTGCTGTTTCAGCCTCTTCTGCTTTCTTCTTGCTTACCTTCTTTTCTTTAACAACTTTTTCTACCTTTTCTGCTTTAGGTTTTTTTTCACCAGCTTCTTCTGTTTTTTCTGCTTTAGGTTTTTCAACATCAACGCTGACAGCTGCCAAGCCTAGGCGATGCTCTTTCGGTTCGATTGAAATGATTTTGAATTCTGCCTCTTCATTGGCTCGATATAACTCTTCCAACTTCTGGCCAGGTGCCAAAGCCAATTGGCTAATATGGGCTAGACCATGGATATCTTCATTTAGTTTTACGAACAAACCAAATGGATTAACTTTTAGGATGGTGGCCTTGACTGTTTGGCCGACGTTGAATTTTTCGGCAATTGCAGCCCAAGGATCTTTCGCTAATTTTTTCGCTGACAAGAAAATCTTTGAACCATCGATATTGATGATTTCTGCTGCAATTTCCTGCCCTACTTTGAACAGATCAGCCGGATCTTCGATTCTCTGCCAAGCCAATTCAGAAATATGGATCAAGCCTTCCAAATTATCACCGAAGCTGATAAAGACGCCAAAATCGGTTACAGCTGTAATCTTTCCAGTCACCTGGCTGCCAACTTTGTATTTGGCGATCACATCGCGCTGTCTTTCATTCCAAGCTTCTTTTTCTGAGAAAATAATCTTCTCGCCTTTTTCATCCAAATTCATTGCGCGAACTTCCATTTCCATACCGACGAAGGATTTTAATTTTTCTAAAATTCTGCTCTTATCACCACCGCTGACTCTTGGATAATTTTCCGGAGCCAATTGTGAAACTGGTAAGAATCCGGCAATCTGTCCGAAATTTGCCAAAAGACCGCCGCGGTTCGCATCGATAACGCGTACTTTGATAACAGTCTTGTTTTCAAATGAATCTTTTAATGCAGCCCATGCCTTCTCCTGACCGGCATAACGGAAAGACAATTCAATATTGCCATTTTCATTTTCCTCCTCAATCACGGTAGCCTCGATTTCGTCGCCCGGCTTCAGACTTGAATATTCTGGGGATTCATCATAAAGCTCACGGCCGCGAACTACGCCAATAAAGGTGCCGTCGATATCCAGTCTTACCTCTGCTTTGGAAGCAGACAATACTGTGCCTTTAATGATTTCACCAACTTGTGGAACATGTACCACATCTTTTTCCTCGCTTAGCAAATTTGCAAAATCTTCTGAATCCTTGATTTGCTCCTCATTTTTTTCTTCTGTCATTGTCATATTTGTTTAATCTTGCCAATAAAAAAATCTGGCTTAGCCTGCGTTTTTTTCTGCAAGTTTCCCAGTCACCTCATCCAAAAATGGACTAAACCTAGGAATTTTATTATAGGTGGGTATGTATTTGTACTATAATTATACATAAATAACAGGAAAAAGCAAGACCCCAGGCGCATAACGTGAAACGTGTAACGCGTAACGAAATGCACGCGGACAGCATCGATCTAAATACGTTATGCGTTACACGTTTCACGTTATGCGCAACTATTCTTGCCAAAAAGTCCAATCCTGCTATACTAAAAATAAGAGAAACTAATAATAAACATATGGACGAACTAGCTTCAGAAATCTATGAATTGGTTAAAACTAAAATGGAAGAACAGGGCGCTTTTGACCGTGATTCTTATGACCAAATCGTAGAAGAAACAATTGAATATTTTCGTGAAAAAGGCAAGCTAACCGATGATGACAATGACGAATTTATCCGCGATGAATTAGGCGAAATGTTTGAAACCGCCGTTGATGAGTTGGCAGACCGGAAATAAAAATAAATCGTGTAATATATATCATATATCAACAAAAAACCGCTGATTTTTCAGCGGTTTTTTTTATATAATTTTTATAGTAATGATATACGCTTCACGATACACGTTACACCTTTATCACTACCGGCAAGACCATCGGTCTGCGCTTGGTTTGCGCGAATAAGAACTGCCCGATATCATTTCTGATTTTATTTTTAATGAATTCATCATCAGCTGGGGTACGCGGATCATGATCTTTGACGATCTTTTTTACGCGCATCCTGGTTTTTTCAATCAGCTCTCGGTTGTCTTTCATATAGACAAAGCCGCGGGAGATGATATCCGGATTGCCGATCGGCTCGCCGGTACCATTATCAATCGTAGCGATGATTACGATCATGCCGTCTTCTGACATAACCCTTCTGTCACGAAGAACAACATGCGAAACATCGCCGACACCCAGTCCATCAACCATAACATAGTCAGTCGGGACTTTTTCATTGGTCAATCTGCCGACGGTGGTATTAGTTTTATCTTTCATGAACTCTACTACTTGTCCATTGTCAGCCACAAAGATTTTTTCTCGTGGAATACCGACCTGTTCTGCCAACTCCGCATGAGCGCGCAACAAGTAATGATTGCCTTCAATCGGCATGAAGTATTCCGGTTTAACTAGACGCATCATCAGTTTTAAATCTTCTTGCTTGGCATGGCCGCCGGCGTGGACATCCATCATTTGATAATGAATGACCTTGGCGCCTTGGCGAATAATCATATCTTTCAAGGTTTGGATTGTTCGTTCATTGCCAGGAATCACCGAAGAGGAAAAGATAACCGTATCACCTGGTTTGAGCTCGATGACTCGATGTTCTTTATTCACAACCTTGCTCAAGAAAGCGCTACCCTCGCCTTGGGCGCCGGTACCTAAAATAATAATTTTATTGTCCGGATATTTTCTTAGCTCTTTATCGGTAATCAAGGTGCTTGGATTGAATTTAAGATAGCCAATCTGGTGCGCAACTTCCACATTGTCATTCATAGTGCGTCCTTGCAAACAAATCTTGCGTCCATGTCTTTCTGCTAATTCGAAGATCTTCTGTACGCGGCTTAATTGGGAAGCAAAAGTACCGATTATTACTCGTCCATCTATTTTATCCAACAATCTGCTCATCTCATCACCGATGGAAGATTCTGAAATCTGATAGCCTGGATGAGTAGAGTCGGTCGAATCGGACATCAACATCAATATTCCTGAACTGCCCAATAGAGCAATTCGGTTCAAATCTGCTGGCTGATCATTAACCGGAGAATAATCGATTTTAAAGTCACCAGTATGAACGATTGTGCCGATCGGAGTTTTTACGATAATTGCAAAGCCATCGGGAATTGAATGATTCACTCTTAAGAATTCCAAGCTGAAAGCGCGGCCTAACTGTACTTTGCTGGTTTCAGTTATTTCACTGATATTGAGATTGATGTTATTTCGTTCAAACTTTTCTACCTGCTTTTTTACCAGGCCGGCAGTCAGTTTGCCCATGAACATAGGCGGATTGTTCAACGCAGGAATCAAATGAGGAATGGCGCCGATGTGGTCCATGTGACCATGAGTGATTATTACGCCCTTAATCCAATCTTCTTTGCCTTCAAGGTAGCTGATATTCGGAATGATATAATCAATGCCTGGCATGTCTTCTTCTGGGAACTGCATGCCCATGTCAATAATAATTATTTCTTTGTCATATTCGATTACTGTCATGTTGCGACCCACCTCTTCCAAGCCGCCCATTACCATTACTTTAAGCTTGCCTTGCACAAAAGTATTGCTGTGGTTATTTTTTCCAGCTTGAGCTACCGGCCTGACTGTAGTCGGTCGATAATTCGTTTGCGCAATTCGAGAAGCGCTTGATGCTAATTGATCTTCCTTGGCTTGCGGAACTGCTTGTGGATTTTCCTTTGTATTAATCTTCGGTTTTTGTCGGTTGTTGCCATAATTGGCAGAACCGGATTTGTATTTTGTTATCATAGTTTTCGACTGTTCACAGTCATTTTAAATGAGAAGCTTAAATGAAACGCAAGGCGTTTCTTTGAGATCAAATTAAACTGAGAAACAATATTCTCTGTTTATGAGTCCTAGACTTGCTCTTGATTAAATTATTTTAGAATAGAAAAATTAACGCTTGGTTAAGTTTTTTTTATTTTGTGGGCGAAAGAGGACTTGAACCTCCACGACATTGCTGCCACTAGAACCTGAATCTAGCGTGTATACCAATTTCACCACTCGCCCAAAGATTAAAACTAGTTATATGTTTCCTTTACTATGTGTGACGGGTTCTAGCGTTCTGTATTATGTGTTCTGGTGCTCCATGTTCTGTGTTCCGTGTTATACGTTACATGTTATGCGATATGCGTTACACGACAAACACTACCAATTAATCTTTTTACCTACGTTTATATACCACTTGGATATATTGTGCAAACGATCGCTTGGCACAGCAATATTTTTGCTGTTGAAGTTTTTTATCTTTTTATCTTGAACGTAATTATAATATGGGGAGTAAAGAAAAATTGCTGGAACCTCTTCGGCAATGGAATTTTGAAATTTGATATAACTATCCTTACGTGCTTGAAAGTCAACTGACATCCGAGCTTCTTCAAGCAACTTGTCTATCTGCTTGTCAGAAAAGCCCGCTAAGTTCAAACCACCGGTTCCAATTTGCGAAGAATGCCAGAAAGGATATGGATCAGGATCGGCGCCGGAAAGCTGGCCATAAAACAAGGCTTCATAATCCCTAGTTTTAATTACATCGGTTTGTATCTGACTTGCAGAAATAAATTCTGTTTCAGTTTTTACTCCGATGCTTTCCCAATATATTTTTATCGCTTCAGCCACTGCAGGATTTTCTCCTGAATCAACCGTTGTCAGCTTGATAGACAAATATTTATCATTTTTATTAGCATACCAATTGCCTTGTCCTTGAGACAAGACCTCTTTAGCTGCAAGTCTGATTTTTTCGTCAACAGATTCCTGATCAGCAACTGCCTTGGCAACTTGTTCAGCAGTTATTTCTACCTGCTTATACCCGGCTGCCTCTAACAATTTTTTTGCTTCTTCTTGATTGAAATTATACTTCTTGAACTGTGGATTATAAGCAAAGCTTTCCGGCAATATCGGGCCATCAATTACCCGTGCGTTATTACCCAAAACTTTATCTACAATATCATTCTTATTTATAGCCAAAGCCAATGCCTGGCGAACTTTCAAATCAGCTAGTGCTGAATTGGTTTTTTCATTAAAGAAAACCGCCATTGACTGAGGGAAGTTCAGCTTGTAATAATTCAAATATGATTTGTTGGCAATTTTTGATAAATACTGTGCCGGCACATAGCTGATACCGTCAACCAAGCTCTCATTTAAAGCGCTGGTCAGTTCTTCATAGCTCGGGAAAAATTTAAATTGCAAATTTTTCACATGCGGCTGTTCGCCGTAATAGTTTTCATTAATGACCAGGTTATACGATTTTAAATTTCCATTCTTGTCCTTGATTAAAGATTTGAATTTGTAGGGTCCGGAACCGATCGGTTTCAGATTTAATTCAGCCAAACTGGCAGCGGCAGGGGCTAATTGATACCACAGCTCTTGAGGCAAAATACCAAAAGTTAATAATTCTGCAAAGGCTGCATAAGGCTCTGATAAAATGAATTTGACAGTTTGCTCATCAATCTTCTCAAGGCTGACTCCAGTGAATCCACTGCGTAATGGTGATTTGTAGCCGCTATCTTTAATGGCGTTAAAGGTAAAAAGAATGTCATCAACCGTTAATGGCAAATCATTGTGATATTTTACTCCTGATTTTATTTTGATCGTATATGATTTCCCATCCTCGGAAACCGTGAAACTCTCGGCCAAATCATTTGCTAAATATCCGTTCTCGTCACGCTTGAACAAAGAAGAATAAATCAGTGAGCTTAAGTCGTTATCAACATCACTTACGCTGGCATACATCGGGTTGATGTATTTTGGCGTACCGACAACTCCTTCAGTATATTCACCGCCAACTTTTGGCAATGTCTCCAAATGCTTGAAATAAAATCTGCCACCAAAGAACATCATTGATAAAACTATTACAATCAAACAACTGCGCATTATCAGCAGTTCCTTTTTATTTAAAAATATCTTTATATACTTAAGTTGTTTAAAGGTCGGGATTCTAGATTTTGAAAATGAATAAACCAGCTTCTGATCAAAGTTTATTTGCTGGTGAAAGATATTTTTACTTTTAAAACCAAGCTTGGACAAAAACCAAACGAAAGAATCAGTTGAATTTTTTTTCAACATGAAACTGAGTTTTTTTATCCTATGTTTATAAGAGTCCAGGCTCACAATGTGAAATTAATAATTATTAATAATCCGCCATGCGGAAACAATTATCTTCATAAAAATTCGCAATAGCCATCGCTAATTTTTATTGATCGACTAACGCAAAATTTTAATCCCAACAAAAAATTTGGGGCAAATTTATATTGTAGAAAAGAGTTTATTTCAAAAAGAAAGAGAGGGCGGCTATCCCAAAAAACAGGACAGCTAAAACAATTGTAGATATAAAAAGAGATTTTTCAATACCACGCTTAGTTCGGTAAATTCCACTGGAACCGCCAAAAACACCAGAAAGGCCTGCGCCACGGCTTTGCAAAAGAATAGAGGTCATCAGCAACAAAGCGATTATAATTTGTAATACTTTAATCCAAACCATAGTTAATATTATTATATCACGAACTAAATTATTAGTCAATAATTATTTAGTTTTGTGTACATGAGCGAAAAATAGCTATTTTTTAACTTCTGCAATAATTTTAGTCAAAATTTCTTTATTATTAACAGCTAAATCAGCCAATATCTTTCGGTCCAGAGCGATGTTTTCCTTTTTTAGTCCATCAATCAAGCGTGAATAGCTTGTATCATGATCTTTAGCAAAAGCGCCAATTTTAATCTGCCACAATCCTCTTGCGGTACGTTTCTTTTTCTTCCTGTCTGTATAGGCGTGGACGCCAGCTTTAAGAACTGCAGTTTTTGCAGCACGAATCAATTTTTTTCTGCCCCATTTATAACCTTTGGTCTTTTCTAAAAGACTTCGGCGTTTTTTGGTATGTGTTGTTCCTCGTTTTACTCTTGGCATATATACTAATTAATTTTTTATCTGTAACAATTTCTTTAATGTTAGCTTATTGTGTCTGAGTGACAGTTCTAATAGTTCGGGCATAAACCGAACTGGCTTCTGAATCTCTTTTCTTTTTTCTGCCGGCATTGCCATTTTCACGAGCATTAAAATGATCCTGCCCTGGCTTCCGGTGGGTGATTTTTTTAGTCTTGGTCACAACAAAGCGCTTGGCTGTTGCTTTGTGAGTTTTAATTTTTGGCATATATTAGTACTTTTTTAAAATAAAAAACAGAGAATAACCCCTGAGATAATACTAGCTAAGTAGTTTTATTGGACATAATCATAATAAACCCAGAACCCTTTCTTGTCAAGTCCTGTTCGCGGATCAAACTTAGGCCTTCGGTTTTTTCTAGGTCCAAAATAAATTTCTTGATGGTTTCAACAGCCTTTTCCGGATGTTGTCGCTCGCGACCCCGTAAAACTAGCTCCACTTTGAGTTTGTTGCCTTTAGATAAGAATCCTTTTGCCTGCTCTAGCTTAAAATTAAAATCGTTTTCACTGATTCTGACCGTTAAACGGACGCCCTTGATTTCAACTTTTTTCTGCTGGATTTTCTTTTTGTGCGCTTCTTTTTCTCTTTCATACTTGAACTGGCCATAATCTAAGATTTTAACCACTGGTGGCTTACCTAACGGGTTTACCTCAACCAAATCCAAACCTGATTCCTCTGCTATTCTTAAAGCTTCGCGGATATTCATTTCTCCAACTTGTGTTCCGTTTTCATCAATCAAAAAAACTTCGGTTGCCCGAATTTGCTGATTAACAAAGAATTTCTTGCCTTCGTCTTTTTTTTGCGGCCTGCGCCAAGTTCTTTTCATGCTTCTTAAAATTAAATTTTATAGCTTTAATATAACAAATAGTTTTGCTTTTGTCTACTTTTTTCACCAAACCACTAAAGCACAAAACGCCAGAACACAAATCACAAAAGCACGTGAACATTGTAAAGTGTTCACGTGCTCGGTGCTTCAGTGCTAAGTTACGTACTCAAATAGCTTTTCCAAAGAAGCATCATTGCTTCCTGCCAACCCTGGATCCCGGATCAAGTCCGGGATGACACAGAAGAAAGAAAAGAATAAACCCTCTTTTCCTCATAATTCTACATTTTGCAGTACACATGTTGATAAGATTAAGTGAACAAAGAATTGTCATTCCAATGACCACCTGATCCCGGATCGGGTCCGGGATGACACAAAAGAAAAATAGATGAGGGCAAAGCCCTCATCTATTTTAATGCTCACGTTACACGTTATGCGTTACACGTTATGCGATTTTACTGATTCAAATTGCCAACCCAACCGAAGGTGGATTCGAAGTTCTTGAGGATCAGTTGGAAGACTGACTCTTTCTGTTTCGGGGTGAGGACGGTGAAGGTTTTCGAGATAGTAGTGTTGCCGGCAGAATCGTTGGCGTAGACACGGAAGGAATAGACAGTGCCCGGTTCAAACTTGGTGATGACTGCTACGTGCTTCTTGCCGTAACTTGCTTCAACCGGCGTCTTCTGGGTGAATTCGGCATCGCCGGAAATTACTCCTTTGTCGTAGACTACCTGGCCGATTGTCGGCTCGTTAGTGTACCAGGAGATGACGGTTTGGACTTTGACTGTCTTGCCTTGGGAGAGGGCAGACTCAGTCTGGATCTGGGAGATGATCGGCGGCAGGTCATCCTTGCTGGTGGAATAGGTCTCAATCAGTTTGCTGGTCTGGTTACCCTTGCTGTCTTTGCCGATCAATTCTACCTGGTAGATAGTACCACCCTCGAAATCATTCACCGTCATCTCATGAACAGTGGTCATTGATTTGTCGGAAACTGTTCTTGCCTCGTCGATGGCCAATTTGTTGTTGCGGTATGGGATGTAGGTTAGAACTGAATCGGTCTCGGTGGTGGTCAGCCAGCGGAAGGTGGCTTTCTCTGCAGTGAGGTTCTGGACAGCGTAGTTTGATACTTCCAATGTTTCTTCCTTGGTGGTGAAAGTGAAATCCCTTGATTTGCCTTCCGGTCCTAGATCAGCCTTGCTGCGTAATTGGTAGTGGTATGTGGTGGATGGCTTGAGTCCAGATATTTTAACCAGATGAGCTTTAGTCATGACATTGGCATCACCGACAACTTGCGCATAGGCGGAATCCCCTTCGGAGAGTTGATAGACCTGCTCTGGAGAATAGGCAACAAGTGAATTAGAATCCTTGTCAGTGCGCCAAGCAATGCTTGCGGTGGTGGCAGTAGTTACTACGCCCGGTTCACCGCCCATGACTGGAGCTGGCAAGGCGTTGGCTAATTTCTCGATGGTGTCATATTGGCTGAAGAGAGTGGTTTCGAGCGTACCCAATGAAACACTGTTGGCGATGGAATTAACAATTTGCATAGCTCGATTGGCGGCAGCTAACAGGGTGGCTTCTTTGTTCGGATTGTTTTCATCGATACCACTACCGTCAGCGGTTGCTCCACTAGCGATATCTGATTCAGTTAGGGCTGGGGTGGTGAAGGTTTGGTCTTTGGAGGTGGTTAGGTTGCCGGAGGCATCTTCGCTGTAAACTTTGAAGTGATAGGTTTGATTGGACATCAAATTAAATATCTTCGCCTGATGTTTAACAACTTTTTCCGGTAACCCAAAGCTACGATCGTAGTTTTCACTTAAACCATATTTTACAAAACTGTTTGATAGTTCATCGGTTTGCCAATCAATGGTCACACTATTGCCTTCCAAATTAGAAGTCTGAACATTAGAAATAATCGGCGCAGACTTGTCCGTCTTGTCGATGACGATTGTACCGCCACCGGCAGATTTTTGAGCAGCAGTTAATTGTTGCTGCAGACTGGCAATCTGGGCACGCAGACTATCAACTTGGCTTTGGCTAGAGCTCGCTGTATTGGTTAATTGCTGGTTAGCTGCATCAAGCTGAGCTTGGATCGCATCTTCTCTGGCTTGAGCTTCATTCTCCGTAATTAATGAGCTGCTCAAGGTAGTAAAGGAATAAAGCACATCATCTTGATCTTCCGCTTCGGTGGAATTGCCGGATTGATCGACTGAAACGAGACGGAAATAATAGGTGGTGCTTGAGGCTAGGCTGGTCAGAGTGAAGCTGTGGTCGTAGTTGTATTTAGGATTATCATTCTTGATCAATTCATACGGCACAGTGGTGGTGCTTACACCGTAATTGACCATCGATTGAGTCAGCTCATTGGTACGCCATTGGATGGTTGCCTGATCATTCCTAATATTTACTACATCAACCACCGGGGTAAATGATATCACCGGCCTAACTGTGTCAGCGTAGGTTTCAAAAGTGAAGCTTTCATCAGCTAAAATACTGGTTCCTCCATCACTGGCCCTGCTCTTAACTTTGAAGTAATAGCGTTGTCCGGCGGCCAAGTTGCTGAGCATTACTGTATGAGTTGCTACTAATCCGGCACTACCTTGTTCGGCCACATTAGTAAAATCTGAGCTCAGGTCATAAATGACATAGGAATCGGCCAGTACCGGCGCTTCTGCCTGATCGGTAGTCTGCCAAGTGATGTTGATTGTAGAAGTGGTGACATTAGCAGTTACACTAGCTAATGGAATTTCCGGACCTTGATTGGTTTGGAAAGAGAGGTAGGTGGTGCTCGCTACCGGGTGCCAAGCGATATTACCATTGGCATCAACTGAACGAACGCGGTAATAATAGGTTTGGTTCTGGGTCAGGTTATCTAGGACAACTTCATGATCACTTACCAATTCATCCCTACCCACTTCCTTGAAGGTGCTAGCAAACTGCTCGCTCGAACTGGCGGTGGAATATTGAACGAAAGAGGAGGACAGTTCAGGGTCAGCTTGATTATCTTTAGTCTGCCAAGAAATGGTTGCGCTAGTGACATTAGAGTCTATAACCTCAACTCCGGAAATCACTGGAGGGTTGGTATCCCTAGTAATTAATGTTGTAAATTGTAACGCAGATCCATCGTCGTTATTTTTTTCAGTCTGGTTGCCATAGCTGTCAGTTGAAACCAACTTGTAATAGTAGGTGGTAGAGGCAGTCAGGCCGGTTATGGAGAAATAGTGATTCTCGTTCAGGGTGACTAGACGATCTGCATGTTCGGTCAGGCTATTCTGATCAGTTCCATAATAGACGCTGGAAGTAGCGGCCTCATTGGTGGTCCAGCTTAAAGTAGCACTGGTGTTTGAATAGGTTAAATCGGAATCAGGTGAGAAAGTAATCTCCGGACCGGCCGTATCTTGACTGGTTTGGAAAGAACCGGTTTCTGGAACTATCAGTGTAGAACTTCTGTCCTCGGCAGTAGAACGGACCTTGAAGTAATATGTCTCTCCTGGAGTAAGGCCAGTTAAGGTTACTGAGTGACTGCTAGTGATGACCGTATCACCCTGCTCTTTGGCCGAGGCGAATAGAGAATCGGAATCATATGAAACAAATGAGTCACTAGCGATAGTCGTATCCCAGGTGATGGTAGCGGTAGATAGCGTGGTAGTAGCAACTGTGACATTGCTGATTTCTGGTCCGCTAACGGTAGTGAAGGAATACAGCTCGCTTGCAGGGTCCTGGCTTTCATTGCCGGAGGAATCAGCAGATTTGACTCGGTAATAATATAGCTGTCCCTGGGTTAGACCTTCTAAAACAACTTCATGAGCAGTGCTCAATTGATCGGTACCGACTTCCTTGTATTCCAATACCATGGCCTCGGCTGAGGTGGCATATTGAACATAAGAGGAAGCGGCTTCATTGGTTTGCCAGGTGATAGTTGCGCTGGTTACGGCGGTGTTAGCGGTAGTGGTAGAAGCGATGGTCGGTCCGGTGTTGTCAGTGGTTTGGAATACGTATTCAATCTCATCAGTGATAGTAGCTACATTGCCCTTAGTGTCATCCAGGATCAGTTTGAAGTAATAGAAAGCGTCGGAAACCAGGCCGGTCAGGTTGAAAATTTGATTGGTCTGTAGAGTGGCGGAGGTCATGCTTAACCAGTTCGGATCTTCGGTCTGAGTTGTTCCATATCTGATGGTGGAGGTGGCTGGCTTAGAAGTTAAGAAAGATATGATAGCTGAATTGTTGGTTACTCCGCCCATTAGGAGACTACCTACAATTTCCGGCATAGTCAGGTCGGCAGCGATAGTGAAAGTCAGGCTGCCTTCTGCCGGATAGGTGGTTACGCCGCCATCTGCCGCAGTTGATTTCAGTTTGTAATAATATCCGCCAGGAGTTAGATCATTGATGGTCACTTGGTGGGATGTTCCGCTGACATTGAACAGGCCTGCTGTTTTGGCATTGCTGAAATCGGCAGATGCGGAATAGATGATCAGGGCATCGCTGTCGACTGAGGTAGTCCAACTGATGGTCGAACTGGCTTCGCCGAGGGTTACGCCGGTTGCTTCATCAAAAGTAATTTCCGGTCCGTCTTGGGTGTCAAAATAATAATATTCTCCGTTATTGTCATCAGTCTTTACATTGCCGGCTGCATCGATCGATTTGACCGCGAAGTAATATCCTTGCCCTTGTTCCAATCCAACCAGGTCGATGGTATGAGTCAGGACCGACTCGTCCTTACCTACCTCTGTCAGCACTGTAGCAAAGTTGGTGGTAGTGGTTGCATACTGGACATAGGAAGATGAATCTTCCAAAGTATACCAAACGATCCTGGCACCATTAACCGTAGTGCTGTCCGCCGGGCTAGCGCCGTTATATGTGATATCCGGAGCAGTGGTATCCGGCGTTGCGTCTGTTGTGAATTGGCCGGTAGCAGTGGATTGATTGCCATTGGCATCAGTACTGATCAGCATCAGGTAATAGGTAGTGTTACCAGAAAGGGCGCGAACATCAAAATTATGATTGACATTTGCGTAGCTGATCATTGATACATCTTCGGTGTAGCTGCCAGCTATACTTAAGTTATCCGAACTTGTGGCATAACGGAGGGAGGAGGTTGCTGCTTCATCAGTGCGCCAGAGTACGCGAGCGGAATTATGGGTTTTAGTTATGTCATTATCTTGGTTGAAAGTAATTTCCGGACCTGTGGTGTCCTGAACATTAGTCGTAACAAATGAATAGTACACCCCTTCATTATCCGCTCGATCCAAGTCGGATTTGACGAAATAATAATACCTGGTGCCAGCAGTCAGACCAGACAAGGTTACGCTATGACTGGTAGTGGCGACTGCATTACCCACTTCCTCAGAAGTGGCGAAAGTAGAAGAGGCGTCATAGACTATATAGGAGTTGGCAGCTAAATCAGTATCCCAGGTGATGGTGGCAGTGGTATTGGTGGTTGAGCTGGCGATGGATGGCACGGTGATGCTCGAGCCGGAGTTGGTGGTGAAGGAATAGGTCTCGCCCGGAGTGGAACTGGCAGTAGCGCCGTTCGGACCAGTGGATTTGGCGCGGAAATAATATTTAATGCCACGAGTCAAACCGGTCAAAACTACGCTGTGTTCATTGACCATGGAAGGGATGCCGATGCTTCTAGCTTGAGCGGTGGTCAGATTGTCAGTGGAGGTCGCATAGTCGACGACTGAGTCGGATAATTGATCATCTGTGCTCCAACTGATGGTCGCATAGGTAGTACCGATGGAAGAGCTAGCTAAAGCAGTGATGGTCGGTGGTAATACTGCAACGCCCGATCCGCCTCCACCTTCACCATGATTCTGGTAGCCGTCGGCCTGAGCTTTGATGCTCTCGGAGAATGGAGAGATATTGCCGCTCGCATCCTGAACAGCGACTTTGTAATAGTATTCAGTTGAACTGGCCAAACCGGAGTTGGTGTAATAATTGTATGTCCTGCTGGTGGTGGCTAACAGGCTGTAGTTGGTTCCGCCGTCCGTGGAACGATAGATATTGTATTGAGAAAAGGCGGCAGAAGGCTGCATCTCATCTGCGATTTTCCAAGCCAAGAACAAGCGTAAATCATTGGGGGTGAATTTGATGTTGGAAGTATCTTGGATCATGTAGCCGGTCAGTTCCAGAGGCGGTGTTGCCGAAGTATATTCAGTGATGTTGCCTAATTGATCCATAAACTGGATGTACACCGTATCAGTGTAACCGCCGAATGATTTGCTGGTTGCGTATGTTTCCCAGAGCGATGGATCCAGATTAGCGCTTGAACTGGCGGTACTGAAGTTATTGAATGCGCTAGAAGTAGTAGCCAAGCGCATTTTTAAATTCGTATTCGTGGTATCGGAGGCAGAGATAGTCAGACTAGCAGGAGAGGAGGTGGCTTTGATAATCAAGGCCGGTGATCCCAGGGTTGGCACTTTAGTGTCCAAATAGAAAGCGGCGGAATCGGCAGAGGCTGTCGCATTGGCAGCTTCGCCGTCATTGATAGTCACTCTAACCTGAGTGGTCAACCTATCGATGTTTGCACCTAATTGAGCCTTGGCATCCCAGATTGCGGTGTAGGTATTCCAGGTGCTGGTCGCAACAGTTTTTAAAGCAGCATCACCCGCTTGCAGATAGGCAGAATTGACATCCAACCAACCGCCACCGATATTGTATTTAAAAGTCGGCAAAACTTGGTTCGGATTAATAGTACCGGTATCGCCATCCGTATCCCGGATCTTGTAGCTGATCGAGACCTTAGTGGGATCTGATTGAGTAGAAGTTGCTTGAACCACTGAAAGGCCGTTGGTACCATAGGTGGCGTCAAACTGCGGAGGTTGATTTACTACATATTGAATTCCAACCTGGCTTACGCTGGGCGAGGCGGAAGAACCGGATAAAGAAACTTTGTATTGGAACCATTGATCATTGGAATTATCTTTGAGTGCTGTGGGAATAGCTGCAGAAGAACAGGTGACCGTGCCATTACTGACCGAACAACCGGAAGTGCTTTGCGTAAATTCGTGCCAACCACCGCTACCTAGAGCGACTAAACCGGCTTGAGTAGAGGAAGAGCGCAAGCCCAAAACAACCGAACCGCCATTCAAAGTCTGGTTCCAAGACAGCTGACCGATCAAGTTCATGTCACTGCCGGAGTTATAGTAGGAGGAGTAGAGTGTTTGGGCGGTTTCGGGATAGGTGAGATAGGTTACGCTCACATCGTCCAACGAAGGCGAAACGGTTGGAACAGCAGTAGACAAAGTGGCTTGATATTGGATATGAGTATCCCCGCTTCTGATACAGTTAC
>Ga0209319_1001428_pt1 | contig 19640 bp, 20 predicted proteins | sample RifGroE2_FD_184000 | JGI IMG/M metagenome (GOLD analysis project Ga0209319, IMG submission 184000) | Groundwater microbial communities from Rifle, Colorado - Groundwater E2 (SPAdes) (version 2) | ecosystem: Environmental > Aquatic > Deep subsurface > Groundwater | place: Rifle, Colorado, United...
TTCTCACTTCATTTTCAGCCATAGCACTTCCACTGGCAGTAGAGTATTCTTGAAGCATACTTTTATACATATCAAAATTCTCTACTAAGGCAACTAATTGATTACCTCTGTATTTTCCGCCAAGACTTTCGATAATTGGGGCAGTTTTCATTGAACTAAGACCTGACCAAATTCGACTCAAATCTTCTAAAACTGACATTGGGTTTCTTAGTTCTTCAATGCCATTTCGCATTTCATGAACTTTAATTCCAACACTATCCAATGCTTTTGCAGACTTAGACAATGCTTCGTCGTCAATTATATCTCCGTCTTCTGTTTCTCCCTTTATTTGTCTTATGTTCATTAAAATTCCACGAAATGCCCGTCCTGCTTCATTTCCACTCTTTTGTGTAATTGCTGTCATTGTCCCAACTGCAGCAGAAAGTTCATTTATTCCTACGGAGGCGTTTGCAGATATAGATCCTGCAACCATAATTCCTTCACTTATTTTAGAAATGCTGGTCGCGAACTTGTTATCTATGATATTTGCGCCGTCCAAAACTTTCATTAATTCTTCTTCACTACCTTTGTATTTATAAGCAGCATCAGTAGCAAGTAAAAATCCATTAGCTTGTTCTGCGGTAAGCTCACCAACGTTTTGAGACAGCAGAGAAACTTTTGCTAAATCTTCCGCTTTTCCTTCATATCCTGCGCGACTAAATTCACCAATTGATTTTAAATAGTCTTGTGCTGTGCGACCAAAAGCATTAGAGGCTTCAAATGCACTATCTTTTAAATTATTCATAGCTTCGGCACTAAGATTAGTTACTTTAGCAATATTTACCATTAATCCATCTAATTCTTTTAATGTGGTCAGGCCGGCTTGTAAAGACCTAAGTGGGGCGTACAGCGCGGTAGCAACCAAACCCCACGCAATCATCTTCCCAAAATTTTTACTGAGCGTAGTCAAAAAACTATCAGCAGCACCATTTATTCTTGTAATTTCATTTGTAGCACTTCTTACAGATGTTGTTAATTGTGCAAACTGTAAATTCAATTCTCTTGCAGATTTTCCTCCAACAGTTCCAAATCTGGCTACTCCATCAGTTAACCGTGTCATTTCTGCTTGGATTTCTGGTCTTGCAAAAACAGTATCTTTTCCAACTTGCAAACTGGATAATTTATTTGCCATATTGCCTTGATATAATGAAATATCACTGGCACTTAAAGTTCTAGTATTTGTAGTTGCTATTATACGTTGTAAATCTCTATATTTAGCAATTTCTAACTCTAGATTTGCTATACTTTGTACAAATCCTCTTCTTTGCTCATTAAATAAATTTGTACTGCTATTTCTTGTCTGGTCAATTTGTAGTTTAATCTTATCATATTGTGCAACTAGTGCTGATAAATTTCCATCATCTTTAATTCCAGTTGCAGGAGAAGTAAATCCACTTTTAAGTTTAGCAATTTTGTTTTCATATAATTGAAGCTTATCTAATGCTTTTTGTATATTAGATCCTGCATTATTATCAATTAAATTCTCTCCGCTAAAAACATATCCTCTTTGAATACTATTTCCTGAAGCAATTTTTGCCATATCAAATTTTAGTTTTTCAATTACGCCACTTGCTCTTGTTACATTTGCTATAAATCCAGTTATTTCTTGCTTTGAATTCTTTAAAAATGTAACATCTACATCTCCAAGAGATTTAAATTCTTTTTTAACTCTCTCAATTATATTAGAAGCAGAAACAAAAAATTGTCTTCCTTCTGCTTCTAATTTTGTCCTATCAAAAATTTGTTCTGTTTTTATTGGTGTTCTTGACAATTTTGAATCGCTTGCTACATAACCTGAAGCTGTACTTGCTACACCTTTTGTATTTAATTTAGATATTTCTGCTAAATTGAATTTTACTTTTTCCAATTGATTATTTGCAGATTTAATATTTGCTTCAAATGATTTTATATTCCCACTAGAATCTGTTATTATTGGCCCTAAATCAAATTTCTTACCATTAAAAGCACCTTTAAGATATCTTTCAACATCCTCAATTGTTTTTATTACACCTTGTTTATATTTAATTCCTTGATCTTTTAAATCTTGTTCATTAAATATTTTAATTTTTTGACTTCCAGATTGAGATGTTGCTTTTTTAATCTTTTCCATTGTATCATTAATTAAAGTTAAATCTTTAGCATCTACTTTTAATTTTACAGAAATTGCAGTTGTTACTTCTTTTTGTAAAGCTTTTATTTGTTTATTAATATCTGTAGATGCAGCGTCTATTTTTGCTCTAATTAATATATTTAAGTCATCCAAATTAATCCACCTCTCTTTTATAATTTAGGGCATGAAAATACCCTACTTTCAAAGAGTAGGGAGTTAATATTTATAATCTTATTGAGCATTAATTCCTTTTGTTCTTAAATATCCTTTTAATTTAAGCATATGTCCTCTAGTTTGTTCCAATTCTTCTCTTGATAATTTCATATACTCAAAAGCAGGAGTATTATAATAAGGATTGTATTTTTGATTACCATATTCTAATAAAAACGGCAATTCTTCATTATATGGACTACCATCAAATGATTGATGAATACCCCACATCCCTTCTGGCCCATCTCTAGGTATTATTTTATCGGCATCTATGTAAATCTTAACTGATATTTCATCGCCAATTACAGAAACCTTTCCGATGGTTAATGCTCGTAAAACTTCGAATGATCTAGTGTACATAGATTGTTCATTCGCATAAACAGTGGACAAGAGATACTTTTGAATGGTATCTCTTACATGTCTTGCCACATCATCTTGCATAGCTTTTGCCACTTGTAATTTTGCATAATTAAGTAATGAATTTATATCTTTAAAATCAGGCATTTTTTTCTCCAGAATATATTCCTATTGCTTCTGCTAAAGATTTAAATTTAGAGGAATCAATTTTATTTATATGTTTAGGTAAATCTTTTATTAATTTTGTTAAACTTTTCTGATCAGGTAATTTTTCTACTAGCGTGCTTAATTGCTTGCTTACTACACTTGCTAAACTATTGTCCACTATTTGGAGTTGTTCAATTTCTTTTTCCAAAACTTTGTGAATAAACTCTTTTTCAGATTCTGGAATTAATTTTAAAACTTTATCTAGAACTTCATGTTTTTTCAATTCGTCATATAATTCAATAATATCATCTACTTCAAAATTTATATTTGAAAATTCATTAACCAAAACATATTCAAACGCAAACTCTTTTAAAGAAAAATCAATCTTTTTAATATCTCCTTCAATTACACATATGTCTAATATTTTTTTGATTACTAGTTTCTTATGAGATAATGGCAAGTAGTTTTTAATAAAGATATCAATACCTTCAAGTACCTCATATCCCTTTTCTCTAATATTTTCAATAGTTAATAATATTTGTTCTGTCATATTTTTAACACTCCTTCTATTTTTCATTTAAAATTTTTGTTATTTCTATAATCCTTTTATCTGAACCAATTTCATTTAGTTTATCTAATTTATCAATAGATATTCCTAAATAATCTGCAATTTCTTTATAATATTTGTTTAAAATGTCTACATTATTCTTATCTCCTAACCCATGTTTCAACAATAAGTTTTCGGTATATATATTTGATATTGTCGTGTCAAATAAAACTAAATATGTTTCATCGTTGTATTTTACATATTTATTGACATCTTCTTTCCAATTCATAGCATTTATTATTGACGATGCTTTATTAGAAATATTGTTTACTTTTAAATCAGATGCTTTTTGATTATATTTGTAAACAAAATATCCACCAAACATTGCTATAATTATCACTATGAAAATCACAATAATCTTATTACTTTTCATTACTTATCACCTACCTTTTCAGCTAATACAATTAATAATCCACCTGAGAATATAGCTGAACCAAATGACATAATTCCTACATAATGATAGAAACTTTCTGCAACACTTTTCCCTGATACAGATTCTATGTTAAGTAATAGGAATCCTGCTACAAGAAATAAAATGGTAGATAACAGTGCTAAGATTTGGATAAATAATTTCATTATTGTATACCTCCTTTTATTTTACTTATGTGAGTTATTATTTACATTATATGCTAAAAGATAGGAGGTATGCAAGTTATACTTTTCATATTAATATGTTCGCAATTAACCTTTTATTTAGTTAATTAAATATAATACTTTAATTTTTCTTTTATGCCTTTGAGATTATTCCTCATATCCTTCGGATACAGTGCAATAAAATTATAGTCGCTTAAACTATTAAAAAAGGTTATTTTTCTATCTGCTTTATCAATATATTCAGTTATCCTTTTATCTTTATTGTAAGAGCTTATGTGATACCATCCAAAATATTCTATAATTAATTTATCATTTAATAACCAATCTGCAACATAATTTTCATTTTCAACTTCGTTAAACCACTTGTTTTCTTCACAAATATTATTCTCATAATATTTAACAACATTAAAATTACATAAGAAATATTCATGAATTATTTTTTCTTCTTTACTATCTAGTCTAACACCATTACTTCCTATAATATAATTAAAGTCTTCTGATTTAAACATATCTGGAAAACACTCATCAACCCATAAAAACATATCACTTTTATAATATTTATCACACACCCAAGAAAATCTATGGTATTTATTTACTATAAACGGATAGTTAATAATTAGTGGCAATTCATCTAATTTTATGTTTAACTTAACACAAAGTTCTTTAATAGAGTCTACTCTATTTTGCTTATCTTCCCAAAACCCTTTACTTACTGATTTAAATTCCCATGTGTACCATTTATTTGGGAAGAAGTATTGCCAAAAGTTTATTGGACTGTAATTAAATTTAGATGCTAATAATCCGTCTAAATGGTATTTCACAAATATTGTACCATCTAAATCTAAAACTCCATCTAAAGAGTCAATATAATTGTCTTCAAATAATTTTGATATTAACCAATCGCATGTATGTTTTAAATTTGTTTCGTTGTTCCAATATCCCTCCGCAACTTGGTTGAACTCCCATGATTCCCATTTGTTAGGATAAGCAAGTTCTACTATTTCTTGCACAGTATGATATTTCTGCAAACTAATTAATTTGTATTTTTTATACAATGGCAAAACATTAATTCTTGGTATTTCGTTTATGCTTTGAATAACATTATCTCTTATTAAACATTCGACAAATACATAAAATATTTTTTTAATATCTTCATTTGATAATGAATTCCAAAATCCAGTTGGTGCTACTTTAATTTTATTAGACAATAAATCGTTATAAATGTCTACTTTGTTTAAAAACTCTAATTTATGATAGATATTAGAACTATATCTTAAAGATTCACAAGAAGGACAATAATCCTTTCCGTGAGTATTATTTAAATCCTTATATCTACAAAATGTTTTATCATATGGTTCTTGACAATTATCACATATTACTTTCACTTCTTTTTTGTAATTATTTCTCAACAACAAATTCTAAAAGCAACTCATTTTGGAAAAATTACTATTGGAGATAAAAATCTAACTTGTGCGGTCTTAGAGGATGGCACAAGAATATTATCTAGTAGAGCAATGTTTAAAGCATTTGATAGAACTAAAGGCGTATTAAATAGTGAGTTTGTGACTGGTGAGAATTTGCCTGTTTTTATGACTGCAAATAACCTCAAACCCTACGTAGATAAGGCTTTGAGCACTGGGGAGTATTTTTCTGTAAAATATATCTCAAGAGATAAAAGAATCTTAGATGGATATAAAGCAACAATACTCCCAACTATTTGTGATATATTTTTACAAGCCAGACTGGATGGAATCTTAACACAAAATCAAGAACAATTAGCAATTGTAAGTGAGATTCTTGTTAGATCACTCTCAAAAATTGGCATACTTGCCCTCATCGACGAGGCCACGGGATACCAATTAGAAAGGGAGAAAGACGAACTTCAAAAATTATTATCTGTATACATCAATTCTGAATTTCTTTCTTGGGCTGTTAGATTCCCTAATGAATTTTATAAAGAAATATATAGATTAAGAGGATGGGAATACAAGGGAAAAGCAAAGACACCATATGTTGGTAAAATTACAAATTGGTTAGCATATTATAGATTACCAGAAGGAATTTTAGAAGAGTTAAAAAGATTAAATCCAATTCTCAATGAAGCAACCAAATATAGAAAACATAATCTATGGCAAAGATTATCAAAAGAACAAGGCGTTAAGCATTTAGATATGCTTATTAGTACATTAACCTCAATGATGAGAGGTTGCGATACGTGGGAGGAGTTTGAAAAGTTTTTTAGAAAATCATTTGATGTTTCTATTGAGTCAACAATAGACAGACCTGTTGTTCAAGAAATTTTAGAAGTGCAATAAGGTATAATTACTAGAGACTCTATTGTGGTAGAGTCTCTTCCTTAATATAATTTAAATTATTTAACATCTTAATTAAAATAAGTAAAGAAAGAGCGTGATTAATAGTGACAACGACCAAACAAGAGTATCAACAAAAGATTGTGAACAGTATAGTATTCAAAACTAAAATCACTGATAAAAAGACGATCCAATCTATGAACAACATAGCTCTAGAGGATGTAATGTTCTATTACATAGATAAAATGGATAATCCTACATCCCTACAAGAGTGCCACAATCAATTTTCTTGGATACGCAAATATGCGATGCCATTAATCAAGAAGAAGGGTGAACATGTTTCCTATCTAAGAGAAATACAAGAAAAATATAAAGAATTTATTAAAATTGCAGAAGAAACCAATATATCTGATTTTTCACCAGAGCAATATGATCTATATGAATTATATCTGAAAACAATAAAGCAATATGAAATAATTGTAAAAATGTTTGAGGATATGATAATTAGATGCTCGTTTAAAATAGAAGATATCTGTGAGTTTTATGATAAGCATAATTTATCTTTTCATGACTTTTGCCAGTTGATTAACATGAATCCTATAGTAGCCAAGCAAAACATAAGGGATGAAGACGATGATGAAAAAGAACATAGACATTATAAATACTTGTTTGGTGGAATTGAGAATGATAGATCAGATGATGGATGGAAACAAAATAAATCTAACGATATGCCCCTGTTCCACTTAGTACACAAGAATTTTATATTAATGCTTAATCGTAATAAGGATCTTAAAGAAAAAGTTAACAATAAAATTATGGACATGGGATTCGCTGAACACGCAATGGTTATGAAAGAGGATGCTGAGGGCAATAAAACATTAGAAAAATATTATCCTCCATTGAGAGTAGTAGAGTAGATGTAATAAATATAATGTTATTATTGGAGACTCTAGTGGAATTAGAGTCTCTTTTTTAACCCAATTTTTATTATGTTAATTTTAAAATCTATTCTAATATCACTAACAATTCCGACCCATACAATCATACCAAAAACAAATTCTAACTCAACACAAGCAATCCTCATGCGAGTCAGATGATATTGTGATGATAAATTGAGTTAAAATTATCAAAAATAGATTAAAAATCAATTTTAAACATGAAGCGATAGCGAATGTTTAACAAGGTCAACGCTTTGACCGCTACACCTGCTTTCGTTGGGTTATTTGTTGAGCATTTTATTATAATAATTATATTTATTATATTATTTTTGCTAGGGCGATTTCCATCGAGGATCATTTCAGCAATTTTGGTGTCCCAAAATTACTTTATGAATATGTAATGTTAATTATTAAAGTGTGTGATTCACTCTACTAATGATAATTTGATAAAGGGATTCACTGTATATGTATATAGAGAACTCCCTGTATCAAATTATATAATTTTGATATGTCTTTTATTAGAATCAATATCTATATTATAATCTTTAATATATTGAAGCATAAGAGGTTTAATCATTGATTTCTTAAATGTATCATCTTTAATATCTAACAATTCTTTTACTTTTGCTTTATTTAACCCATGTTCAAGTAATACTCCATTTTCAACTAATTCATCTCTATATACTTCATCAAGTCTAACTTTCTCAAAGAACTCGATTAATGTTTCAACTACATCTTTCTTATTTTCTACTTGTTTACCACTCTTTCTTGACTTATATTCAATTCCCCAATTATAAGTAATTTGAATATCAGGCATAGCTTTTGCAATTAAAGCATCTACTTCCTTGTCACGATTAATAAAATATGCGTGTGTCTCAGGAATTTCTCCATTGTCATAACCTCTACATTTTATTCTGTTAAGTGTCTGCACAACCATTGCAGAAATTGTAGATACCTTTACCTTCTCAAATTCTTTTTGTTTGTATTTTCTATTACCTTTAATTGGGATAAGAGTAGTATCCAATGAATTAAACTTTTCTACTGTTAAATCTTCTTCTTTTTCAGAGCTTGTAAAATACATCAATGGATATATTGCATCAGGTAGTAATTGAATTCCTAATACAAATATTTTATCAAAATCACTCCAAGTGTTGCTACCAACTGTACGCCCATAATGAGTAACATCAATTTGTTCTAGTTTTTCATAACCTTTTAATGAGTCCATAATTATTTTATCTCTTTCTTCGCTATTAGTTACAATTAATACTTTTTCATCACCAATAATTTTACTCTTAATGTCTTCAATAATTGCATCTAATAATCCATCTTCTAATCCTTTTTTCATTGATGAAGAAGATCCTGTAACCCCATTAAAAATATTTAGATGCATATTTTTGTATGATTTAATTTGTGGTAATTCTTTAACTTCTGAATTATTATCAATTTCATATAAATAATTTATTCCAGATGTCGCGTCTAAAGTTACCTTGTGAAAATATGGATTGTTTAAATCTACATACTTATACGTAATGATTGATTTATACCGAATTTCCTCACTAATGTTTACATAACCACCAGTTGCCAACATTGTTCTTATTGCCATATATGAGTCTTTTGCTTGTTTATCTTTACAAGAGAAGAATAATTCATCAATGCCTTCTGGTACTTCAATTGAATCAAACTCGCAAAAGAATACTTTATTTTTCTTCAAATCAGCATAAGGTTTCAAAAATTCTTTTTTAATCTTAGTTACAAATCCATTAAATCTATCATAAATATCTTCATTTCCAAGATTCATTATGTAATTCTCCATATCAGAAATTGATTTCATAGTGACTGTCATAAATTGTACATTATTTATTGCTTCATCCACAATCAATCTCTCCCTATAATATGTATTATATTTTCCTCGTTTTGTATTGATTCTTTTATCAGACCACTCACATAACTTATTTACTTCATCACGATCAATAAGTTGTAAGTATCCACTATGAGTTAATACAATTACCGGATATTCTTTTAATTCATCATTAGGAATTTCGCTTCTTTTTCTATTGTTTAATTTATCAAAACCTGAATGATATGCATATGCTAAATCTAATTTTGCTTTCTTATTGATTTCTCGAACTGTTTCATTACAATCATCTTTTGTTAGTTTTAATATTATTGTTCCTGCGTATGGTTGTAATATTTTATTTCTTAACATATAGGAAATTCCTGCATTCATTGCTGTGCTTTTGCCACATCCAGTAGGAAAATTTATTATTGCTTTCTTAGAGGTTATGGGGTAAAACATAATATAGTACAATAATTGATTTAATCCTTTATAATATTCTCCATCTTCTGGTACTATTACATTATATTCTGATAAGTCTTTAATTGTCAAGTTTACTGCTTCTATTACATGATTCTTCTTTGTTTCTAATTCCATCTTTTCTAGAAATTCTTTGTAATTAATCATTGTTTATCATCTCTCTTTCTTATGTTTATTGCTCTCACTAAAAATATAATACTAGCAGGATAGGGAGAGTTCCTTTTAATAAAGATTCATGAGGTCTTTACTCCTGCTAGTTTTATGCCTTTAAGACACATCAAAAACACCTTAAAATAATTAAGGTGTTTTAATCTATCTTAAATTTTTATTAAATTATTATATTTATGGAATATTAAAAATCCTAAAATCCTTGCTACAGGCCACTTTCAGGATGTTAAATATCCTATGAAAATGTCCTTTCGAAAGATGCATTTATTTAACTAAATGCATCTTCAACATCGTCTGAATTATCTCTAATTATATAAATCTCAGTCGTCTGGGAGCTGACATGGCCCAAAAGTGCCTGTGCTGCACGGATGTCTTTACCTTCATGTAAAATCATGTTACTAGCCCGTTGCTCTCTTAGTTGATGTGGGTGTACTCTTCTATTTATAACTTTTGAAAAATCATCCTTACACCAATCATTAAAAAGTCCCTCTCCTGCTTGCTGATATTTTCCATCCCTCTTAATTGCGAACACATAAGGACAATCATCATCTCCTCTAACTTCTAACCACTTATTAATTGCATCTAAAGCCTCTTTAGAGAATTGTAGTTTTCTAATTTTTCCAATTACTCCTTTGCCTTTACAGCGAATTTCAGATGTAGTATAAAAAACAATTGTTTTAGTTTCTTCTGTTCCGTCTTCATTTTTAATTACTTTCTCCTTAATGATAGGAGGATAATCAACTACTTCTTTTAGGAGTTGTCTTGACTCTGCTCTTCTACAGCCTGTCGAATAAGTGAATTGTAAATACGCTATTTTTTGCCACTGTTCACGTTCCTCAAGATTCTTTAAAAGCAATTCCCATTCTTCTGCATTCATTGGTTGTTTTACATGTAAATCATTAGACGGAGGGGCTGTTATTTTCTTAGTTATGAAGTTTTTGAATGTAGGATGCTCATCTTCATAATATGTAATTATATATCCATTTAAAGAACTGATTGCTGCACGTTTCAATCTAACTCCTGAAGATGACATTCCCCTTCTTACAAGAAAATTTTGATATTTAAGAAAATCTCTGCTTTTTATTTCTAGTAATGATTTGTCATCACAGTGTTCATAAACCCAGTAGAAAAATATTCTGAGCGCAGAAAAATATTGTCTAATGGTTTTTGGACTCAATGAAGTTGACTCTTCTAGGAATTCTATAGTGATTGTCCTATTAAATTTATTTAGTTTTTGCCACTGTTCTTCTGTAACAGTGGGTAGTTTATCTGCTATTTCTGCCATGTATTTAGATCACTTCCTTTAATTTATTTTCTAAACTTTTGATTTCTTTCTATCTTTTCTTCCTTTAAGAATATCTTCATACAACACAAATCCCCCATCAATTTTTGAGTACCCAATCCAAACCAACTTTAAATCAGGATAGCAGTAGTCAAAGAGTTTCCTTTTGCATTTGCTTAGAGAATCTGGATTTCCCTTCGTATCGACTATCAAAATCCTGTCATCTTCTACATATGTAATTTTGAAGTCTGCAACATACTCTATTTTCCTTACATTAACGCCATCCTTGGTGAATTTTGGCTGAAGTGTGAATTTTGGTTGTAATTCTATGGATTTTATTATTCCTTGTTCAATTTGAGGTAAAAGATATTTGTAATAATTAAGCTCTAAAAGAGAATCAAATAATTTTCCATCATATGTACGTTTAGTTTTGCCTGAAGAACTAGTATCAACATTGTATTTTGATCTTGCCAATATATTTTTCACTCCATATCAAACAAAGACACAACCAAATATCTGATTATGCCTTTGTTATAATTTATTTATTTATTACTCAAACTAACCAACCTATCAAAAAATCTATTTCAACTTCTTAATTACACTTTCATCAATAGCAATTCTCTTTGCTTTCTTTAACTCTTTAATAGATTTCTCTGCTCTAACTGGTTCAACTTGATTAGGATATTCTTTTACTAAATCTCTATAAATTTCTCTCCAAGTGTATCCTTTTCTACACATCCAATGAATTTCATCTTCTATTTCTCTGATTATGGATAAATCTTGTGTTGAAAGAAAGTCTCTAAGATTATCTTGTTGTTTTAAGTCTAAATATTTCTTTATTTCTTTTGCGTACATGTTATATATGATATCATATGTAAGATTTGTCACAGATGCATATGTACGTCTGCCTTCTGGTAATTCACCTCTTTGAATAAATTTTGATATCGAAGAAGTTTCTCTATTGCGTCTAATGATTCCATCTTCTCTTGCTACGAGTTGTTTTAATTCTTCTTGGGTAAGATATATAATTGATTCTTTTAGCATGAAATAATCTCTAATTACTTCTTTATACTGTTTTCTAGCTAATGGAGTGTCCATTAATTTTAATAAAAGAGTATATCCTTGTTGTGATAATAGATAAATGTTTTTAGAAATAGATACATCCCTTTTAGAAAATCCCAACTCTTTCAACGGTACTTCTGAAAGACCGTTCTTTAAATCAATGAAATCAATACCTTCTTCAAAGTATTTATCCTCAATATGATTATTTATGAGTTCATTGACTTTCTTCAGTTCTCTACCATGTATTTGAGCTACAGTTTTAGCAAGTATTACTCTTTGATCTCCACCAAACCCACCATAAATATTAGGAACATCTATACCACAAACTTTTAAATTTCCTTTTACAACTAAATTATTATTATTTTCCATCATTAATTCCTTCTTTCATAATTATTATTAATCACTTATAAAATATTATTTCTTTCTTGGCCTTACACACCATTCGCAGTACGCTTCATAACTTTCTTTTCTAGAAAACTTATACCATACTTTCTTTGTTTCAGGATGCACGCCTGTTGCTTTGATTACAACACCTTTATAAGCATAAAAATTAGCTTGCAAAGGGTTATAAACGTAAATAAATCCATCTTGTTCTTTTTGTTCTTTTAATTGCTCTGTCATTTTATTTCACTTCCTTTCATTTTAAATTGTATCTACTACTTTGAGACACATCAAAAAAGACAAATCAATTAAGATTTTGTCTTTTTAATCAATCACAAAATATTTATTTATCGCACATAATTCCCTTGCCGACCTTATGAAGAACTACCATCCGTTCAATATAACTTTTATATTTTTCACAAATCCCTACATCTTTACAATTTTTCTCACAATGCTCACTACTTATTAATTTGTTCTGTTTTACTTGAGATTTTTGATTAGGATCATTTTTGTTAACATTTTTCTTTGGACTTGCCACTAACACCACCCACTTTATAATTTATTTTATTATTATAATTTAAAATTTGATAATCATATTAATTGTGCAGTAAGGCTGTAAATTATTATGCGCTAAACCACCTCCAACATTAGAAGTTCCCCAAGTTCCACTACCAGGATCTAATCTCCAATCGTTTGTAAATATATCACTAGTGTCTGTATTCGTATTATTCCATGCTTGAAATGTATGATTATGGGAAGGCATTTCTGGCGTGGTAAGAATATGTGTCTTTTCGCCGGAACTTTTTCCAAGCGTATCAAATTCTATTTCTGAAGAATTCAAACCGACTGGGACTTTCCCTTTTAAATTAGGAACATTAAAAGTGACATTGCCATCTCCTGCTCCATAACTTATTCCAATGACATTAAATAACTCTGAATATATTTCTCTTGATATAGCAGAACCATCACAAATCAAGTATCCTGATGGTGCTATTAATCCTGCATACATTTGAATTGTTCCAGTAATTCCACTAATATTATGTAAACCTTGTGGTGGGCATGTTTTCATTTTTATGCACCTCCAACCCATTTTATCTGCATTGTTGCATCAACAGATAATTGAAGATTATAAGTTGAATCTTTTAATAAAAGAACATCAAATGCATACCATTTATTTATATCAAGTGCAACTCCACTATTTAATGTGCTAAGAACACCATCAACAGCAAGAGATAAAATCCCTGTAGCACTTGTTGATACCATTAAAGTAGATTGTTGATAATATAATGCTGTATAATTTGCTGTTAATATATTTGTGCTTGCTGTTACTGCTTTATTTGTTTGATTATTGACTAAATTACCTTGAATAGACTTCATTATTCCTTTTAGATTAGCATTAACCGAAGAACTTGCTGTAGGATCAATATTAGCAGTATCAGTTTTTGTCCCTAATGTAACAACATCACCATCTGCTATCATAACTGGTTCAATATTAACACCTTTTGTATAATGAATCATAATAAAACTTGTTTGAGGCGTAGCACCATTTACATATCTACATCTTGAATATCTTCTACTTAATTTTGTCCATGCTAATATATTTGAAATTCCTGCTGAAACAACTGCTGATGATGTCGTTGTCCAGTTTGTTCCATTGTGAGATTCTTCAAGATAAAGATTTCCAGACTGGTCTGTTAGTATCCAAATCCGCATGTACCCATCTGGGATCTCCTGTTCTGGTCTGTCAACAACAGGTGATGTATATGTAGCATTCGCAAGGAGAATTGTTCCTATTGATGGAGTTCTAGTTGTATCTACTAGAATCATAGGGGTGTCTCCATTGGACATTGTAGAAGTTTGGAGGATTCCATTATCATCTGTTTTTATGAAGCGTGTTTCATTGTTGAGGTTTGAGGTTCCGAGTATTTGTTCCATGTTGCCTGATTGGTTTGCCATTGTTTGGGAAGCACTTCCTTTCTTTTTGGGGGTTTGGTTGGATAGAAATAGTAAAAAAATAGAGGAGTGAGAAGACAATTTGGGTTGTCTGTCTCCTCCTCTATTTTGATGTTTTTAGGGTTTGTTGATTGGGTTGGTTAATTATAGGATTGTACATTTCCTATAATTATTTATTTCTTTATGCTGATTGTGTTTTATTAGTTTTATATCCATATATTTCGCATACTTCTGTCCATGGCTTTTTATATCTCCTTCTATATACACTACTATCACGCTCTGAAATTGTGTCAAATGTACGTCTTGATGGATATTTATTATTATCCATAAAATATACTTCAAATACTTCTATAAATGTATTCTTTAAATCTTCATCACTATAAATGCGACTCATACTGCCAGTTTTTCTAGAAATATTTGTCTTATACTCTTTCTTGCGTCTTAGATAATCTTCATAATCAATATTAGATGAATACATTTTTACAATCTCATCATAAATATTCTTATGTAAATTAAATTTATTAGAGTATGATATTATATTTATTTTTGTGTTTTCTACAAATTCGTTGTATAATGGTATATATCCAATATTCTTGACTAAATCTAAGAAATTATCTTTATATCCATCTTCTGAATAATCCTTTCTAACTACACCAACGTCACTATATATTTTATCTATTCCTATACCTGTAAGTACATCATATGTTATGTATTTGTGCTTACTTGAAAATTTATGGATATCATTGTTGTTTGTTACTTTACGATACTCTTCAAACTCATCAAGAATATATTTATATAAATCATCAAATCTATTATATTTCCTCACAATATCTATCCAAATCATCTTAAAATAATTCCGATATGACTGTATTTTAATCTCTGATACACCATTAAACCCCTTGGTAGTTAGTAAATACGGTTCAATTGCTTTTAATAGAAAGTTATTATTATATTCTGTTTCATTATATAGTGCTTTTGAATAACTTGCCTTGCCTTTAGATATATTATAACTACATTTTTCGCAGTATAACTCATAAATATGATTTTGTATCATCTCTCTACCACAAGACTTACAGCATATTTTGTTATCAATATTTGGATAAAATTTATCTAATAATTTCTTTGCTTTGTTTACTTCTGCTTTAGAATAAACTGAAGTTGTTTTTGTAGTATTATTTGCTAAATTAATAACCCAATCTAATTCTTGAGATGGTATATCATTTGTTTTACTAAAATAATCTATTTTTAATTTGGTTGTATATCCAAACTTTTCGGTTGCTTCAGATAAACCACTATATTGTTCATTCATAGTTTGTTTATTGATTTCTTTTCCTGTTTTTAATATGTTATGGAAATGTTCTAATACTAATTTCTTTGTCCAATCAGTTTTATCTAATTTTGTTTTAACTCCATATTTATTAGCAAATTCATTATAAGTATACCCACGTTTTAATATTTGTGTATACAAACCAGAATTATAAGATGTTAAATCCATTGTTGTTGGAAAAGTTATCCCATCTGGACTTATTTCCATAATACTATTAAATATTTCCTGATCGCTAATAAGAGAAGGGGATAGTAATTTATTATATGAAACATTTTTGAATTTAAGATTAATATATGGTGCAAATAATTTATATAAATCTTTCTGTATGTCATCATATTTCTTATCAAAAAGTTCATAATTTATACTAATCAATATTATTTTATCCGAATATTTTCTATATAAATTTTCTTTTGTTATTCTTGTCTTATGATATTGAATTGCTATATTAGAACCCATTTCACTTTTCTTAAAACCCCATACTTCCACATGTAATTCTTTATCGCTTTCTAAATAGAAAGTAAAATCAGAACGAAAATATCCTTCCTCTTTAGGGAAAGGACGTTGTTCTCTGGTATAATTATCTTTCAACCCTTGTGAAAAAAAGTAATTTGCAGAAATTAACTCTCCTACCGAACGGTTGTAATCTCCACGGAGGTCGATTAAATCTTTGCTATCGTCATATTCTATTAATTTTTTGAATGCATTAATTCCACCAAATTTACTTATAAACTTAGTATTAATTCGCAATACCTTTTCCATTTCTTTGCTTTTAGGAAATCTTTTATGTTCCTCTATGAAACCCAATAATTTTTCTTTTAATACTTCTGGATGATTAGTATAATAATTTTTAGGCATTGATTTAGAAACATCTTCAATTTTATAACCCAATTCTACTGCTGTATCATAGACATCATCTTTGTGGCCTTTAAAATTATCATACAGTCTTTTACCGATTGTATTTTCAACCATTTTATCAAGAGTTTTATTTTCCTCTAGATATTTTTGTAATTCAATTTTCCTTTTTTCGTAAGTATCACAGTACCATTGTGTTTGATTTTCTAACATTTTATTATCTCTCCTTTTCTGATTAAGGCATGGGAAAAGAGACTACTTATCAGAATCGTAGTCTCTTTTAATTACTACTATTTGGTTTCGAACCCAAAATAGTAAACCACTTTATTATTTATTTATTAAATTTTATCAATTTCAATCGACTTTGCTATTTTAGGTTCATCCCATTTAAAATTATCCGGTTTAAAGAAACATTTAATCTCTTCCAATGTAAGATTCTTTTGTAATTCTTCCAGCAGATAAACCTTCTCCATTTGGATATTAATAGGAGCAACCGATGCATGATTATAGGTTAAATATTTTTCCATAATTATTTACACTCCTTTATAATTAAACAGCAAGAGTTGGATCTGTTACCATGTTAAAGAATTGTGAATCACCATCAGCATTAGTCCATCCAAATACTTCACAATCAAATGGAAGAACCGCAGGGGTTCCGGCAGTGGTGCTGAATTCGAAGTCTGGATTGGGTTTTGCTCGTTCTACAATAATTGTTTTGATAGCTTTGACCCCTGCTGCATCTTCAACTTTTGTTTTTGCTGTAATTCTAATCAATGATGGTAATTTGCCACTTATAAATTTAACACCAATTGCCGTTGCCCCTGTGGTATAATCACAAACAATAAGCATTTTAGCACCTTTTTTAGCAGTATTGAATGTTAATGTAGCTGCCGTAATTGTATATTGTTCATCAGTTGGGGCTGAAGCTACTGCTGCTACTGCTGTTCCAAGATTATCTTCCGCATCAACGTTATATACTTTAAGTGTTCCTGTTAACGGAGTCACATCGCAGACAATAGTCCCTGCTGTTGCATCTACAGTATAGGTCTTTTCAAATGCATTCTTTTGCGCTCCAGTTACCGCCGTTGTTCCAGTTTTTGCGGCAATAACATTATCATCTATGAGTGGTAAGTTCGCAGTAAATTTTGCTACTGGCGAATGATAACTCGTATATTGAATTTGATTATCAGAACCTCCCCTGATTTCTGTTTTCTCATATGTCTCTCCAATAACACAATCAGTTGCATATTTTACTTGAAAAAGAACTGCTTTAGTAGTATAATCCTGAACGGTAAAATCCAAGACCTTTGCCCACACCTGTTTTTGCCCAATTGCCATTTATGATACCTTCTTTCTTATTATTATTTAATGTTTTTTAAATATGACTCTGTGTTTATATTATCTGGTTTTGCTCCAGCTAATAATGATTTTAAATTCCACTGATATTGCTCTTTTAATTGACCTCTTTGCAGTTGCTCATAGAATTGATAAACATTTATATCCCAAATATTTATTATATTTAAACCATTACCATCAAAATTAGCAACACATGAAACTAAATCTGCAAATTTTAATTTCTCAGAATTTTTATTTTGTGCTTCACTAATCTTCTTTTCCATTTCCATAACTTTTCGATCAAATTCATCTAACTCTTCAACATCTTCAACTTCAAGTTTATTGCTATATTTTATTGTTTTTACTAAATAATCATAATTATCTCTGTTTAAAATTATTTCGTCTTTTACAAATACTAAATCATTATTTAATATTTTTGCATTAAACTCAATTTTAGTGAAAAAGAGCATTGAATATAAAAATGTACTAAAAGATTCTTTGCTTTGATCAATTATATATATTAAAGCGTCATAATTACTATTGATTCCTAATTTTTCTGCGTCAATCACAATGTCTTTTGTAATAGTTCCACATGTCAAAACAATACCGTATTTTTCAAACCCAATTTCTGCAATATCTCTTAATAAAGGAGAATGAATAGGTATATTATCAACATATAAAGGTAAATTAGCCATTAATCTTAATTTATTCATAAAATCACGTACCTATTGAAATTCTTGCATTTTATAAGAGATATAAATTCCGCTATAGTTTTCATTAACTAAAAATTCATCCATTTCGTAAAACTCTAATTCATTAAATCCTAAATCCTCAGAAGAATTAAATACTTCGTCTATGTAGTTTAAAAGCATATCATATCTTAAAGACCCATAATCTGTCTTTATTAATGAATTATGCAGAATGATATAGAAATATATACTGCCGTATTTAAAAGTTCTTCCATTTGGTTTATAGTTAAACTTCATTGTGATAAAGGTATTTGGTTCTGTTTGTACTGTGGGAATATAACGCCAAGGATATATATTTTTATATATCAAAGATGGGGCATTAAAATCATCAGGCAATTGAACATCTAAAAAATTTGGCTCATTACTCACAAGACATTTTACTATTTCTGGTTTACTAATTAATTTCATTAGGATTGTAAATTTATTTGTACCAAGTTCAGCAAATCTACTCATTTCTCACCTTCTTTAATTACATTTTTATATTTACCTAACATCAAAACAAACTCTTTATTTGCAATAAATGTTCATCATAAACTGAATTATCATCACTCTTACTAACCCTAATCACAACATATTTATTAATATAAGCACTATTACTAGTTGCTTTCAAAGTAATACTACTATCAGTTTGACTCACAATACTCAAATAAATATTACTTGATAAATCCTGATTACTAATATTCCATACAACACTCTTACTCAAATCAACTATACCACTATTAAATACATTTGAAGTTAATGTAATACTATTTCCAAGTTTGACTGTTGTTAATCCTGTAATGCTAATAGTATAATTGTCAACAATAGCTTCATTTTGAACAGTTAAGTTGATACTATCTGAAATACCATTATAAAATACTGATATCACAGAATTTCCCTCAGACAAGCAAGTAATAACACCAC
>Ga0209319_1001433_pt1 | contig 19552 bp, 25 predicted proteins | sample RifGroE2_FD_184000 | JGI IMG/M metagenome (GOLD analysis project Ga0209319, IMG submission 184000) | Groundwater microbial communities from Rifle, Colorado - Groundwater E2 (SPAdes) (version 2) | ecosystem: Environmental > Aquatic > Deep subsurface > Groundwater | place: Rifle, Colorado, United...
GATTCGATGTTCATAAAATTTTACTTTTATTTATATCTTTCAATCTCTAAAACATCTTTTAAATCTTGATAAATTTCATATTCATAACCACACTTAGGACAATCTGTAAGAATGGTCAATTCTGTTGTCACTGTACTTAGATTTGGGCCAAGTCTATTATTTATAGCGTCATCTAGCCAATATAAATTTCCGAAAGAAATAATCCACCATAAAAAGTGAATATCAGCATATAAATTTTTGAAATCTATATGAAAGCCCAATGATAGCCAAGGCCCGATACAATTTTCAATATGAAATCTGAATTTCATTCTCTATTTATCCATTTTTCAATGGTTGCTTTTGCATCTCTGATTTTTTGAGTTTCCATTAATCTCCATAAATCAGGATATTCTGCAAAACCTTCTCTAAAATCATCGGCAAATTTGGCGGTTAATGCATAATGGCATTCGTCATCAAGATATATATCTCCGAATTTTGGATAAGTTTCAGCGGCACATAGCGCCATCATTTTAATCGTTCCGTCTATGTTTTTTAATCGTCTCAATCTAATTGCCATAATTGATTCTTTTTCTAGTGTGAATAAAGTATTAATTTAATTTCAGAATTTCTATTTCGATAAAAACTCTGATAAATCTGATTTTGGACTTGGGCAAATTGATTCAATATCTTCTCTAAACAGCTTCATAACCACGTAACACCAAATAATTTCTCTAATCCACTCTCCAATAGTACTACAAATAATTGAACGACCAGGAACTTTATACATTTTTATTCCTTTCCATTTTTATTCTCCTTATTTTCTAAAAACCCAAAGATATGAATGATTTTTTCGAGCATGTTTTTGATATTTATGGCGCATCATTGGAATGCCAATTCTAGTAAGAATAAATAAATCATCTGCTGTAAATCCTAGTTCTATTGCTTGATTATAAATGACAATATGATCAAAACAGTTTTTACCACTTTCAACCTGATCTTGACATTTTACCATGAGAATACCTTTTTTGGCAAGTACTCTATATGCTTCTTTTATACCGTCAAAGTAGAGTTGATAAACATAGTCTGCACCCCAACCACCTTTTTTATTATTTAGATATGTCTTATCGTATTCTTCTTTTATTGGTGTGGGAGAGCCGTGCATGTACGGAGGATCAAGAATTAAGGCATTAATGGAATTATTTTTATATGGTAGATTTCTAAAGTCTATCCCTGTTTTTATATCACTTGGAAAAAATTTATAAATGCTAGTATCGACTTTCTTCCAAAAGTTGCCCATTCCAAAAGTTACATCTGCTACAGCATCACCCTCTTTGGCATAGATATTCATAGCATGAGGAATCAAATCTTCATTTTTTCCAACAATAGACGATAATGAAATCATATTTTTATAATATTATAAATTTATAAATTATTCTACTGGTTCTTCCCAAGACGTAACTACAAATTTTAATCCTACAAAATTTTCTCGAATGGTAACTTCAAATCCACCACATTCGGTAGAAACATATTTTGTATCTTCATTAGATAGATAATCTTTTAAACAACTAGTAAATAAATCACCACAAAATTCTACCATTTCATATAGCGTGGGAGGATTTTTGGAACCTGCCCATTTCCAGTTTAAGCAATCCATTACACTGGAAACCTTAACAAAATCAAATTCGCCTAATAAATTATTAAAAAGAGTTCGATAGTGAAGTTCTTTTACTCGTAATAATTGATTAAAAGAATTTACACGATGATCTTCACGATTTATACAATATAGACAATTACACATTTTTAAAAATCTCCTTTTATTTATTATATACTCTCAATTTTAATATTTTGCGCTTCAATTATTTCATCACAACAATCTGGAATTCCCTTAAAATCATCAGGGTATTCATATCCACAAAATTTACACAATAATATATACTTTTTTTCTGTACTTATCTGATAGGTATCTCTACTCCTATGATCCCGAATGAAACTTTCAAAGTTGTCAATTTCTGAATTTAGTTGTTTTTCAAGTTCCTTCCAATATTCAGGTGTGCCATATTGGTAAAAGTAAACTCGCACGTATGGAAATTCAATTCTAGCTATAACATCGGCAATTTCTCGATTGAATAATTCTTCTTGTTTGGGCATTATAATATCTCTTAACTCTTACTTTTTAATAAAATATAAATTTGTTTAAGATGATTTGATATATCAGAGAGAACAGAACTAGATGTACCCATGTTTTTGAAAACCAAAAATAAGAATAAAAGAACCGTTATTGTTTGTAAATTTATACTGATACTATGTAAACTAGCGGCTATGTCATTAAGAACTTCTATTTCAATCATTTTTATTATACCTCATATTTCAATAAAAATTCAGGATTAATTACTTTAAAACTGATTCCTTTTTGATAACTTCTACAAACAATTCCTTCACGCTTGGTATCACCAATTAATGAATTACCTTTTGAATATTCAACCATTTCAGGAATAGATGATAGCAAATTACGATGATCCAAAATTGGAACAAATTTTATATTGTATGAATTTAGCATAAATTTTGCACTTCCATTTTCAATATTTCGATTTGGCAAAATTAAGTTAAATGCGTAAAAGTCATAATCTTCGACTTTATATTTATTACCCTGAATATTGGGGCCAATGATTTCACCTTGTAAAATTATATAATCGTAATCTTCGCTAATATCTTCGATAATCTTTTCTAATGTTTCTTGTATATTGTACTTTTTGGCAATGCTCCAATAAGAACTATTGTCGGGCCTAGGAAGATAAATATTTCGACTACAAACCCCAAACATATATTTATTTTTCTGGAAAAATGGAAATTTGGTTTTATTTTTCACTAAGAAATACGTTGCAGATTGACCATCAATTTTTTCAGTAATGGCAAATTTAGTATTTTTTTCTTTCTCGCAAATATCGGGAAATAGTTGAATTCTATCTTCATCTGTTTTTTTGATAAATGACGGAAAGGATTTATTTTTCTTAGGAAAGAATAAAAACAATAATCTTTTATACCAAGAATATCGTAAAAGGAATTTAGATAATTTATTTTTATTTCGGGAGAGTTTTTCATTTAATAATTTTTGTTCTGCATCTCCTTCAGGATCATATTTTTTAATATTTAGTACGGTGGTTACATCATCTCCTTCTTGATATTTTCCTTGTGGAAGAATAGAAATTGGTAAAATTAAACCTTGAGAAACTTGTTGGCGTAACTTAATAGTTCGTACTCTATATTTACGATCTTTTAAGAATTCAAATTCTGGTCGTGGAGGAACAATAGAATCGATTTCAATATAAATTACTAAATCTCCAACTTTAAAATTTTCTGATTTGGCAACTACAACTTCCCAGCCTAATACAATAGCTTTTTCAATCTTATCAGCATTAGGAATGGGAGATAATGAAATAATTTTTTGAATAGATGCAAGTTTACGCATTTTTATTTCTCCAATTGTGAAAGTATAAATTATAAATATTTAATCCAAGTTTGTCGATTGTTTGTTTTGCTCGATACCATATTGTTCATATAGATGTTTTTGAGGGGCAAATTCTTTAAAATATTTTTTTTCAGCATTTAAGCGAGCTATAATTGCATCTTCTTTATTTATAAAAACACCTAAATGAATAGCTATTCCGTCACAAACTATTCTTGCTCTCCATTTATTCCGTCTTTTAACCCAATCGACTCCAATAAATCCAGACATATTATCAAAACTTTTACTTATATTTTTTCCATTTTCTTTTGTTACAGCAGTTCTTAAGTTAGATTTTTTATTGTCTAATTTGTTTCTATTTATATGGTCTGTTTTTTTATTATTACTTGCAGGATAAATTAATTTATGCATTAATAAACTTGTAGACGATAAATCATTAGAGATAGTTGTATACATATAACCCCAATTATTTATCCACCAACAATAATTTTTTATTTTATCATAATCGTCAATATCAAAATAAAAAACATCATTCGAGTTAGATGAATGACCCATCATTGTATTGTCGCCAATTATTTCATATTCATTGTGTTTTTTATTATTTCGAGCCACGATCTTAAATTTTTCTATTCTTATGCATCCACAATTTGTACTTCTGCTAGAAGTCAAAGTTCCTCCTTTAATAATTCTTCGTGTTTTATTTTCACAAAAGCATTCGCATAACCATAAAATTTCACCTCTTTTACCTTTGTAATTCATTTTCTCAATAACTTTCCATCTTCCAAATATCTTTTCAGTTAAATCTATAAATTTTGGCATTATACAATCCTATTATAAAAATCGCATCCAAGTATTTCTTTTATTTCCAACATTTGTCTTAATACATTTATCATAAGCATAGGGTTGTGCCACTAATAAACATCGTTTCTTTGCTCTAGTAATAGCAGTATATAAAAGACAATTATTTAATAATATATAAGAATTAGAATCTAATACAATAATACAAGTATCTGCTTCTGAACCTTGAGCGAGATGAACAGTAAGAGCATATGCCAATTGCAATTCTTTTAGATTTGATTTTTCATATTCAATTATTTTATCTGGATATTCTACAACCAAAGAAGTCCCCTCTCCGTTTTGAATATTTTTAATTTCTATAATATAGCCTTGTTCTCCATTCATTACACCTATTCCACCTAGTTCATAGTTATTCACTCTATGAATAACCTTTGCCCCTAACCGAAATATATTTTTTTCTCCAAACTTTATATAGGGCAGTTCTTCATTTAATAAGATATCTTGAATTCTCTTATTAAAGTTTTCTGTACTGTTTGGTTCTGAATTTCTTCGAGGAGTTAAAAGATATACGTTATTCAATCCTTCTTTCTCAATACTTCTGAGATATGTTTTTACAGCAATATCGAAAAGAGTATCTTTATCTTCTCGATGCATAATATACATATCTTCTAGTTCTCCTAAAACTTGCTTAGTAATTTTTATTCCGTTTAAAGGATCAATACCTTCTCGAATTTGATTTGCGGATGAAATAATGCCACTTCTTGCCGCCTGTCTCTGAATTTTAGTCAGATAAAAAACCTGAAATTCATTACGATCTAATATATCAATCAACGGATTTCCCCAACTGAGGGGCATCAACTGACCTGGATCGCCTACAAGAATTAATTTAGCATCGTCTCTAATTGCAGAAATAAGATTATAAAAAAGGCCAGCATACACCATCGATGACTCGTCCAGAATCACGATATCGAAAGGAAGTTTATTATCTTTATTAAAATCAAAGATATTTAAACCTTTCGCCCCTAATAATCTATGAATTGTTTGTGCTGGAAATCCTGTAACTTCTTGAAAACGCTTTGCGGCTTTTGCGGATAGACAACATACACCAATGTTATATTTATCATAAATTTTTAGTAGGCCACGAGTTAAACTTGTTTTTCCAACTCCGGCACGACCTGTAACAACGGAGAAATTATTTTTTGTTAAATTTTGTAAACATTCTCTTTGTTCTTTAGTGTATTCAAATCCTAATTCGTTTTCAGCGTTTTCAATTCCGGTTTTTATTTCTTCTTTTGAAATAAGTAAAGGATTACTATTTTTGAAAAGATTTATAGTTTCTAATATTTCTTTTTCGATATATCTGTAATATCCTAATCCAACTTTGTCTTCTTCAATGTACAAAAAGCTAGAATTTTTTTGCTCTTGAAGTAATACGTTTTTAAAGATATCTTCACATTCAATTAGATTTTCTTTAATTGCTGTTTTTAGTTCATCTATCAAAATCCAAGTGTGCCCATCATTACTTCCTATTTCTTGTAAATAATATTTGATAAAAGATTTTACTCTTTGTTCTGAAATCAATAACGATGGATTAATTTTTAAAGCAACATCGTCTGCTTTTTTAAAGCCAATACCGTCAATCTGAGTAATTATATAAGGGTCGTCAATTAATTGTTGTTTTAATAATTCAACATTAGATTGAAAATTTAGTAGTTTATGAACCGTATTGAAACTGATTCCCAATGGAGCAAGCAAAGAAATAATATCTGCAAACGCATAATTTTCTAAAACTTTTTGTTTAATTTTATCGTAGGTTTTTTCTTTAATGCCTTTTGTCAATGATAAGTCAACACAATCAGTACCGCTAACAATTTCTTCTACGATGTTCGGATAAATATCAAGTAATGTTCGTGCTTGATCATAGGCAACAATTGAACTTAAAAATTGAAACTGTTCTTTATCTGTTTTAGGTAAATCTTGAGATATGTTGATAGGTTCATATCCCCAACCATATTTACTATTATTTACCGCTTTTGCTTTAAAAGTATAAGTCATGCCTTCAATCAATCTTTGCATTTTACCAGAAAGATTAACTTGGTATTCTATAATTTCCTGGTCGGTCATATAATCAGCATATTCAATATTTTTACAATGAGGAATATCTGTTTTTGAATTAATGGAATATGCCCCCCATGATGTTTGATCATTATAATATTTTTCGAAAGCAACTTTACCTTCAAATTCTACAATTTCAGGATTTGCCATTTAGTTATATTTTCCCACGATTGAATAGAAATAAATTATTTTTTAATGTTATTTTTAGATAATAGATAATAGCACATTTGAAGAACAAAGTCAAGATACAGTTTTTAACTCTTCATCTTCTTTTACTCTATGATAAACTTCTAGCCACCAAGAATATAAATCTGGAATTTCTTCCCATTCGCCATTTTCATTTTTGCGAACATTGTTCTTTTTCTTGAATGACTTGCAATATAAAATATCTCCTGGGCTAACAGGATGATCGTTATAGATTTTTTTGGAGATTTTTAAGTCTTGCTGATTTCCATTATGCAATATTTGAACAACGACTTTAGGTGAGTACTTGTTATTTAATTCAAGTACGCAAACATATCTTTTATCTATGGCAAAGCAAGATTGAATTCCTCCAATAATCTCTAATTCATTTTTTACTTGATCTTGAATAGTGTATTCTTCATCTTTTAGAAAAGCAAAAATTAATTTTAGTTCTGTGATTCTTTTCGCTTTTGTTTTATCGGTTAATTTATGATTATAACGGTTTTTTCCTTTTGTAAATTCCAAATAAAAATTATATAATTTTTTACTTTTACCAAATTCAGAAAAATAATTCAGTTTTATTAATTGTTCAAACTTAGTAGAAAGCAAAGAATTGTTTTCTGCCAATAAAAGCAAGTCCACAAAATCTCCATTATGAAAATTTGTAGATAGATAATACATATCATTTGCAATTTTATGTCCAAATCCTTTAATACTCTTTAATGACATTGTAATTTCATTAGTATCTGCATTTGCAGAAATTCTACGATTGTCTTGTTTGAATCTAAGTGGGGGAAATTTAATATTGAATGCTTGTTGTGCTTCTAATTTGGCGGCATGTAATCGATCTTTGTTGCTATCTTCATCCATCATTTGTAGAAACACCTCATAAAAGAAAAGAGGATAATGAGATTTTAAATATGCGCCATATAGAGAATCTCCTGCAACAGAATAGGAATGGGATGCATTAAAAGAATAAAACGCACTATCTTCAATAATTTGCCAAGTCATATGTGCAATTTTTTCAGCGCCTATCTTTTCAATATTTTCTTGACGTATAATCTTTCTCGTCATTCCATCTAGAAATTTTTCTTTATATTTATATACTTTTTCTGCACGTTTTTTTGCAATATTTTTAATAATATCATAAGTTTCACTAATTGGAATACCGCTATAAGCCAATACTGCCATTGTTTGCTCTTGATAAAGCATGTAAGATTGAGGAAATTCTTCTGTTTGTAATATTTTATCAAGTGATGCAATTCCATAAGAAAAAGATTGTCGAGCTTCAAATTGAGAATAATTAGATTTAAATCCTGGGCGAATGGCGGCAACAAACGCACTTGATTCTGAAAGATTAGTTGGAGAAAATTTCATTGCCCTGTTAGATGTTCCAGATTGTTCAAATTGATTAATTCCAATTGTCCAACCATATTTATAAATATCCCAAACTTTTTCATTGTTTTCACACAACTTAATTAGTTGTGGTAATGGGTGAGGTTCAACTTCAATCCTTTTATAAATACGATGAATTAAATCAACTACGGATACTTTCAATAGATCGTTTTTCAATAATTTATAATTTTCTGCAAATAATCCATCACAACAAACACAAATATGCTCTACGTTGCCTGTCTTAATTTTGATCAATCCAAATTCTTCTCTGATATCTCCCTGGTTATATAACAAATAAGCGCATGGATGAGGAGTAACACTATTTACTAATCCTAAGTATTTTACGCTTTCATCATAAACTTTATGAAATTTTTCATCTATATAATCATAAATATTAATTTCATTTTTTTCATCATCTGATTCAGCATGTTTTAAATCCCATTCATATTTCTGAATTTGTTCGGAAATTAAATTAGCGGTTTCAAAATCAACTCCCGATATTCTTGCATAGAGTTTCCATGCTCCTAATGCTTTAATTGTTCCAAATGCAATCATTTGATAACTATGTCCTCGTCCAATAACTTCCTGTTGTGCTTCTGCAAAAACATCGGGATTACCTAAATTAAAATCAATATCAGGTAAATTTTTAGATTCTATAATTCTTTCTGCTGAAATAAATCTTTCTGGAAACAATCTAACTTTAGCAGAGATTCTATCAATGGTCGTAAAACCCAATAGTTTAGATATATAATATGATGGTGCTGACCCTCTACCAGTAAGAGTAATATTACCACCCATTTCTTTTCCACGTTGAATTATTTCATAATCCAGTAAGAAATAATCTGCCATTTTGGTTTGAATAATTACATCTAATTCTTTTTGAATCTCTTTTTCATATAAAGCCCACTTATTTTTAGGAACATTGATTTTTTCTTGTTCCCATTGTTTCCAAATTAAATTAGATAGTTTTTCATCTTTCTGTAATTGAGATTCTTTCACATACAACGTGGGCAACTTAATGTTGTTCTTATCAAAAATAATTGAATTATATTCTTCAACGGTTTCAAAAATATTCGTGTTATTTAATGCATCAGCTATTTGACTTTTATTTAATGCGCCCTGTTTTTTAAATCGTTCGAATGCTGTTTCATAAGATGGAAAATCCAAATACCAATTTTCTTCATCTGGATATTTAATGCCTCTTGATAGCAAATAATCATCTCTTTCTTTTGATTGATCGGAAGAAATCATATGACTATCCATACCAGCAACAATACCGATATTATATTTTTTAGATAATTCTAGAATTTTCTTATTGATTTCTATTTGTCTTGGAGCGTTGTGATATTGAACTTCTAAAAAGAAATTCTCTTTAAAGTAACTATTTAAATGAAGAAGAATACTCTCATATTCGTCCTTATATTTCCAGATTCCGCCAATGCAAGCAGTAGTAATCCATACGTCATTTTGAGGTAAAGAAAAAAGTAAATCAAAATCAATGCGTGGTTTATAATAGAAACCTGTAATATTAGCTTCACTCAAAATTCTATTGATTGATTTTCTACCATTTTCATTTCTTGCCAATAAAATAATGTGTGCATTCGTAGAATCTTTTTCTAAACGATTTTTTACAAAATAAGCCTCTGTACCCAAAAGTGATTTTAAGTTATTTTGTTTTGCTAACTCAATGATTTCTATAAATCTGCCACACCATCCATGTTCGATTCCTGATAATACAGGTATATTTAATTCAATTGTTCTATTGGCTCTTTCTTGATTAGAAATGGTTGAATCGGGAGTAGAAATATTAGAATATGATGAATGGGAGTGGTAGTTTATATAATTCATTTTATTTTATTCTATATCTTCTGGAAAATTTAATAATTCTTTATTTTTAAATTCATTCCAAATATATTTATCATATGCTTTTGCCGCATCAATATCTATGATATATAATCCCAAATATATTTCTTTGCCGTTTTTACTACTTCTCGCTCTCCATTTTTGTGACATTTTATGAAACGTTACTCCTCGATATTTTGTAGATTTTTTTGTTAATTTGTTTTTACCAAAATATTCATTGCTTCTTTTTTTCTTTTTTTCATCTGTCCATTTTTTACCAAGAGCAGTTTTTTTATTATTTTTTTTCATTTTTTCAATGGTTTCAGGTTTATGTTTTTTTCCGTAGCTCCAATGTTTTTCACCTATTCTGTCCTCAGACAATTTATTTTTTTGTTCTTGGGACATTGCTTTACCATAATTATGATTTTTTTCACCCCTTCTTTCTTCTTTAAATTTCTTAATTGTTTCTTCTGAGTGTTTTCTGTTTCTCATGGGTGCATCTCCGCCCCAAGAGATATTGTATCCATGACTTGAAATATGTGACTGAAGTTCTTTGATGTAATAAATTTCTTTATTGTTCAATTCTTGAATACTGCATTTTTCTATTATATAAAAAATAAAATTTGCAATGCCATATTTATTCCACGCTCTTTGTAAATAAATACAAGTTTCTTTATTATTTTTTAAATTGTAAATATGCGCTTTAATTCGTTTATGACAATTTTGTGCCTGTCCTATATATTTTTTATTATTTAAAATATTTTCAATACAATAAATTCCACTAGTTTTTTCAATATTCATATTATGATTTATTTTTTAATTTCATACTCTATAATGTTGAATTGCGGAGTCATTATACCATTAAAACCAGAAATACTTAACTTTCCAATTGCATCTACGATAACATCTACTCCACCCCAATCTTTTTGATGTAACTGAATAATTTCATCATCGGAAGAACATTTGAATTTAATAATTTCAATCTCGTCATTTATAGTATATTTCCAAGTATCTAATTCTTTGCCTACTAATTTAATATCGGCTGTATTTAGATGAATATTTTTGATTAGTACTAGACTTTCATTTATTTTAGTTCCCCAATAAGTTTTTAATTTATCGAATTCTCTTATTAATTCTGACGATAATTCATCTTCATCAAAAACAAAATCGATGGAATATATCTTTTCATAAATGATGTCTTTAAGAATTTCATTGGTAACACTAATAATTTCTCGTATATTTTCTTTTTCGAATTCACAGCCAAATGCCGATGCATGACCTTGGGCCATTGTGAAAAGATCGGTATTTAATACAAAATCTCTTAGGTTTTCAATCGGAGAATTATCAATATTTCTACCACTTCCATTGTAGAATCCTGGTTTCCAATTGGTTTCTCTGAATAAGATGCAAGGCTTAGAGTAAAGAGACGCTAATTTCATAGCGGTTAGGCCCACGTAACTACTTTCAATATCGTCAAATTTTACAAATAATACTTTATTATCGTCCCATTTATATTTTTCAATATCTTTTATAATTTCTTCAATGGATTTATTAATAATTCTATCTTGTTTAGCTTTGTTATTTACGCATAATCGGGCTACTCTTGCATAAATATTTTCTTTAACTGGTTCGGTTTCTCCCCTTTTCATATAATCAAATTCTTCATCCATTTGGCAAAAAGCTTTGAACATTAATTCTTTTTCTTCAAATGTAGAATTTCTAATTAGTCCATTGATTAAAGGAATAATATAAAATTGAACATTGATAATATTTACAATACCGCTGATACTATAAGATTGTTTCTCTATAAGAGCATTAAGAAATTTATTTTTGATATTAGATAAACCTTTATCGATAATGCGTTTGTTCTCGAATTCTCTAATGTCCATCCCATCTCCAATAATGGACAATGCAACAATGTCTAAATATTTATCTGACCTGTTTTCCCATAATTCATCATCGATAGCTTGCAGAAATTTCCAGACAACTCCGGTTCCTGAAAGTTCTTTATTTGGATACTCGCACCACTTGGGATTAATAATAATAGCATAAGGATTTTCTTTACTTTTTTCATGATGATCCAAACAAATTATGTCAACTCCTTTTTCTTTCAATGCTTTAGCTTCATCTGCATCGTTTGATCCAGCATCAGGAACAAAAAGTAACTTTACATTACTAGGAATTTGAATATCATAACTGATACCATGTTGCTTTTTAGTATGAATAAAATAAAGAATCTTATTCACATCATAAATTTCAGATAAATATTGAAATAGAATACTGGCAGAACAATAGCCATCGGCATCAGAATCACTAATTATTCCGATTGTGTTTTCTTCTTCGATATGACGTAGTAAAACCTTTACTGCATCATCTATATTATCTAATAAATTATACGGATATAAATTTTTATCTGTCAAACTCATATATAGATCAGGATTCTCAATTCCTCGATTATATAAAATTTGTTCGGCAATTGATAAAATGTTTTTTTTATCTTCTGGTACTTTATTGATTAGTTTGTAGTTCAAGTTGACGCTCCATAAGTTTTTCTTGCGTGACTTAATTTTCCATCATCTTCAAAAACAAAAGTAATATATCCATATTTGTTTGTATTTATTCCAAAGAGTCCATTTAATATTCCCGCCATTCCTACAATATATTCTCTATTTTCATTTATTCCTACTTGCACAGTGGGGTGAAACGCCATATCTTCATTGCATATAACTCTTTGAGTTACCAATTTAGTCATAGCGTCTTTATCAAGAGCAATCAATTCATTCAGAAAATTAATCGCATCATCTATTGTAATAGATTGTTTTGTCATTTTTATTTATAAAACCTTTCTTTTATTAACTATTATTATGTTTTACAAATATCTATTTCGGTCTTAGTTTTTATTTATTGGTTATTCTGTAAACAACAAATCGTAGCCACTTTCATCTTTCATTCGACAAAAGCTACCAATCATTTCTTTTAAACAATGTTGGCAAAGATCACATTCAACACTAATCATATCACCAAATACAGAACCAAACCCGCCAGTAAAACTAATGTGGTGAAACTCTTGTGCCTCAAAACACCAATCATCGGCCTGAACATCTGATGAATATTTTTTACCACATTTATCACAAATAACATATTTTGTTCTTTCAGTTTTTTGTACTATGGTTTCTTTGATTATCATTTTGCTTTCTCCTATAAAAGTTCTATTTTATGTCCATTTCATATAAATAATTGCTCAAATGATTTTTAATAATATCTGGTAAATAATCTTTTTCATTCCAATTATTATCACCATATTCTTTGCATAATGATCTAAGTTGAGTAACAATTTCTTCTCTCTCGATAATCCATCCAAACTTATTTTCTAGATCACCATAATCAAGATGCGAAAGACATTTTTGCAATAATTCAAGCCATGCTGCTCTGTATCCTTCTAAATAGGATAATTCATCGTGTTCATATTCATTTTCTTCATCCATTTTATAAATTCCTCATTTTATTGTTTAATAAGTTGTATAAAAACCTTTCAATACTGCATCTTTCATAAATTCTATTTCTTCAACTTTGTAGTTGATATACATTTCTTTACTTTTATTTGATATGCTGTTCCAAAATTCCTCAAAATTTTTAAAAGTATCAATGTTGTACTGAATATTTGATTGTAGAATTTCTCTCGTTGATCTGAAATCGCACATTATAAAATTCCTGTTTTATTAATCTCTTGGAATCATAGATTGAAAATATTCAATTAAATCTACGTCTTCTAATGTTTTTCCTAATTTGTCAAATATTTCGATTCTTTCATTTAAATTAATATTCTCAGTATTAAAAACGAGTGACCTTCCATATTTATCACTTTCATAGACACATCCAATCATGCGGTCGCCGTTGACTATAAAATATGTTACCCAATTTGAACGTTGTTTTTGTTTTATAGCTGTACTCATTTTTTATAATGTCTTTCTTCCTTCGAAATAAATTACATGCTTTGTTATTTTTATTCCAAACATCGGGAATAATCCAACATAAATTTCCCATCCAGAAGGTGCAAGTTTAAGTTTGTCTTTGGGAATATTAATGTAGATACCAACCCAAAGATCATACCATCTGAAGTAAGGCTCAAAAGAATATTGAATTTTAATTGAATCTTTATTGTTCATTATAATAAAACTCTCCTTTTATTCTGCGTCTTTTAATTCTGAATATTCATTCAACCACAACGTCATATGATCATTTACCCAATTATATAAAGTAATTCCAGCTTCGTTTTCTACAAATGAATTATATACCCAATTTCGAAATAAGTCAGCCCAATCTTCATCTACATTGTTTCCATCTGGTAAAGTTACGGGATGAAGCTGATAGCCATCTATATACCAATCGGAAACATAACCGTTTTTTGGGGCGGATTTACCATTATTACGATAATAATATCCGTAGGGATGTAAACCAGTTAAGAATTTGTTAGACGGTGAATAAATGCCTGTTTTACTTAATATTTCAATGGGTTGTGGAATACGGAGATAAAATAAGTGTCCCATTTCATGTACTACTATATATTTTGTTATTTTATTTGGTTTAAAAGAGATAAAATTTTTATCTTCAACAAACCCATAATATTTTAAACTGCCACTAAGTTTAAATGTTAAATTTCCAAATACGCTATTATAGATAGTGACAGGTGTTAAAGTAGTTATTTGAGCAAAAGCAATAGCAATATCGTAAATAGCTTCTTGTATAATTGATTTATCGTTATCGTTCCAATCGCCATCTAATGTAAAATCGTATAAATTATTATCTGGATTATTATTTGAGTTATCATTTTCTATTGTTTCTATTGCCATAATAATACCCTTTTTACTTTCTTATAAATTAATTATTTTTATACCAAATTGCCTCAGTTGTACGATGAATACTCCCTTGCATTTCTTTTAATGGCTTGAAATCCATCCAGGTAGCTTTCGTATTTTCACATACAATTACTTGTCCTTTACGAGACATACACCATTCTGCTAATTCTTTGTAGTTTATATTTTTATTTCCAAGACGATAATATTGTCCTCCGAATTGATAAGGAGGATCAATAAACCAAGTGGCTTCACAATTTGGAATTTGTCTATAATCAGCACAGAAAATATCCCATTTTCGAATTTTTTCAACGTCATTAGATATTCTTAAAATTTCTCGTTCTGATACTCCAAAATTACCAGTTTTGGAAACTGTTTTTTTAGGCATTGCAGAACCTTGATTAATTAAAAATCCCATTAACCATTTTGCTTCTTGACAATCAAAATTATAATCATCTACACAATCGCCTTTTTGCATTTTAGGTAATTTAAGAATATCTTCTTTTTGTGCTTGCTGCAACCATTTCCAAAGTTTTACAATTAAATCATATTTTTCTACTAAAATAACAACGTTATTCCAATACTTTAAGGAATATCTTGCACTTCCCGCAAATGGCTCAATGATCATATCATGCTTTGGAGGCGGATAGCAATTTATAATTTTTGATTTACTTCCATAGTAAGACCACATTATTTTTATTCCTTAATCCGGTACATGACAACAATTACAACAAAACATATGTTTTTCAAGATCGCTACCGTTATAACATAATTCCAAATAATGACCACAATGTTTACAAAAATTTTTAGAATAAACTTTTTTAGAAAGCCTATAAAAAAGTCTCGCTGGTTTATATTCTAAAAATGTTGAAAGGTCATTTTCTGCCCATCGAGCGGCATCTATAAAAAAATCTGAAAGTTTCATGAACATATTAGAAATAATTTTTTTCATTTTTATTTTATCCTATATAAATTATTCTTTATCAATTCTTCGAAAATTTCTTTTCGATCAGCCGGAGCCTCTTTTTCTTTCAGCAAATTATTTTTATCAAAAATTGTCCAAATTTCTATACCGTCAATAAATTGATCTGCGATATGCCTAATCTTTTCTTCCGATACATCCTGATCAAATGCAAACCAGATAGGTACAGCCAAGCGAGATAACTTATCAATTTGTGTTTTAGAAATTCTTTCGCCACCTGTAGACACACAATTTCTATATCCATAACTCCACAATTGATGACAGGCTTTCTCTGCTTCATTTACTATAACACATCCTTGCTCTTTTATGTAAGGGTATGTTTTATATAGTCCATATAATATTTTATTTCGAGGGCAAGGCTCTATATAAAGATATTTTTGTTCACCGTCATCTAATTCTTTTTTGAATAATCTGCCTTTTACACCACACAAATTTCCTATTTCATCTCGAACAGGAATTACAATCCTATTAGAATATTCATCATATCCTAATTCCCATTCCCTTTGTATCTCATAGGATACATTATCGTTTAGCCAGAAGTCATTTACACAAGTTTTATAATATTGCAAAACTTTTTCATCAATTATTTTTATAGATATATCTTCATCTTCATCGATTTTACCAGAATTCATTTTCTTTAACATTCTAGTAATTTTCAAGGATTCGGGTAAATCTTTGTTAACATCTTGATAAATATCTAAACCAAATAATTCGCAAGTATATTTTAAAGAATGAAAAAAATTTATATTCTTATAAAATTCAATCAGCGTAAATATATCAGACGGTTGCGGTAAATCACGAGTATAATTTACTACATTTAAATTGGGAACATATACGGTTATTGCTTGCTTATTGTCTGCCGGAGGTGGATTACCGCAAGTAAAATAACCAGAAGAATGATATCTAATATGTTGACAACCCAAGCTCTCCAACAATTCTGAAATCTTATCATTATCGAATAACCATTTTTTAATATCTTGAGCATTCATTTATCTCCTTGTGTTTCTAATATAATCCAGTAATTGTAAATATTTATTATTAAATTTTTGAATTCAAATTGCGATAAATTATTTTTCGCAATATTACAATTTTTACAACATGATACACAATTTGATAATTTATATCCTTCATTGTTATCGATTCTATCTATGCCGTTATAAATATATGTACCGTTAGTTTTTTTTGTACTACTAATTTGTAAAGGTTTGCACCCACAATAAAAACAATTCCCATCTATTATATATTTAAATTCTATTTTAGTCAAATCAAAAGATAAATCTCTTTTTAAAGCATGATACCTATAGCTTCTATATAATTGATTAAATGCAGATTCGCCAGGATTTAACCTTCTGGCATTATTTTCTTTTACTAAACATCCACAAGACTTAGTTACACCATTTGTTAATTGTGCGCCTCTAACAATTACAATTTTTTTGGATTCGCAATTACATTTACAATACCAATAAGATGAATGATTTTTTAAATATGCAAACTCAATTACGGTTAATTTATTAAATGTTTTTCCAATTAAGTCTTTTATATGAGAACAGCCACACGATTTGGTATTACCGTTTTTTAAATTTGCCGCAACAACCTTTATAATTGTTTTATCTTTACAATTACATTGACACAGCCAATAAGATTTTTTATTTTTCATTTCGACAAAATTTAATACTGTTAATTTTCCAAATTGCATTCCTGTTAAATCTTTGAAATTCTTACCTCCACTTGGCATTTATTATTATCCTTTATAACTTTATTTTTTAAATATCCTACCCAACTCCGTCCACACGTTAGTATTTAAATTAACACTAAAGACTATTTTAGCCTTTGCTCCCGCTCTATTTTTATCCACCACACAGCAGTAAAGTCTTTCATTAGAATCATCGTTTTCCGGTAAATCCGTTTCTATTTGTTTTCCCCAACCAACATTATCAGTGGGAATATAAAAGTATCTTTTATAGTCTTTCTTGTCAATTTCTTTCCAAAGAGTTAGACTTGTTAATACTGTTTTTAAGCCTTTGGATGCGGCAATATTCATTGAATTCAAATCTAATGGTTCAATATAATTAACATCGTCTGTCAATTGCAATGAAGCAAGAATAAACACATGCAAAGTTTTCGCCAATTCTGCCAGTTTAGTTGTTGTCTGTTTTAATGCTGCCCACTCTCCAATGGTTCCTAATTCGTTTTTTAAGGTATCATAAAAGAAATACCGAATTGATTTAGTTGTTACGGCTTTACGAATGTACGCATCTAAATCTTGATCTGTATATCCAGTAGAAACATCAATAACAAAAATCTTATTATCTATTTGTTCCTCTATCCATTGTGCAACAGCTCTAACCTTATTATAATCTAAAGAAGTTTTCATTAATCTGTTAATATAATCTTGATGGGTTTCTACAAATTCTCCGGTAATATCGTCTCTTTTTCGATATATAATTTCTCCCTTGTTATCTCGATATAAACCTAATGCTAATTCTCGCTCATCTTTTTGGTGTTCAATTTTATGTATTTCAACAAATTCTGGATTATTAATGCAAGTTGTTAAAAGTGCTAATCGAATATCTTCAACGCTCATTTCATTAAGTAAAACCATACATTTTTCTTTTCTAACTAATGTAAGATATCCTAACAATTTAGTTAAAAAACGAGTTTTACCAGAGTTAGAAGTCATACCAATTCCCATTGCTGTTCCCGTTCTCAAGCCCCTAAAGAGATCATTAAAAGAAAAAAATGGTGTTATTTCTCCCATTGCTGGCTTGTCAAGATATTGATTAATCATTTCTGTAACAGATGAATTTAATGTTTCTACATCTGGATCACCAGAGATATCAGTAAATATTTGATCTATTGTTTTCTTAATATTAAAATATAACTGCTTCGGAGTAAGCGATTCAAATTTTCTACTCTTTCTAAATCTCTCAGTATTTAAACCCTTTCTTTCATATTCTCGAATGAGGGCAAATTTCTGAAGAACATTAAAATAATTCTGCATATCTTCGACTTGTGCCAATTCCATCCAAGTTTCTATGGTTGAATATCCACCATATTCTCTGAACTTTGCAAGTCTATCTTTGTCCTCGCTCATATATAATTGAATAGATACTTCTGAAAATGTTTGCGTTCTATTCTTATAAATTAAAAATCCTTCTTCATAAAAAAACTTACACACAACATCCGTAAAATAATACTTCGATTTAATAAATCTCTCATACTCAAGATATAAATCAGGTTTACGAAACAAAGCACCTACAAACATCATTTCATTAGGAATATTAGAAATGCCATCACTCATTTATTTTGCATTCCTCCTCATTATCATCAATAATATAATCATCTTCCCTATCTGGTTTTACAAATATCTTATCATAATCTATTTTTTCTTGCCCGATCAGTTCACCAATAATCTTTTTATCAACTTTTTGTTTTTCTTTCCATTTTTTATAACTATCATACTGAGAAACTACAATAGCCAAATCATAACTTAAACGTCCTATGCCTTCAATTATTTTTCCACGTGTGCGCTGATAGTCGTTTGTTTTATCATACTCTGATTTTCGTTTACGCCAAATATAGTACACGTCTTCAGGAGAAATCTTCTCGCTTAAACCTTTATAATTTCCTTGAAAAACATCTTCCATTTTCTGAAAAAAATAATTGGGAATTACAACTACATCGTAAGATTGTTGTAGCCATCTATATAAATGATTTTTTATAATAATATCTTTTACAATAGGCTCGCATAGAATTTTTAGTTGCCTTGATATTTCTAATGCAACCTCTTCTGAAACAGCTTTTCTCTTTGCTGTAGTCAATTTAGTTACAAAACAATCATCATGGAAATAAGCCTTTTTAAATAAAACAGATTTTTTATCTTCCAAGACAATCTGCTTATGACAAAATTTACATTTACGAGTAGTTTTAATATCCATTATT
>Ga0209319_1001440_pt1 | contig 19474 bp, 16 predicted proteins | sample RifGroE2_FD_184000 | JGI IMG/M metagenome (GOLD analysis project Ga0209319, IMG submission 184000) | Groundwater microbial communities from Rifle, Colorado - Groundwater E2 (SPAdes) (version 2) | ecosystem: Environmental > Aquatic > Deep subsurface > Groundwater | place: Rifle, Colorado, United...
CCCTCGCGATGGACACCCTTGCCTTAAGCTAATGGCTACGCTGCCGCTCGCCAATTGGGGACTTTCACCCTTGAGGTCGCGCCCGTGCCGGGCGCACAAAGAGAAGACCATGCTCATGAACATGGTCTTATTATCGCTAAAAAAATATGTAGTATGATGCTCTACTTCAACTTGAAAAATTTGTGTTTACCCACTTTGATCACAATATCAGACGTTAATCGCTCAGAGATATCTACTAGCTGCATCGCATCAGATTGTTTTATTTCGTTGATCGATATCGCACCATCAGCAATAAGCCGACGAATTTGCGTCATCGAAAGATTTGGTTCAAGCATTTTTATCAAATCGATAAGTTTAAGCTGTTGCTGGTCTATTGTGAGCACAAAGTCTGTCGCCGCACAACTATCGCGCTTTTGAAAAAGAGCTTCAAACTGCGCCTGCGATTCATCAGCCTCAGTCTTTGACCAAAAGCGCTCAACAATGCCATGCGCCAGCTGTTTTTTGAGATCCATTGGATGTATCTTTTGATCAGCAACATCTTGTTTGATTTGAGCAACTTCTTGTGGTGTTTTAAGTAACAAAAGCTGGTAATAACGCCACATAAGCTCATCAGAGATGGACATGATTTTGCCATACGCGCTCGATGCAGATTCAGATAAACCGATGTAATTGTTATATGATTTGGACATTTTTTGAACGCCATCCAAACCTTCAAGCAGTGGCATCGTTATAATAACCTGAGGCTCTTGGCCATACTGCTCTTGCAAAGTTCTGCCCATGAGCAAGTTAAACGTTTGATCAGTGCCTCCAAGCTCAATATCTGATTTGAGAACTACCGAGTCATACCCTTGCATAACCGGATACAAGATCTCATGCAAAGCTATGGGTTGTTTATCCGCTAAGCGTTTTGCAAAATCATCGCGCTCGATAATGCGAGCAAGAGTCACACGCGAGCATAATTCAATCCATTGTTTTGAACTAAACGCATCGAACCAGTCACCGTTATATCGAATGGTTACTTTGCTCATATCAAGAATTTTTTCTACTTGCTGAGTATAGGTTTTCATATGCTCGGTTATGTGCTCAGGTGTAAGCGGCACACGAGCCTTTGATTTGCCTGTCGGATCACCAATACGCGCCGTAAAAGTACCAAACAACAATATAATTTCATGGCCTAAGTCCTGCAGTTGACGCAGTTTGGACAATGCAACCGCATGCCCTAAATGCAAATCAGAACCTGTAGGATCAACACCAAGTTTGATCGTAAGTACCTGCTTTTTGGCAAGTTTTTTTGCAAGCTCATCCTGTGGAATAACCGAACTTGTTCCGGCACATATAAGTTCAAGTTGCTGTTGGGTCGTCATGGTTAAAATCCTTTCTCATCACAAAAATCTTATTTTTTATAGCTAAAAATGCATAAACAGACCAATAAGCTTGTAAGCCAGCCAGTACATACCTTTGAGGAACGGTAAAAATAATAATGGCACAACAAAATAAAACGCCGCAAAACCAAGACCAATAAAAATTAGCTTTGGCAACGTCATATTGCCACTCAGTCCTTCGCTCACGCTAAACGCGTTATGAAAAAAGTAACTGATCACAAACTGAATGCCCATGATAAAAATTGCGGTAATCGAAAGAGAAATGGCAAAAATGCTAAAGGTTTGTAGCGCATAGCCTACTACCGCAAGCCATTGGGGCAGACCAGGAACAAGAGCCTGAAACGCTTGCGCGGAACCGCCAAAAACTAAAGCCATTGGCTGACGAGATATCAAAAGAACTCCGCATGCACATACAAAGGAACACATCAAATATAACAATGGCTCAAAAATCTGTATGCGTAGGCGTGCTTTGAGATTAAACATCATGGATGGCGAAAGCGTGAGTTCCTTTTTCCAGCCTGTTTGCACAAGCACAAAAAAAAGAAATCCAAAAAAATCGAACTGCGCACGCGGGTCGAACTCGGTCATACCGGTAAGCTGCGGCGTTCGGTCACCAAGCCACACGGCAATGCGCGCATGCAAGGCTCCCACAATTGTGGTCAAAATAATATAACCACCGACACTTAATAACACTTTTTCAAGTATGGAAACAACTGTAGACACTGCTCAAAAACCTTTCACAAAAACAGAAACCTCTAGAAAAATACTCATTATGTAGAGTATGGTACCAGCAGGTATATTTTTATCAAAACCTTAAGGAGACTCTCATGATTAAAGATTACAAAAAAATATGTTACATAGCACTACTATTTGCGGGCATGGGAGAAAATTACATTAAAGCGGGCATTTTTGGCGGTATGAGCAAAAGCGATTGTGAAAAATTTTTACATAGCAGCAGCATACAATTAACACGCTATGAACAAAAAGCTTTGGATGGTATTATCAAGAAAATGGATCAAGAATTTTCTTTTATATTTTGCGTTTCTCAGGCCCCAACAGCGTCAGTTGTTGAACAAACGGCTTTAAAAGAATTGCAAAAATACGATGGACTTATGGCACGTTATAAAAATAATTATTCAGAACAAACAATTAAAGACAAATTAAAAGAAAAAGGTTTCACTCAAGAAAAAATAGATTATCTCAAAAAGGTATTAGGAGAATTCAAAAAAAAATCTATTCCTCCAATGTATTTTCAGATTCAAACACACATGTTAAATCTTAAAGAAGCTATCACTTTTTTTATTAAACAAATATACAAAAGCATCCCATTTTACAAAACAGAACCAACAATATTTACTGAAGAATCTGCGCTTAAAGATCTCAGTGACAGTACTACCCGTATGGAATCTATTTTAGAAGATCTTTACGGCAAAAAGATGGGGCCGGAGGCCATACCCAACGATAAACGTATTTTTTATTTACAAATCATTAAAGATAACGTTCTTCCAGGATTTTATACTGAAGTAAAAGAAAGCAACGAGCCTCGAGAACAACGATATGCTATACGAATTCTACAGCTCTATATTGAAAAATTTTATGCAGGATTATTTTCAGCAGAAGGCTTCAAAAAAATAATTTCCGCAAAATAGCTTCCGCTCTGAAATAACACTCAAGCTCATGTATTGCCAAATGGTTGTTGCACCATAGCACGCATGAGCTTACGCTTTTCATGGCAAGTTAAAAAATGTTCCAAAAAAGGAAAAACATGAAAATGACTTTTTTTGCGTGCACTGCTCTTTTTTGTTGGGCTGTACCACTTTTCTCGCAACCGCAGTATGCAAGAATTACTACTACGATGGCGGATGTCAGGGCTGCCCCTAAAATCGAAGACAAGACCCCAAAACCACCGGTCCTTTTTATGGAGTCAAATCGCTATACACAAGTACTTTTTGGTTCCCTCGTACAGGTAGAGCCAAGCCAAGAAAACGATTGGCTTAAAGTACGAATTCCCTTTCAATGGTTTTCTGAAGGCAATAATGTGTATGAGCGGAACGTACGCTGGAGCACAATATCGGGTTATATGCAAAAAAATCAGACTGAGTTGATCAACGATCAAAACATCGATTGGCAAAACAATCTTGTAGTAAAGTCATTTTGGGGTGCTTTATACTCTCGTCCAGACATCACGGCAGAAAAAAAAGATGTTTCGATGGGCTCGTGCTTTTATGGAATCCCCGTTCCAGGATCTAACTACTGGCATGTGGGGATAAAAACATCCGAGCATACCATGCACCCACTCGGGTTCATGAAGGATACAGATCTTGAATTTATAGGAGCCAAACAGCCATTAGATCCAGAAATCCTACGAAAAAAATTTGTCTCTGCTACCATGCTCTTTTTAGACCATCACGTACAATACGTATGGGGCGGCGTGAGCGCGCAAACACCCACCGGGCTTATCGGTAGTCAGTGCACAGGACCAGACTGTTCTGGACTTACTTACCTGGCCGCCCTAGTCTGTGGTTTATACATTCCACGTAATTCGGGCAGCCAATACGCCTTTTGTGAACCCATCGAACGTGGCGCTGACTTAGAATATGGGGACCTTGTTTTTTTGTATCAAGAAAACGCACTGACCATGCGTCATGTCATGGTATACGTGGGTGACGACATGCTTGCAGAAACATCGGGCGTTCCCTTTTTACATGGAGGCGTATGTCTTTCGGCACAAAAAAGTTTTGGAAAATCGTTAAAAGACTTAGTAAGTCATGACATCATAGATCGCTGGTGGCCTTTGCAGGAAGGTGACACGCACACCCTCAGATATGGCATATGTTTTGGTTCTTTGTTTAAAAATAAAGAAAAACTTGCTCGCATGCGCAAGGCGGTACAAAGCCCACTGCAATCGCATGAGCTGTTTTCTGACACGGCCCAATAATAGACGAGGGGCATTCACCGTTTTTTGGTAAATGCCCCTCGTGTACAAATTTTAAAAAAAATGGGCCTTCTAAAATTTAAATGGCTCACTCAAACATTTTTCGAGTACTTTTTTATCGGCTTCATACGCGTTCTTGTGTAATGATGAAACGATACCATGTATGCGCAATGCCTCTTGGTATTGAACAAGGGCCTCTGCACGTTTGCCCATGAGGTCTAACACGTGCCCACGAATGATCTTTCCCTTGAGTAGCTCGTGCGAATATTCATTTGATTGGTTCAGCAATTGTTCAAGGTGATCCAATGCATCCAAAATTGTCGTATGTGTCCGCTCACTTTTTAAATCGAACAAACGACGCGCAAGCAAGCTCCAACCACGAACATCTGTAGCGTTGTCCTGCACTGCTTGGTTATAGACATTCAAAAGCGCCTTTTCACGTTCAAGACCAATCTTTGTATCAGCTGTTACTGCTACCTGACAAAAAAAATCTGAACATCGTTTAGGCCATATCGATCTGTTTGCACACAGGTGAGATACGGGTGATTTTTTTGATGTACGTATAAAAGACTCAAGTAACGGAAAAAATGTATCCGGTTCATCGTGAAACACACAATGTCCCGATTTTTCAAAGACTTCGACTTGAGCGTGCGGATGATTTTTCTTCATGAATTCCATTTTGACTGCATCCCATGTTAAATCCCAAGTGGACTCGCACACCAATGTCGGCACATCAAAATCGTTAAACATCCCGGTAAGATCGATTCTATCTTTATCCTGCGCAATCAAAAACTGAAATCCTGCTGCAGGCAACCATCCATACAGTCCTTTTCTTATAGCCTCTTCATTCTCGGGTTTGTAGTACAATTGCTGTTTCCAATGACCACATAAAAATCTATTATAAATCCATTGTTGGCTATTTATGGCACCTGCAAAAAAAAGATCATAGATGTGGTTAATGCGTTCTTTTTCGCCAGGGGAGAGAAACATTTTTTCTCGACTGCAAGTGTTAAGCCTTGGTGCACCATGACACGAACACCCAAGTACAAGCCCTTGAGTTTGCTGCGGATACGTAAGTGCATAACACTGCGCCACAAGCCCTCCGTATGACCAACCCAAAACCACCCAACGTTTGATGCGTAATGCTTTTCGTATATTCTCCAGATCTTCAACCGCCTGTTGTATGGTATACGTTTTGCCCGTGGGATCGATGCTTGATTTTTTGCCCACACCACGTTGATCGTAATAAATAACACGTGCGCATGTTTTCATACGCGAAAAATCGGCATGAAAACCCTGATGCGTACCACCAGGGCCTCCACTAATCAACACAAGAGGAGTGCCACGGCCTTCTTCTTCGTAATAGATCGAAGCGCCATCGGGTAAATTAATAAACCCTTTTTTAAGATTTGGTATGTCGTCACACAAAGGCGGCAGGTACGGAATATCGCGCACAAGATCGTGTTGAGGAGCCTCAATGCGGTCAAAAACTGTTTCTCTTTCTGCCGACACACATATGCTTAAACTGTGAAAAAAAAGTAACTGCACAACGCATACAAAAAGCACTATGTTATTTTTTATACTCACGAGAACCCCCTTTTTGAGAGAAACATTTTCTGCAGATTAGCACCCCGCATCAAGAGGCTGCACATCGCTTTCGAAATAGACATGGAGCGCTTGAGGAAGAGTCTTATAGTCAACCTGATCGGTTATTTTTTTGAATGAACCACTCGTGTTAGTTTTCCAAAACAGTATCGTTTTACCCTCAAGCTTTTTTTTGCGAAGGTCATGCAATAATGCGGCAAAAGCTTTACCGGCATACGTCCCATCAACCTTGAACTGTTCAAGATCATATAACCTCATAATTGCATCATGCTCCTCTTGATCGATAGCTGCATAACTACCACCAAAAAAAACAGTATGGATAATAACTTCAGACGGTGCAATTTTATAGGGTATAAAATGCTCATCCATTTCATGTAAAAATTTCGCAGTTTGATTGAACTCGCGTGCAATCTCGCTTGCCCATATACCTGCTCCTGCAGGAGCTGCTTGCACACACACGACCTTGGTTTTTAAGCCAGCAGCTCGCAAACCAAGCATCAGTCCGGCGGCAGTACCAAGACTTACAAATGGGACATATATATAGTCAGGCTCTTTAATAAGACCGGCATTAATTTGCTCTTGCAACTCAAATGCTGCGTTGACACAGCCTATAGTACCAATCTCATTTGAGCCACCTTCAGGAATATAGTAATTTTTGATACTTTTTTGAAGATGCCTGACCTCCTCATTGCGTGCATGAATATCCTTAAACATGCGTATATCTGCACCATAATATGCGCTCAATAAAAGATTGCGTCTCAGGTAGTGCGTATTTATCTGAGGTTTTAATAAAACAATTGTTTTAAATCCAAACAAAGGAGCATACGCCGCAATGGCTGTTGTATAATTTGACCCTACAGACCCGAGTGCAATAATATTTTCTGCTCCACAATTTTGTGCATAACCAAAATGAAGTTCAAGCTTGCGCAGTTTGTTACTACCGACTAAATCACCCGCTTGTCCATCATCTTTGATAAAAATTTTTGCGGTTGTCTTTTCTGCACGCTCAAGATTTTTTAGTTCATACACCGGAGTGGGAAGGTTCGCAATTTTTACCCAAGGAACACGTTTTTTTAAATCAGGATATGCATCAAAAATAGGTCGATGCGAATCACTTTTATTTTGTGCAGTTAAACTAAAAACAGCACACACACATAAACCGGCAAGTATACGCTTTTCATTTTGAACCATCATAAAAATCCCCCCTTTAAAAGAATGAAAAAAAGCATGCAATGATCAGTATGTAACTACCGCATCATTGCATGCAATAAAATCTTTTTTGTGTCTTTTTATTGCTTATTCTTTCGCTACCAATTTTGTCGTAAGATATCGCTCGCCACGATCAGGGAAAATCGTTACAATAATGCCCTTATCAATACGTTTTTGTATTTCAAGAGCACCCCATAATGCAGCACCTGATGATATACCTACTGATAAGCCTTCTCTTTTAAAGATTTCTCGTGCATACAACAGAGCTGGCTCATCTTCAGTCATAAGCATCACATCATCAAGCATGCAGGATTGATATATCGGCGGCACATATGCGCCCATGTTTCTCAGGCCTTGAATGATCGATCCTTTTTTAGGCTCGATACCAATAACCTCGATCGTTTCATTGTATTCTTTGAGCCGCTTGCCCACGCCCATAAGCGTTCCGCCCGTACCCATACCCGCAACAAAATGTGTAATGGTTGGCATATCTTTAATAATTTCAGCGCCGGTACCATAATAGTGCGAATCGATATTTGCCTGATTTTCGTACTGATTAAGCACGACATACTCACCAGGATGCTCTGCGATAAACTGTTTGCCAAAAGCTATAGCACCATCGGTACCTTTTGTACCATCGGTTAACATAATTTCTGCACCATACAGTTTAAGCAGTGCACGCCGCTCAAGACTTACACTCTCAGGCATGGCCGCAACAAACTTGTACCCAAAATATGCGGCAAGCATCGCAATACCAATACCCGTGTTACCACTGGTTGCCTCAAAAATAACTGAGTCAGGCTTAAGAATGCCTTTTTTTTGAGCATCAAGAATCATTGCATATGCAGGACGATCTTTTACAGAACCACCAGGGTTAGCGCCTTCGAGTTTGGCATATATTTTTACCTGTGGCGTTGAGTATTTTTTGAGAAGCACGAGGGGCGTGTTGCCTACCAGGTCTACGAGCGTTTTTGACATGGGATGTCTCCTTGTACGTCATAAGTTTTTTGAGAGAAATTTTTAGTCCAGTCGGACGATAAGGTAGAATATGTCGAGACGTTTTTGGACGCAAGAGCTTACCATTCAACCCCGCGGCAATCACCTGCTCCTTGGTTACCATCTCACCATCACGCCACGAACCAACCTGTATGGAATCATCTGTGTAGTCTACAAAAATACACCGGAGACGAAGCAAGGCCCAAAGTTCTTAGGACATTAAATCGGTGATGACCATCAAGAATAATCATCGTATTTTTATCGACAATAATAGGATCATTGATGTATCCATCTCCTGTTATTTTTTTGAATAAATCATCAAAATGAGCCTTGCGAATCTTCTCGTGCGGACGCAAGTCAGCAGTGCGCACAAAAGTAACTTCACGCCTTCCCATGAAACATCCTCTCTGGATAAAAATGTAAAATATTTTCAGTTAGTAAAATAACAAATATAAAAATAGAAACACAAGAAAAAGAAAAATCGTAGATTATAGCAGGCGCTATTTAGGCACGCTCAACTGCACCAGTAAAACATACGATTATTGCAATGTTTTTTGCATATACATGTGGGTAGGTTATAGTGCGTATCGCTATAGCAACAGACATTTTGACAGGAACAACATTCGCGCTTCAAACAGTACATGCGTACTCCATTCTTTTACCCTCTACAAAAAGAAGAAAAAGTTTTAATTTATAAAACGTCCCACTATAGCGAAGTCCATTTAGCTATGCACACCCGAGTTTACGAATAGTGCTTTTGGATTGCACAAACCGTAAATGCGTTTGAGCGTGCCTAAATGGCGGTTGCCATATGTTACCAGGAGGAGTTGTACCGCTATGTTAGCCAAAAGAACTTTGTTAAACAAGAACTCATGTGTGTGTAAAAAAACGGTTATGTATTGTTTTTTAATTTTCACGATCAACATAACAAGTACTTATGCTTCTCGAAACATTCACCGACCTGATTACATAGCTAAACCAAAAATCGAAACACATTGGATGTGCTCATCTCAAGAAAATTACTCTTTTTCACTCATGCACCTCGAGCCACGCGTTCTTTTTAATACTTATGATAGACCCTTTTTGCTAGCGCATCGCATTCCCGAGCGGATTATTCCACGATATGAAACAAGCACCTGTTCAACAGCACCACTTCTTAATGATCTTGAAGAAGCTGTCAAAGAAATTCTTCGCACACAAAAAAAACTTTTTAGTTTACAGAATTTCACTATTCTCAAAAAAACCGATTTTAACTTTAAAAATCATGCCGGCATACTCGTTCTTAAGCATCGCGCATACCCATTTGTCGTAAAATTATTTATAGAAACACCTCAAACTTTTGTAGAACCTTTTTCTAAGGGCATTGAACCACGCCTTTTCTTTTACATGGGACATGGCACAAGTCGATACCTATGTGGATTTTCTCGTTTAAAAAATTTACATGGCATCAACGATATCATTGATCACAATCCGCAAGCAAAAGAAATATACACTACTCCAAGAAAATGGTATTGGGAGCCAAAAGAAAATACTTTTTTTATTGCACGCGGTACAAACATGAGTGATATATGCGATTATGAGGCTATGTTCCCTCATGTATATGCGCTGATTTGCGATGCCATACGAATTGAGAGGTCTTTTTCATTGTCTAACAAACAAGATCGTGCACATGCATGGCAAGCGTCCCATATTTTTGGCAACAGACTTGATCCCAATATTCCTAATTTTGTTATCGAAAAAAACACACACAAAATCGCGCTTATCGACACAGAAGATCATGCACTGATGATAGGGTTAAGAGATCCAATCGAATTCAGCTCTTGCCCCCAATGGATATATACATTAACCAAGCAATTTGTAACAGAATTTGGCATGCAAACAAAAAAGAAATTTTTACAAAGAAAAGCTATGAACGCTCTTCCAAACAACGTTCAACATCTTTAATGAGCAAAGATATTTCTCTAATTTTTTTACCCTTTGTCTCTATTTTTTCGATCGCATGAATAACGGTTGAGTGATCTTTTTTATTAAAAAATGATCCAATCTCACGCAGGGATGCATCAGTCATACGTTTCATCAAAAACATTGCGACATGACGTGCTACAACAAGCTCTTTAGTGCGTGTTGAAGAACGAAGCTCATGAAGATTCAACTGAGCGCACCGACAGACCGTCCGTGCTATTGATGCAATATCAACCGTTTCTTTGACCCGAACAACCGGTTTAATAATTTTTTCTATAAATTCCTTAGTCACGGCGCAATCAGCAAGAGCAGCAGATGCAAGAACGCGTACAAGAGCACCTTCAAGCTCACGCACATTCGAAAAATCATACGAGGCAAGAGCACTAAAGGCTTCATCATCTATAGACGCGCTGTACGCCTCAGCTTTCTTTTTTAAAATTGCCATGCGCGTCTCGAGAAGTGGCATATGAATATCCGCAACAAGACCCCACTCCAAACGCGTACGCATACGCTCTGCAAGTCCTGCGATATCACGCGGCATACAATCAGCCGTCAAAACAATTTGTTTATGAGACTGATGGAGCAAATTAAAAATATGAAAAAAAGCTTCTTGGGTTTGTTCTTTTTTAGAAATAAACTGAATATCGTCGATGAGCAACACATCTGCACGTCGATACTGGGCCTGAAACTGTGCCATTTTATCAAGACGAATAGCCTGAATAAAATTTTGCACAAAACGATCAGCTGTTTCGTAATACACCACTTTTTCGGGGCTTTTTTCATGCACGTGTGCGCTGATAGCATATAACAAATGTGTTTTACCGAGTCCAGATCCACCATACAAAAAAAGTGGATTGTAATGCATGCCTGGATTTTGTGCTACGGCATATGCAGCAGAAAAGGCAAGTTCATTGCTCGGCCCAACAACAAAAGACTCGAACGTGTATACCGTAACATGTGCAGGTTTTTTTTGTTTTTTCTTAACCAAGGCGATTTTGTCATGTTTACTCGATGGCACCGTCAAAGGCATCTTTGTAGATGATGAAGATACATTTGTCGCGTGATCAAGCTTACGAGCTGCAACAATAGTAAACTGCCCGTCCTGAGCTCCTTCAACAGCAATGTGCACTTTAATTGATTCTTCACCTAATAATCTTGCAAGATGTTTTTTACATAAATCTTGATAATGCGTTACTATCCACGTTTTTACAAAATCGTTGGGAGCATGTAAATAGGCTACTTTTGCATTGCTATCCCATAGTACAAGATGTACCGCTTTGAACCAGGTTTCGACAATGCGACTACCAACTTCTTGCGAAACGATCTTAAGAAATTCTTGCCAAATTGTTTCAACCATAGAACCATACTCTCGAACAAAACTCTTTCAATAAACTTTTGCTGCATTACGTTATTTTGAGATAAAACAGGTATTTAAAAATTCAAACATACTGTGTTGTTTAAACTTTTCAATACTTACATGTGTAAAAATTACACACATTATTTTAGCGCTTCTACTCTATGCTTTTGAACAACAATACATGCTTAAAGATGTTTCATTTAAAAAATGTAGCCTGCCAATCGAAGTTTTTTATTCGGAATTAGCCCGATTCCGCCACAAATTACTTGCGTTACCGCTTTAGGCTATGACGGGCAGCTTTCGCCTCTATTTTCATTTCAAAATCATTTTCCGTTAAGATGCTGGCTTGCCAGCCATAGCCGCCCTTGCGTGATCATCGTAGCATAGGCAGAGGCGAAGGCTGGTGCGCCCGACAGGAATCGAACCTGCGACCTACAGATTAGGAATCTGTCGCTCTATCCTGCTGAGCTACGGGCGCGCCCAAAAATTTTCATTTTTTGTCACGCATATTTATTTCAAAAATTTTCTTTGAGAAAGCTGCTTGTCAGTCATAGCCTCTAAATTGTGTGCCAACCGCCCGCCTACGCCGCAAATTACTTGCGTTTCACGCATCAGGCTTCGTCGGGCAGCTTTCGCCTCTATTTTTCATTTCAAAATCATTTTCCGTTAAAAAGTTGGCTTGTCAGCCGTAGCCGCCCTTGCTCGATCATCGCAGCATAGGCAGAGGCGAAGGCTGGTGTGCCCGGCGAGACTCGAACTCGCAACCTACGGATTCGAAGTCCGGCGCTCTATCCTATTGAGCTACGGGCACATCTACAGTAAATCTTCTTTGACCACATGCTTGTACAAAAAATTAACCTGTACATACATCAGATAAAAGTTCGCGCATTGTCTAAAGGGCCAAAGAGCGAATGCTCTATTTTGTCAGTATACTGACCGCAAAAAGAGTTCGTCAACCAAGGTTTTTTGCAATCATATACATCAAAAATTCTTTATTGCCATCCGTACCGGTGATGGGAGACTCTATGTTACCCTGCCATGCAAAACCTGCAGATTCGTACACCGTACGTACTTGATCAACAACACGAGCATGCACTGCAGCATCTCGCACAATACCACCGCCACCAACTTCATGTCGCTCAGACTCAAACTGCGGTTTAATAAGCAGTAAAAGCATTCCACCAGGCTTTATCAAAGAGCGAACATTATCAACAACCTTAGTAAGAGATATAAATGAAAGATCAAGTGATACGCCATCAACTTTTTCACCGATATCGGTCACGTTGCGCAAATTTGTGCGCTCCATGACGATTACGCGTGGGTCTGTGCGTATCTTTTCGTGCACCTGTCCATACCCAACATCAATACCATAGATTTTTTTTGCACCACGTTGCAGCAAGCAATCGCTAAATCCACCGGTGGACAGTCCTGCATCAACAAACACTTTATCACGCACGTCGATGGCAAACGCATCGAGTAACCCAACAAGTTTATACCCAGCCCTGCTCACATATTTGGGAGGCTGAGCACGTAACTCGACAGAAACGATATCATCGACTTGAGCGCCCGCCTTTACGACGGGCTTACCTTCAACTAAAACTTCACCACGCATAATCCAGCCCTGAATTTGAGCTCGAGAATACTGTGGATACAACTCCATGACACGCACATCAAGCCGTTTTTTGTTCTTCACCCTTAAATCCTACTTTTTCTTTAATTTTTTTGGTGAGCGCAGTTTCATCATAAAAATAGGTATGCTGCAGCCTATCTTCTTGCTCAAGCACATCTTTTAATGAAAGAACAGCAAACACATTATCTGTTGTTTTAATCGATATAAAACCCGTGTCAACACTCTTGAGCATCGCCTCACGAATATCATCAAGCGTTTTCACCGTAATACCGTTCACCTCAGAGATAATCGATCCCACGCTAAACGTACGACTTAAAACCAAAAGAGATTCGGGAAATACGTGAGTAACTGCCACTGCCGGCTCAAGCTGATTCTTTGGCTCAGCATAGTGTACCATTTTTGAGTTAGCTTGCGCCAAAATAAGAAGATGATTAATCGACAAAGGCATAAGCACCATTCCAGCGAACACTTCATAATCCATTTTTTCATATGCGGGGAACATGACCCGTATAGGAGCTAGTTCAGTATTGCTGAACTTTATAGTAATCTCTTTGCGTTTACCTTTGCGATACAGCACTAAATGAATATTATCTCCCACATTAAGCCGTGCAGCATAAGCCGAAACAGATACTCTATCCTCACTCCATGGCACACTAATCTCACCGTATTGATCAACACGATATCCGTTAATTTCATAAATCATATCGCCTACAAGCACGCCTGCTCGAGGAAGCGGCCCACCCTTATAAACCTCCGCAACGTACGCACCACCAGGCTTAGGGTTACCTAAAAACTCGGTCATAGACTCTGTAGCATTGTTAAAGAAAACTCCCAAAAATGGTTTACGCACAAGTTTTACCGATGATAAAACATTATTCGTTGAAACATTTTTCATATTTCGCAATTGGTGCTCAAAAAGCTTTGCCTCATTAATAGGAATAATCCAGTTAACATTTTCTGCATCTGGTCTCGCAGATCCTGAAGTGTTTATACCGATTACTTCACCCGCCATATTAATTGAGGGTCCTCCTGAATTGCCTCCATTGATTGCTGCATCAATTTGGATCATATGTCGTCCATCAACATGTTCACGGCCACTCACGACACCAACGGTACTTTTAAGAGCCTCTTGTCCCAGCGGAAAGCCAAGTGCCATGATTTCTTGAGCACGATATACCTGATCAGAGTCCCCGAGCTTCATGCAATGCAGCGGACCATAACCTAGAAGCTTTTTAAGTGATTTATCGGTCAGACGAAGCAATGCAAGATCGCGCTCCATGCTGACACCAATAACATCGACATCGAATCGCTCTTTACCATGCGAGGGTATTTGTATAAATACACGAGTTGCTTGATCAACTACGTGAGCATTAGTAAAAAGCTCACCCTTGTCGTTAATAAAAAACGCAGTACCAGCCATCATGCCTTGATTGGGAGTTTTATAAGGCTCCAGCCAGTTGAATTGAGCAACACTTGCGATTACCTGTACCACCGCATCATGTGCAACATTTTTCACGGTATTCCATGCAACACGAGGCTGTGCATCAGTTCCAGCTTTCGTCTCTTGATGATCCACTTTTTTTTCTGCGATCACCAGCTGCCGCACATACACTGCATCTGCAAGCTTTTGATATTTATAGGCCAGAAAACCCAAAGCACCCACGCATGTTGCTACGCCGGCGCCAAAAATTATCCATAATTTACGCTGCATCATACTGACAAGCTCCTCACAAAAATATGCATTGAATCACTTAAACACTAGAGAGTATATGTTAATATCGCAAACAAAACCACCGTACACACCAACGCGTGTTTTTTTAGAAAAAAAACAAAATGGTGGCATACTTAAAAACGCATCGCCATTGAGATCAAAAATGTATATAGCGAAGTCCACCAGCCGTCGCCAAACCTACGGCCCATCAACCAGACACGACCCTGAGAAGTGGTAGTACGCATTACTTGAGCGCACGAGCTTGGTACGTCTTAAAAGACCGTACTACTTTATCTGGAGGCTATGACTGGCAGGTTACGCTATGCACATTCGAAATCATGAATGGCGCGATTTAATCACACAAACAAAAGATATATTTGAGCGGGCCACAATGGCTCTTACCATACGTTAAGGGAAAATCATGACTCGTGAAAGCAAAGCAACTCTTGAAAAAATTACCGCCCTGTGCAAACACCGGGGCTTTATTTACCCGTCATGTGACATTTACGGCGGTATCAACGGTATTTACGATACCGGTCCATTAGGACTCATGCTCAAAAACAATCTTAAACGCGCATGGAAAAAGTTTAACAACGCACAGGTAGATACCATTTTGTATATGGATGGCGCGCTTATCGGCTCGCAGGCACTGTGGGAAGCTTCTGGTCATATATCAAATTTCAACGATCCAATGGTTGATTGTTTAAACTGTAAACACCGCTATCGCACTGATGAAATTACGCTTGATGGTCCATGCCCCCATTGCGGTCAAACCAAATGGACCGAAGTTCGCCAGTTCAACATGATGTTTGCAACAAATCTTGGCGCATCATCTGATCAATCATCTGTTGCATACTTACGTCCAGAAACTGCGCAAACTATTTTTTCACAGTTTAAAAATATTGCATCAAGCTATCGCGCAAAACTGCCTTTTGGTATTGCCCAAATTGGTAAATCATTCCGTAATGAAATTACACCAAAGCAGTTTTTATTTCGTCTACGTGAGTTTGAGCAAATGGAACTCGAGTGGTTTTGCGCACCAGAAGAAGCTCATAAATTTTTTGAACTGTGGCGCCACGCACGATACAATTTTTACAAAACCATCGGAATCAATCCAGAGCATGTTCGCGTACGCAATCATGACAAAGAAGAGCTTTCGCACTACTCAAGCGCGACATCAGATGTTGAGTACCTTTTTCCGTTTGGATGGAAAGAACTCGAAGGCATTGCCTATCGCGGAGATTTCGATCTTACACAGCACTCTACATTTTCCAAAAAAGATCTTTCATATTTTGATGAAGCGGCTAAACGCTCATACATGCCGCATGTAGTCGAGTCATCGGTCGGCGTCGATCGTCTCTTTTTGGTCACCATGTTCGAGGCTTATGACGAAGAAACTATTCAAGATGGTGACAAAGAAGATACGCGCGTCGTTCTCAGGTTTCATCCAACCATCGCTCCTATAAAATGCGCAGTTCTTTCGCTCACCAAAAAACAAAGTGATCAAGCCCGCGTGTTATTCACTGAGCTTAAAAAAGCTGGCATTGATACGGTATTTGATGAAGCGGGATCGATTGGTAAGCGCTACCGTCGATATGACGAAATCGGTGTACCATATTGCATCACATTCGATTTTGATACAGAAAAAGATGCGTCCGTTACGATTCGTGAACGTGACAGCATGAAACAAGAACGCATTGCAATTGCCGATGTACAAAAATATATTCACCAAAAAACAACCTACAAGCCCGAATTTTAGTCCCATAAATGGCATAAAAGAGCCCGTGACATTTTTGGATGTCACGGGCTCTTTTCGTTTGTTGATCAGTTACTTTTTACCTTTTTTCACGACAGGCTTCCAAGGAAGAAACCCGAGTTCATTGTTTAAATACATGGCACCAACGCCCATAATCACAAGCGACACAATAACGAGCAATAATGTTACACCACGCTGCAAAACGCCAAGCGTATTAAGAAGCAACAACGTACCAGCGATGATATATAAAATGCCCTTGGTTAAGTTTGGTCGATTATACAAATCCATTGAACTATCTCCCGATTTGATTGATGAAAAATAAAGACATTAAAAAAAATCTTTTGTGCGCACACTCACAAAAATGACTCACCAAAGATTACCGGGGAGAGAAAGAAGAGGTCAAGACGCGAAAAAAATGAAAAAACTTTTATGCGTATGAATTAATTGGTTTACGACACAAGTAAAACAGGCACGCGTGAATTTAACCACATCGTGCCTGTTCCATTTCATTTAAGAAAGTTGGCGTGCCAACCGAAGCTTCCAGATAATAGCAAGAGCGTTTTATCTGGGCTGTAAGCTTAGCGAAGGTTGGTGCGCCCAGAAGGAGTCGAACCCTCAACCTTCAGATCCGTAGTCTGACGCTCTGTCCAATTGAGCTATGGGCGCATTCACAAGTTTATTTCAATTCTATTGATACCGTTTGGTATTAGCCCGACTTCGCCGCAAAATACCTGCGTTTCACGCATCAGGCTACGACGGGCAACCTTCGCTTGTGCTAAACATATCAAAAATTAATCAATGCATTCTTCATCTGAGAAGGTTGGCCTGCCAACCGTAGCTTTAGCGAAGGTTGGTGGAGAGAGAGGGATTCGAACCCTCGCGCCCCCTTTAAAGGAGCTCTTGCTTAGCAGGCAAGCGCTTTAGACCGCTCAGCCATCTCTCCTAATTGTCTGTCAAAAAGTAGCAAAACACATTGTTTATCTTAAATATTTCGCAGAAGAACGCAAGGTTTTTGTTGCGATTTTAGCGCCAATCATCAAAACATGTGCGCTCGAAAAAGATGAGTATTGCATACCGTCAGTGTAAGCAATTAATATATATGCGCGTGCTAGGTGACATTTACCATAAAAACCAGGATCTTCGTACATTGTCCTCATGAAATTTTTAAAAATTATAGCGAAGTCCATTAAGCTTTGCACATTCGTGATCATGAATAGTGTGATTTAATCACATAAACAAAGGATGCGTTTGAGCGGGCCATAATGGCTCTCGCCATACCGCAAAAAAAAGTGATCAAAACAATGGCAACATCATTTGCAATAAAAGTACGTCCCAAAAGTGGCAGCCAAAAATGCTCATTGAGCAAAAACGGTACCATTGTAATTTCGCTCAAAAGTGCCGCAGAAAACAATAAAGCAAATACCGAGCTTGTCGCATTTATCGCAACCCTACTCAAAATACCACGCGAGCATGTCGTTATCGTTAAAGGCATGACCACGCCACAAAAAATCATTCGTCTTCGAGAGGATATATCGCATGTCGATCTTCTCAAAAAATTGGGCATCGACGCCCAGCATGCACTTTTTTAAGTGGCATGCGCTTGATCATACTGGCCAAGAGTGCATTGGCACAATGTATGCATCGGATAGTCTTGATATCGAATTACGCCTTGCAAGCGAACATAAATCTGTACTCAAAACAAAAAAACTGTTTCGCCCATTGTGGCTTGCACGACCTCTTGCCACGGAAGCTATTCTTGAACACCTCAAATCACTGATCACAAGCGGGTATCATTTAGACAAGGCTCTCCACATACTATCACAAAATATTGGACACGATGTTACTGCAGCATATTTGTCGTCATGTGCCTGGCACCTTCAGGAAGGCTCTTCTTTCACGGACATAGCTCAACAAATTCCACTGTTCCCCTATTCCATGGCCCAGATTCTTTCTGCAGCAGAAAAAGCTGGCTGTCTTGATCAAATTATTCCGCGCGTTATCGAGCATCAAAAAAATAAAAAAGCCCTCGTAGCACATTTGCGCACCATTTTATTTATCCCGGTATGCACGTTTGCTCTTTTTGTCACAGGCTTTATCGCGCTTTTCATTTTTATAAAACCACAAATGGACACGCTCTCGGCATCGCTTAACAGTGCACAAAAATCTGCGCCTGCTGCAATGCCATCGATTTTTAGAGAATTTCTTCCATTTTTGGTCGTCATAACTATCGGTTTAACCATTCTCGCTTTTGTCCGTTTTATCAGAACTCGTAGACAGCACGGTCTTAATCACGTCCCATGGTCCATGCGCACGTTCAGCTCGTTGAGCGATTATCGCGCAGCACAATTTTTTAAATTGCTTGCACTGTTGTTGGCTGCTCGCACGCATCTCAACGATGCGTTAACACTCTGCACCGACACATTTCCGCACCTCGCGTTGCACCTCAAGAATGTTGAGTACAGCGTGGCACACGGAGAAACGTTAAGCGCAGCTATCGAGCAACACAGCCCGTTTCACAAAAAAACAACCAAAAAGATTTTACCGTTTGTACATATTGGCGAGGCAACAAGCACGTGTGAACACACGTTTTTGTCATGTGCTCAACATTTAGAACACGAAAGTTTTACCAAAATTCATCGACTCATGCGCATTTTGCAACCACTTCTGTTTATTGGACTGGGATGTTGCGTGCTTGCATTGATCGTATCGTTTTATATTCCGCTGCTGCGTATGGGCGAGAACATGTACGTGTGAATATTTCTAATGGGACAGAAGCCACGATAAAGTAAAAGCTATCGATGTCATGCTATAGATCTATCACGCTAAATTGACACCAAGATTAAAAAATTTGTATTCAAAAAAAGTGCTGTTCAAAAATTCAACAAATTCACGAGAAGCCTTATCAATATTTTCGATAAATTTGTTATGCGA
>Ga0209319_1001444_pt1 | contig 19439 bp, 15 predicted proteins | sample RifGroE2_FD_184000 | JGI IMG/M metagenome (GOLD analysis project Ga0209319, IMG submission 184000) | Groundwater microbial communities from Rifle, Colorado - Groundwater E2 (SPAdes) (version 2) | ecosystem: Environmental > Aquatic > Deep subsurface > Groundwater | place: Rifle, Colorado, United...
CTCACTGGTTCCAATGATTTTTTCCCTTCGCTACTGCGCTTAATGTCGCTGAAATTGCCTTCCGGAGTATCCTGAGTATATTTGTAATACAAAACGGACATCAGCAACATTGCAGTACCCGGCACCAGCATACTGTACCGCCATGCAATGGAATTTGTGAATCCCAGTGCTACGAAGCCGGCAAAGATTAAAGGCATGATAATCTGAGCAAGACCACCACCTAGATTTCCCCATCCGGCGGCAATGGCATTGGCCGAACCAATTACTTTGGTGCCAAACATTTGAGATGTGTGATACTGAGTAATTACAAAAGAAGCGCCGATGGCTCCAATTGCAAGTCGGGCGATAAGGAAGGTCTCGTAGCTATGTGTTAATCCGATCATCATTACCGGGAGAGAACCTAAAGCCAGAAGAACGGAATAGGTGATCCGGGGGCCTATTTTATCGCAAACCCAACCAATTAATAAGCGGGCAAATATGGTGATTGACACAGAGGCAATGATGATGTTTCCGATCTGTGATTTGGTGAGATGAAACTCTTCGCGTACTACGGCCATAAGCGGAGCAATGGCAAACCATGCGAAAAAGCTGATTAGAAAGGCCATCCATGTTAAATGGAACGCGCGCATTTGAGGAGTTTTCAGGCTCATCAAATTAATTGATTCAGCCTTGCCGATTGTGTGAGTTACCTTCATCTTTGCTGTTTTTAAAGAGTAAATATTTTTCCTGAACAGTTATGATTGTTCGAGGCACTGACCTGTACATTTTCCATATACAATTATGGAATATGGCATCTTTTATTCTGCAATGATATTCATTATACATTAACTGAATGTTAATTGGATATTTATTTAGTGGTTTTAATGCCAAAAAGATCTGATAAATGAATTAAATATTTCAAAAAGATATTTAATATTTTTAATTTGTGATAAAATATCAAATAAGAATGATGGTTTTATTCGACTGATAGGTTTGATTCAATTTGTTTGAACTATAGTTTTTGAGGATTTATAAAAATGAAACGGACTATGATTAGAATCGTTTAAAATTTCAATCAAGCGATAGTAAATGGCATAATTCTTTACTGAAAATAACCAAGCAGCAGAAATTTATTGAGGAAGGGAATCATACAATTGAATACAGGTTTCCCCTAGAATAAAAATTTGATAAAAAATAAGAGGCTGAATGGAACACACCATTCAGCCTCTTATTTTTTTGTTCAGGATTGTATTCTTCTATTCTAATCGAAGCATTTGTTGTCGAAAAATTTAACCGGTTCGCTGCAATTTTCACCATCAACAACCCAGGTATTGCCAGATTGTAACAATTCGTCCATAGAAGAGATTCTGCGTTTGGCCTGAACGGTTTCAATCTGTTTTTTCATTTCCTGATCGTAAACTTTTGCTTCCACACTGCGGATAACACCCATAGCAACCGGAAATTCAGGAAGCGCCATGTTGATCAAAGCAACCTGTAATCCGAGGTTGTCTTCTTCAGGATGATGTACCAGGATATCTTCGCGTGTAATTCCATTTTCACCGATTTTGGCAACTTTTAGTCGGCCATTTTCGAGGATTAAACCTTTGTCTTCCTGTTCACCAAAAATCATGGGCTGCCCTTTTCTAAGGAAAATCTGACGTTCAGCCCGAAATTTTGGATCGGTCACATAGTCGTGGATGCCATCATTGAAAATCACACAGTTTTGCAAAACCTCAACAATTGAGGTGCCTTTATGCTCAGCTGCATCAGCCAAAACTTCCTGTGTATGTTTTACATTACTGTCGACCGCACGGGCAAAGAAAGTGCCTCGCGAACCTAAAACCAACTGCCCGGGAACAAACGCATCTTCGATGGTTCCAAATGGCGAAGTTTTGGTGATAAAACCTCTGTCGGTCGTAGGCGAATATTGGCCTTTGGTTAAGCCATATATTTTGTTGTTGAAAAGAATCAGATTAAGGTCGATGTTGCGGCGAACCAGGTGAATGAAATGGTTTCCGCCTATCGCCAGCGAATCACCGTCACCGGTAATCACCCAAACCGTCAGGTCAGGGTTGGCCGATTTAACTCCCGATGCAATGGCAGCCGCCCTTCCGTGGATGGTATGAAAGCCATAGGTGCTCATGTAATAAGGAAACCTTGAAGAACAACCGATTCCTGAGATAACGGCAAAATCCTTGTGCGCGATATCCATGTCGGCCATGGTTTTCTGAACAGCATTCATGATGGCATAATCGCCACATCCTGGACACCAGCGAACTTCGGCAGCGCTTTTAAAATCTTTAGCGTTATAATTAAATTTGGTCATGATTAAGCCTCCAATATTTTTTCAAAGTTTTCAACTAATTCGTTCACCGAGAAAGGTAAACCTTTCATTTTATTAACCTGGTAATAGTGAATTCCAGGCACTTTATCACGCAGATAACTGGCAAACTGGCCCAGATTCAATTCACAGACAACAATTTTCCGGAACTTGCTGAAAACTTCGGCGGTATTTCTGGGAAGTGGTTTAATGTAATTAAAGTGCGCCAGGCTAACCTTCTTTCCGGCATCCTGCATGGCGAGTACTGAGCTGATCATGTGACCATATGTACCACCCCAGCCAACAACTAGTAAATCACCTTCAACATCACCGATTACTTCAAGATCGGGAATCATATCTACCACTTTTTCGACCTTAGCAGCCCTGATTTCAGTATTGATGTGATGGTTTTCAGGATCGTGACTTACGGCTCCTGCGGCATTTTTTTCCAATCCGCCAATACGATGCTCGTAACCTTCCATTCCGGGCACAGCCCATTCCCTGGCCAGCGTTTTCGGATCGCGGTAATAAGGTTTAAACAATTCAGGATTGGTCGCTTTTCTCGGGGTAATCGGTGGCAATTCTGACATGGTCGGAACTCTCCAGGGTTCGCTTCCGTTACCCAGAAATCCGTCAGTTAAAAGCACCACCGGAACCATGCGTTCAAGGGCAATTTTTGCTGCATAGTAGGCATAGTAAAAACAATCGGATGGCGTACTTGCAGCCAACACCACCAATGGGCTTTCGCCGTTTCGTCCATATAAAGTCTGTAATAAATCGGATTGTTCGGTTTTGGTAGGAAGCCCGGTTGATGGTCCTCCACGCTGTACATTGACCACCACGATGGGTAATTCGGCCATTACCGAAAGTCCAAGGGCTTCAGATTTTAAAGCAAACCCGGGACCTGAAGTAGAAGTTACCGCCAAATGACCTGCAAATGCAGCTCCAATGGTGGTGCAAATTCCGGCAATTTCATCCTCAGCCTGAAATGACTTTACACCGAGATCTTTTCGTTCGGCCAGAGCCTGTAGAACTTCAGTCGCCGGTGTAATGGGGTAGGAGCCAACAAACAGATCCAGTCCGGCTTTTTCAGCAGCGGCAATAAATCCCCATGCTGTTGCATTATTGCCGTTTATGTTGCGGTAAAGTCCCTTTTCAATTGGAGCCGGATGAACAATGTATTGAGGAGTGGCCTGCTGAATATTCATTCCGTAGTTGTATCCGTCGTGCAACACTTTTAGGTTTGCTTCGGCGATCACAGGACTTTTTTTGCCAAATTTCTTCTGAATAAAACCTTCGATATAATCGAGCGGACGATCGAACATCCAGCATATCAGTCCCAGGGCAAACATGTTTTTACAACGCAAAACACTTTTGTTGTCGAGTTCGAGTTCCTTCAGGCTTTCTTTGGTCATGCTTGTAATCGGGACAGGAATCTGAATATAATCTTCGAGTTTTAATTCGGCAAATGCATCAAGAGTTTTATATTGGGCTTTTTCAAAATTTTTCTCACTAAAAGAATCGACATCAAAAATAATTGAAGCACCTGGATTTAAAAAGGCCGCATTTGCCTTTAAAGCAGCGGGATTCATGGCTACCAGCACATGCGCCAAATCGCCGGGAGTTGTAATTTTCTTTTTGCCTAACTGAACCTGAAACCCGGAAACTCCACCCACAGTTCCCTGAGGTGCCCTGATTTCCGACGGATAATCAGGAAAGGTGGAAATATCATTGCCAAGTAAAGCTGATGTGTCAGAGAACAAGGTTCCGGTCAATTGCATCCCATCTCCCGAATCTCCGGAAAACCTAATCGCGACTTCTTCGAGTTCTATTACTTTTGCGTTTTTCATCTATTTCGTTTTAATTTCGGTTTTTGCTTCGAATTAATTTTGTGGTTTTCAAAACTAATAAATTGCAAATCATTGACTGACCCAAGTCAGTTACTTTTTTTCAAAGCCCCAAAAATAACCAATATTTAACAAGACGGGCAGGATGTGGTCAAATATTTATACTGACTTTTATACATATCTATGTTTCTGCATTTTATCAGAGTTCATCGAAAATCAGGACTTGAGATGATTTTATCCTTCAGAATTGGGCTTTCTGAAGTGCATGAATTGATGAATAAGTCAGAATACTGACAAGTTTCATATCTTTGGTGTCAAATTTAAATGGTTCAGAAAATGGCGCTCATAAAATCACTTTTAGGCAAAACTCCTGAATTTGGAGAAAATTGCTTTTTAGCAGAAACTGCTACTATTATTGGCGATGTTGTTATGGGAAGTGATTGTAGCATTTGGTACGGAGCTGTTCTTCGTGGTGATGTTCATTACATCCGTATAGGCAATAATACCAATGTGCAGGATAATGCTGTAATTCATGCTACCTATCAGAAATCTCCCACCAATATTGGAAACAATGTAACCATTGCTCACGGGGCAATTGTACACGGTTGCACCATTCACGATAATGTGATGATTGGAATGAATGCTGTAGTGCTCGATGATAGTGTAATCGAAAGTAACAGTATCATTGCCGCAGGATCTGTGGTCAGCAAAGGAACCAAAGTGGAAAGCGGCACCGTTTACGCGGGTATTCCTGCAAAAAAAATTAAAGACATCAGCCCCGAATTACTTGAAGGCGAAATCAAGCGGATCGCCAAAGCCTACAGCATGTATTCCAGTTGGCACAAATAGGTTTTGGGTTACGGGTTGCGTGATGCGGGTTTCGGGTTGGCTTTGATGAAATGATTCTGGTCTATTAAAATAAGGAACCACATAGGCACATAGAACACATAGTTGAATTTTTTATTTTCTGTGACTATCAACACAATCTGTGCTTAGTGAATTTTATATTTCCTATTGTGTCCTATGTGTGTGTTGAATTAATAAAAGCGGGAAACTCCTTTCGGAATCTCCCGCTTTTCTTTCTTTATTGTGTCTTGCCACGTTACTACCTCCATTTTGGCACTACCGGAATCCTTTCTCCATCGGCAGTTGTATATTCTTCCAACGAATTTTCTTTTGATTGGATGACCATGTATATCATCGCTTCGTCCGATGAATTGCAAATGCCGCGTTTCCCCTGTGGTGCAACCCGGATAACGCTACCTTCTTTGATCTGGAAACAGTCTTCATCCACCTGATAAAACCCGAATCCTTTCAAAACAATATAGGTTTCTTCATTTTTGCGGTGTATATGGAAATAAGGCTGTTCAGTGTGAGGAGGCAACATGTTAAACGAAATTTCGGTTCCCGATGCCTGGGTTGCATCTTTCAGGAATACTTTGCCCTCTATCAAATGTTTCCTTACCGGATGGATTAAACTATAATCCATCAATTCATCCAGCTTACCTAAGTCAATTGCAGTGTAATTTTTGTTTTCTGATAATTTCTCAATCTGTTTCATGTGTTAAGTATTTACGATTATACAATGTGCTATTTACAATTTTTCAAACCAAAGGCAAGTATTATCCTGAGTTCGATATTAAAATGAATAGATAACAATTGAAATACAATAAGTTAATAAGGTTATGCGGGCTTTTGCATAAAATTTCTACTAAGGTTTGATTCAAAAAATAAGGTTTTAAAACCTTATCGCGCACTTTTTAACCTTAGTAGAGAATCCATTACCCAATAAAACAACCTTATTGCCTTATCTACAAAGCATTATCATGAAGCTTATATCGAACTCAGGTTAATACATTGACTGTAAAGATATAAAAAGTCAAAACGGGAAACTCCTTTCGGAATCTCCCGCTTTTTAATATTTAAAACTCCCTTTCCTTCGACAAGCGTTCGAATGAGCTCACGCCGAAGGCTCAGAAAACGTCACTTCTTTCTTCGGTATCCCGACTTCTGACTTTTTACTGGTAAATTACCTTCGCTTTTTCAATCGGTTTTTCGCCTGGCCATAACGGGCAAATACGGAATGAATAATTGTAGGCTTTTTCTTTCAAACGGTATTCGTCGTGAGTCCATGCGCCCCAACTGTCGTCGCCACCAACTCCTTGTTGTTTGTAGTCGATGTTGATTGAAGTCAGGTCGCGTGGTTGAACATCGCTGATATGACGGCGGACCATTTTTTTCCATGAACTTCCACGTCCGTCAGTTCGATCAGGCGATTCGAAATCTTCCATAATCTGATGATGGGCGCTTACCGATAACAAAGGCATTCCGATAAACTCCAAACCCAAACCGTCTTTGTTGGCAATGGTCATCCAGCGAACATCAACTTTGTTCCCGTTTTCCTGTGGACGAACATAGGGGAAATATTGGTCGGCAACAGCACCTGAATACAATCCAACCAATGCACTGGTTTTACGGTCCTGATAGGATTCATGTGGTCCGCGTCCCAACCAACTGATCTGATCAAATTCACGTGGCATCACCAGGTTCACCCCAAGACGAATGATTTCAGGAAGTTTTTCCTTTGCCATTTTGAAATCATTGGTAACAACAATTTCGCCATTCCCCAACACTTTGTAGCTTGAGGTATAATTAGCAATCACTTGTTTTTGTTCGTCATTCAAATCAATCTCAAATGTTACCATCGTTTCATCGCCCACTGGTTTCACCGTTGCCGATTTCACCGATTTCTGCTCTCCGGCTTTTCTCCAGATACGGCTACGTTTATCCAATTCGTTGCCAAAATCATTATCGACAGGTGCACGCCAGAAATTTGGTACTGGTCCGGCAAGCAACATTTCTTTGCCGTCAAGCAGGTAGCTTTTCAAAGTGGCTTCATCCTTGTTGAAACTTATTTTGAATCCTGAACCTTCAACAATAATGGTGTTTCCTTCTTCTTTCGAAGTGACTGCAGGTAATCCTGATGTTGAAGTCAGAGCAGCTTTTTTGTCATTTGGAAGCTGAATTTGCTTGTACGCCAACCTTGTTCCGGCTGGCAAAATGCCTTTCAGTTTTTTCAGTTTGGCAGATATATTAAGGAAATATTCGGTAGCAGGTTTAGTGTCAACAGCGATATCTAAAATTATTTTTTTATTGGTTTTTGGAGCCAGATCAAGGTCAGTAATTTCTCCTGATTTCAGAACTTGTCCATCAGCAACCACCTCCCAGTTAAAATCGAATTCGGATAAATTGGTAAATGAATGCTTATTGATGATTTCAATTTCACCCGAATTGAGGTTAACCGCTTTGAACCCGATGTTCTGATATACTTTACCAACTTCAAAAAGCGCTGGTTTGGGTGTGCGGTCAGCCTGAATAATTCCGTTACAACAGAAATTACCGTCGGTAGGAAGTGTATCGCTACCCAAATCGCCTCCATAAGCCCAGAATTTTCGGCCCTGAGCATCTTTGGTCAGGATTCCCTGTTCAACCCAGTCCCAAATAAAAGCACCCTGAAGAACCGGATATTTCTCGATTACATCCCAGTAATCCTGAAGGTTTCCGGTACTGTTTCCCATAGAATGGGCATATTCGCACTGGATGTATGGTTTGTTTGGTTTTCCTTTGGCGTAGTCTTCCATGTTTTTGATCCGTGCGTACATCGGGCACATAATGTCGGTATTGGCGCCACCATGAGCCTGTTCAAACTGAACCGGACGGCTTTGGTCAACTGATTTCAAATAAGAATAGGTAGCTTCAAAGTTTACCCCGTCTCCGGCTTCATTTCCAAGCGACCAGATAATGATAGAAGGTTGGTTTTTATCCCGCTCAAACATGTTCCGGGTGCGGTATAAATGGGCATCTTTCCATGTTGGGTCTTTAGCCAGCGATTTTGGACCATAACCCATTCCATGCGATTCGATGTTGGCTTCGTCAACCAGGAAAATGCCGTATTGATTACAGAGTTCGTACCAGCGTTCAGGTTCTGGATAATGCGAACAGCGAACAGCATTAATGTTGTGCGATTTCATCAGGAAGATGTCTTTCATCATGGTCTCTTCATCCTGATAATGTCCGGTCAATTGATTGTGTTCGTGTATGTTAACGCCTTTGCAGTAAATTGAAACACCATTTACCAATAATTGGGCATTTTTAATTTCAACTGTCCTGAAACCTACGTCCTGACGCAAAACTTCAATGATTTTACCTGATTCGTCTTTCAGGGTAATCAGGAGCTGATATAAGTTAGGATTTTCTGCCGTCCATGGTTTGGCGGCAGCTATTTTCGCGTCCAAATTTATTGTTACAGGCAGAGCTGCTGATTTTACGGTTTGGGTCATTTCGGCCACTTTTGTTTCGCCATCCATCAAAACAGCTTCCAGTGTTACTGATGGGGTGTTGGCAGCGGAATTAACAACTTCAACAGCAAGTTTGAAATCGCCATCCTGGTAATTATTTACCAATGGAGATGAAACACGGTAGTCGCGGATGTGCTGCGGATTACGTGCCATCAGAAATACATCGCGGGTAATACCGCTCATTCTCCAGAAATCCTGATCTTCCAGATAACTTCCGTCGCACCAGCGGTAAACTTCAACAGCCAGCGTATTTTCTTTCTTTTTCAGGTATTTAGTGATGTTGAATTCGGCGGGTGTTTTACTGTCTTCGCTGTAACCCACCATTTGTTCATTTACCCAAACGTACATGGCCGAACTGACTGCGCCAAAATGCAGGATAATATCCTGACCTTTCCATTCTTCAGGAACGGCAAACATACGTTTGTAAGAACCGACCGGATTGTAATGTTTTTGAATGGTTGGCGGGGTTGCTTCGTGTGGATACCTGATATTGGAATAAATCGGGACGTCGAAACCATGCATTTCCCAATTGGCCGGAACCGGTAAGGTTTTCCAGTCTTTGGTGTCGTAATCATCTTTGAAAAAATAAAATGGACGGGAAGATGGGTTGTGTGACAGATTGAATTGCCAAACACCGTTCAGTGAATGGATAAATGGCGATTTCCATATGTCGTTTTGCAAGGCCTGTTCGGCTGATGCGAATGGGATAAAATAAGCACGTGGAGCTTCCCTGTTAATTTCATTTACAGCGGGATTTTCCCAGTCGCGGGGATTCTTTTCTTCAAACTTTGCATCTTTGTACTTGCTTTTGCACGAACCTGTTGCAAAAGCCGCAACAAAAGCCAATAATAGTAAATACTTCATAAAAATGGATTTAAGTTAGCAAATTGGCAATAAATTTATCCCTACCGGTAGGAACTGGTGGGTACGCAAAATTGAAAAATTTTCTTTGAATTGACAAACTAATCTCAATCAAATTTCTGCTCATAAATGTTTTAGGGCGAGATATTTTGATTCAGGTTAAATTAAAATGAAAAATTCAACAGATAGGAACGCTGAAAATCAAATTGAATGACAGGCTTAAAAGTTTGTTAATTTTGCCACCTTAAAATCTGAAATTCATGAAACTTGAAATACATGTAAATGCAAAAGCGCTGATTTTTGACCTGGATGGAACATTGTCAGATTCCTTGCCCGTGCATATTGCCAGCTGGAATGCAGTATGCGAAAAACTGAACTGTACGTTTGATGAACGTATTATGGTTGAAATGACAGGTGCGCCAACCATGCTTTTTGCTGAACGAATTGTTCGTGAACAGAAATTGTTAATTAAACCTGAAGAACTTGTTGATTTGAAACAGCAGGAATTCTGGCAGAAAATTAACCGGATAAAGCCTCACAATGCCGTTATTGACCTGATGAAAAAAGCGCATGGAACAATGCCAATGTCAATTGGTACAGGTGCCAGCCGAACGAGCGCTATGTTACAAATGAGGGAACTGGATATTGATCATTTGTTTGATTTTATCGTGACTGCCGATGATGTTGACAGGCATAAACCTGAACCTGACACTTTTCTGAAATGTGCTGAACTGATGAATGTCGAGCCTGAATTTTGCCAGGTTTTTGAGGATGGCGAACTCGGAATGCAAGCTGCGCAAACTGCCGGAATGTTGCTGACTGATGTCCGACCGTTTGTTTCCGATCCGTTCTTTGAGAGAAAGAACAAATAGTCATTGTTGGTCATTAATAGTCATTAAGTGGTCATTGAGTAGTTGATAAATCGTTTATCAGAGCTTTCTTACTAGAAATGATGTGAAGCAAATGACAATAAATGACCATGAACGACATGTAAAATATCTTGAATTTTAAAGTATGGCATCATTTTTTTTAGCCTTTCAATCCATTGGTCCTCTTTTTCTGATCATTTTTGTCGGAATGGTTATCAGCCGGAACAAAGCGGTTGACGAGAAATGGCTGGAAGTTTTAAATAATTATGCCCTATGGATTGGATTTCCTGCATTAATTTTGGTGGCTTTGTCGCGGTTACAATGGGATTTAAACTTGTATGGAAATTTGATTGGCTGGAATTCGGCAAGGATTGTTTTTTCAATGCTTCTGGTTTTTCCGGTTTCGGCTTTATTTCACTTGAAAAATAGTACCCGTCGTACTTTATTCCTGGCTGTTTCATACGGGAACGTAGCTTATTTGGGAATCCCGGTGCTGAAAAGCTCTTTTGGTGAGCAGATTTTGCCTGAAGCGACGATGATTTCGGCCGTTTACATTTTCTGGTTGTTTACATTGGGAATTTTTCTAGTCGAATACTTTGGCGACCATAAAGTTCACCTTCGGGAATTACTTATAAGGTTGATCACTAATCCGCTATTGATCTCTGTTTTTATCGGACTTTTTATCGCCGTCAATCATATACTATTGCCGAAAATAATCCTGTCCGGTCTCGATATCTTTGCCAACTCAGTAACAGCGGTGGTTCTTTTTTCATTGGGACTTTTCATGGGAAAACAACCTTTCGGAAAAATTCAGGATTGGGTACCTGTATTGCTTTTTAGCTTGACAATACTTTTTGTTTTGCCATTTTTGTCTTATCTGATCGCAAAACCATTTGTAGATCTGTCAGTCAGCAGGGCATGGATTCTGGAAGCCGCCATGCCAATGGGGCTAACTGCTTACGCCCTGTGCCTTAAATATAAATTAGATACCGAATTCGCTTCGAGGACAGTAGTTGCCAGTACTATACTGGCCTTGTTGAGTTTGCCTTTCTGGTTAGTTTTCCTGAAGTAAGAATTGTTTGAATTCCTTTTCGATCTCAAATTTACTGATTTCTTTTCCGATAAATACGAGTATATTTTCTACTGGTTCATACGGATTTACTACTGATCCTTCTGATATGGCGGTAGTCCCACCTACCGACTGGACTAGCCCTAATAATGGATTATTATTCCAATTTACTATTCCCTTAATCCGGTAAATGCTTTTCTTGTGAAGCGAAGCGAAATATTTGAACCAATTACTAAATCTGGTTTCATTAACATATCCTCCAAACCTGATAGTAAAACTGTGAAACTCGGGTGAATCTGGTTCGTTGAAAAACGGTTTCCTTATTTTTCGTAAAAATTCATCCTGAAGGTTGGGTTGAAGCAGATAGAACTGCGAGTCGTCAATCCGTGAATGGTTGGTTTCGATAATCTTGGCAGTGTTGTTCAATGCTGAAATGTTGTTCCGGATAAGCGGGAGATGCTTTGGATCAGTGTTGTTTATTTTATTCAATACAATCAGGTCGCTAAGCATGATTTGTTTTTTCTGTTCAAATTGCAACGGTTGCTCCAAAAAGTTCATTCCATCAACCAGGCAAATGGTCCCACTTAATTCAAATAGCCGCATCAAATCCGGATCTCTGAAAAAAGGTTCGATAATTGGTCCAGGATCAGCCAGCCCCGTAGTCTCAATAATAAGCTGTTCCAAATGATCGTGTTTTTTAATCAATTCTTGCAGGGCCAACGAAAATTCATTGAAAATGGAACAGCAAATACAACCATTGTTCAACTCTAAAATACTTTCAGGTTGATAATTGGCAATTAGCCATGAGTCAATTGATCTTTCCCCGAATTCATTTTCGATTATGCCGATTTTTACACCCCTGTTTTTTGCTAAGAGATGATTGATGAAACAAGTTTTCCCTGCACCAAGGAATCCTGTAACAATCATGACTGGTATTTTCGGTTTTACTGGCAAGGTAAATAAATGTAAAAGTTAAACATATTCAGACCCAACTGGGTTTATTCAATAAAGTTAACTCATTTCTTACAGAAAATCATTGCTTTTTTTAGCGTTTCTGTCATTGTTCATATTTTATTTAACATCTAAAAAATCAAAATTGAACGAAAAATGATGGTGTAATTATTAACTGAAATGTTTATCTTATAAAACAATGGAAATGCAATGTTCGTCCTGAATGATCAATGAAATTTTATATTCACTAAAAACTTGAAACTATGAACAGATTACTGATTGTTTTTGTTTTGCTTTTAGGAATTGTTTCCTGTAAACCTGCCCTAAAAACCGCACCTCCCATCGCCATGGAAGATTTCTTCAGAAATCCTGAAAAGTCTGGCTATAGAATCTCACCCAACGGACAAATGATTATATATCGTGCCCCAATTGCAGGCCGGATGAATGTTTTTGTTCAGAAATTAGGTGATACAACTGCAGTTGCATTAACACATGAAACTGATCGAAGCATTTACGACGCATTCTGGGAGTCGGACGACCGAATTATTTTTACAAAGGATCAGGGTGGAGATGAAAATACCCATGTTCTTTCAGTCAAACCTGATGGCGGTGGACTTATTGATCACACTCCTTTTGAAAAAGTGCAAGCTTCAGTAATAGATATTCTCGAAGACCGGCCTGAAGAGTTACTCATACAGAATAACAAACGTAATCCGCAAATTTTTGACGTTTACCTGCTCAATACTACCACTGGTGAAATGACCATGGTCGCCGAAAACCCCGGAAATATTACCGGATGGATTACCGATCATGATGGTAAAATTCGTGCTGCCCTAACTTCTGATGGGGTGAATACCAGCCTTCTATACCGCGATACCGAAAATGATAAGTTCAGGACTGTAATAACTACTAATTTTAAAGAGACTTTAAGTCCAGTTCTATTTACCTTCGATAATAAGAGTTTGTATTGTTTGTCGAACCTCGGACGCGATAAAACCGCTTTGGTCGAGTTTGATCCGGTTACAGCCAAAGAAATTAAAGTAATCTATGAGAACCCGGATGTAGATATTAGTGGATTGGATTATTCAAAACTCCGAAAAGTACTAACGGTGGTCTATTTCGAAACAGACAAGCCACAAAAACACTTTCTGGATGCCGAGTTTGAGCAAATTGATTCAAAAATTAAATCACAGATACCCAATTACACTTTTCAGATTACCAGAAAAAGTAAAGATGAGACCAAACTTCTGGCTTATGTTACGAGTGACCGGTACGATGGTGGATACTTTCTTTACGATGTAAAATCGGGTGAATTCAAAAAGTTAGCCGATTTCAAGCCTTGGCTGAAAGAGGAAAATATGGCTGAGATAAAACCTGTGACCTATCAATCTCGCGATGGTCAAACCATACAGGGTTATCTGACTTTGCCTAAAGGCTATGTAGCAAAAAATCTTCCGGTCGTGATTAATCCACACGGTGGACCATGGGCCCGCGATAGCTGGGGATTTAATCCGGAAGTACAGTTTCTGGCGAACAATGGTTACGTCGTTTTGCAAATGAATTTCAGAGGATCAACAGGTTATGGACGAAAATTCTGGGAATTATCATTTAAACAGTGGGGACGAACGATGCAAGATGATATTTCGGATGGTGTAAAATGGCTGGTTGACCAGGGAATTGCCGATCCAAAACGTGTTGCTATCTATGGTGGAAGTTATGGCGGTTACGCTACTTTAGCGGGATTAACACTTTCGCCTGAGTTGTATGCCGCGGGTATTGATTATGTAGGTATTTCAAATATATTTACTTTTATGAATTCAATTCCACCATACTGGGAACCCTACAGAAAAATGCTTTATGAAATGGTAGGAGACCCTAAAACCGATAGTTTGATGCTGGCAGAAGTTTCACCAGTATTTCTGGTTGATAAAATTAAAGCTCCGCTTTTTATTGCCCAGGGTGCAAACGATCCGCGTGTGAATAAAGCTGAAAGCGAACAAATGGTTGAAGCACTTAAAAAACGTGGAATTGAAGTTGAATACATCGTGAAAGACAATGAAGGCCATGGATTTTATAACCAGGAAAACCAGTTTGACTTTTACCGTTCGATGCTGGCATTTTTGGATAAACACCTGAAACCGCAGGATAAATAAATACACTGGTCATTAATTTTAGTCAGGGTTTCACTCGAAGTGTAGCCCTGACTTGCTATAGAGCAGATGCGGTTTTTGATAGTTTTCGGTTTTAATGAAAGCCTAATTCGTCTAAAATGTTTATTTTCAGCTTGGCACATTCAGTAGTTGGACACAGCATGTGCAAATCAAAATCCTTAACTAATAAAAGCTAACCTTTCTGCATGGAGAGATTAGCTTTTATAAGTTATTCAATGAATATTAAAACTATTCGACTGATTTTCTGTACATTTTAAAAAATAGGAACGGGAAGAAAGCAAAATTGATGATTACTATTGCAGCCAAAAATATAGATGTTGACCAAGACCAATGGTTTATTTTAAAAATAGAGAAAACCATTAAGAGTTCAACTCCGATAAACCCAAACATGTATTTTAATTTGTTGCTCGTAGATTTAGTTAATTCTCTTTTGTAAAGGTTCATAAAGAGACTCGGGAGAAAAAGAAAAATCAGAATTGCAGCAGTCAAGAATAGAGAGGTTCCTCCATAAGGGAAATTTGAAGATTGCAAAAAAAGAGTTGTGGTTATTCCAATTAAGGCTAAATAACCGGATAAATACATTAATCGTTTCATTGCTTTGATGTTTTTAAAAGTTAATAAATAGACTGTCTCTCGTTGGATTTCGTCAAATCCGTCAGGACAGATATTCAGATAAGCCCTATCATACGATTTTTTAAAACTCAAACCTTTTTCCATTTCTTCTTCAATGGCACAGCAAAAATGGTCAATCAAATCTTCTTTCATCTCTTCTGATTTAATTTTGCTACCATTGATGATTTGGGTTATAAATTCAACATCTTTATCGGTTAAATTGCTCATGGTTTGATTATTGTATTGTGATAATTTTGCTTATTGTATCAATGAAATCCCTTAATTCAGCTTCTTTTTCGCTTTTTATTTTACTGCCTTTAGGAGTTAACGAGTAGTAATGCCTAACTCGTTTACCAATATTTTCAGTTTCTACATCAATTAAGCCGTCATTCCTTAGCTTGTGTAATGCGGGATACAAAGATCCCTCTTTAAGTAAAATCTTATCTTCAGATAAATTTTTTACCAACTGTGTAATCTGGTAGCCGTACATCTTGCCTTTTTCATCAAGAAGTTTGAGAATAATAGCAGACAGCGTTCCTTTTAATAATTCTTTTGAATACATAGAACGAAGATACATAGATTTACGATGTACCAAAACATTTTTGAAGTATTTTTTTGTCACCTAAAGGCATAAATAATTCCGCTGAGCAAAAATTAGCTTTTTGCATATTTTATTTGACAGAAAATTAGTAATCCCGCAAATGCGGGCAGGTTGAAAAGCAATACTTCGCAGGAAATTTATTTGGTAAGTCCCGCCCTGCATGTATCCGCGAAACGAAGGCGGGGTTTCGCACAAGCTGAGCCCTGATTTTTTTGATGTTATGCAAGCGTTTAAAATATTATTGGTCTCAATACGTCTACATTATAAACAGTTAAAACAGAATTGAAGCCATGAATAAACTAAAAGTAATTATCACCGGAGCAACCGGAATGGTTGGGGAAGGAGTTCTTTATGAATGTCTTCATCACCCCGACGTGGAAAAAGTATTGGTCATTGCGCGTAATCCGTGTGGTTATTCACATCCCAAATTATCAGAGATTATTCACAGTGATTTCTTCGATATTTCGACTCTGAAGGAAAGAATATCCGGCTATAACGCTTGTTATTTCTGCCTTGGAGTAACTGCAATCAGGAAAAACGAAGCCGAATATACCCGGCTGACTTATACGTTGACACTCGGTTTTGCACAAATACTGGCCAGCCAGAATCCGGATATGACTTTCTGTTATATCTCAGGAGCCGGCACCGACAGCACTGAGAAAGGACGTGCGATGTGGGCGCGTGTGAAAGGCAAAACCGAGAACGATTTAATGAAATTGCCATTCAAAGAAGTGTATAATTTTCGTCCTGGTGGAATCGAACCTTTTCTTCCATTGAAACCTTCGCAAACCTATTACAAAACCTATAAATACCTGAAATGGTTGTTCTCAATCGTCAAGGTACTTGCGCCCAATGCTGTAATAACTTTGAAGGATCTGGCGGCAGCTATGATTAATGCTTCATTGGTTGGGTATCAGAAAAATATTCTGGAGGTGAAAGACATAACGATCATTGCCAAAACGAATGTAAAATAATGAAGAAAACAATGATAGTACTACTTTTTGTAATAGCTCTGATATCATTAATCACGGTAATCATCATCAATCAAGCCAGTTTTGGAAAAGCTTCGTCGGGCGAGCGTTTAAAACGTATTCACCTGTCTCCTAATTTTCGCGATGGCAGTTTTCAGAATCTGAATTTCACTCCTGTTTTTGCAGAAGATGCGAGTAAAATAGATATGATTCGGGATGGCATTTTCAAGATCAGCAAACGAAAGAAGCCATCCACCGTTTTGCCTTCAGTAAAAACAAATCTGAAAAGGCTCGATCCTGAAAAAGATGTTTTGATTTGGTTCGGGCATTCTTCCTACTTTATGCAGATCGATGGTAAAAAGTTCCTGATCGACCCTGTATTCTGTGGACATGCGTCACCTTTTTCGTTTATGGTGAAGAGTTTTAAAGGCAGCGATATGTATGCCACAGAAGATTTCCCGGATATCGATTATCTTTTTATCACTCACGATCATTGGGATCATCTGGATTATCAAACCGTTTCGAAATTGAAAACCAAAGTCAGAAAAGTAATCACTTCTTTGGGAACCGGTGCACACCTCGAACATTTTGGATTCGACCCGAATAACATCATCGAACTGGATTGGAATGAAAAGTACACTCCGGAATCTGGATTTATGGTAACTTCTACCCCGGCACGTCATTTCTCGGGAAGGACCTTCAAACGAAACCAGTCAATCTGGAATTCATTCGTGTTACAAACTCCTGAGAAGAAGATTTTTATTGGTGGCGATTCAGGGTATGATACCTATTTTGCAAAGGTTGGTGCTGAACATGGCCCGTTCGATCTGGCATTGCTCGAATGTGGCCAATACAACAAATCGTGGAAATACATTCATATGTTGCCCGAACAAACCGTTCAGGCAGCCATCGATTTAAAGGCAAAAACCGTGATGCCGGTTCACTGGGGGAAGTTCGCACTCTCACTTCATGCCTGGGACGAACCCATTGAGCGGGTAACAAAAGAGGCACACCGGCTACAGGTTCCGATTATTCACCCTATGATTGGCGAAGTGGTTGATTTGAATCAATTTGAACCAACGAAAGAATGGTGGAAAAGAATAAATTGATATGCCTAAGGATTCCATCTCTTTTTGAAAGATGGAATCTCTATTAACCTTCTCCTTATTCCAGCAGATTCAATTCTTTTTCTTCATGCAAATATTGATGATATTCCAGCAATTCATCAGAACCACCAAATAGCCCCCTTAGCAATGTCCGGTTTAATAATGAAGGTTTCTCCGAATTATATGCTAACCATGAAGTGTACCTGTATTTTTTGAAATCGTCAATCCATCCATGTTTCTGAGGGTTAAAATGAATGTAAAATGTCACATACCTCAAATATTCCTCATCCTCAATCTCCAGGCGTTTAAAATTCTTCGAAAACAAACTGCCGGTTCGTTTTTCTTGTTTATTAATTGCCATTGAGTAGGTAATTAAAAATCTTCGGAATTGATTGCTGACGTGTTTTCCAATTTCAGTTTCATCGGTCGACAGGAGCGGGTTTCCATCTTTTAAAATTGGAACAGAACCCTTCGTCTTGATCAGGAAATGGAAATGATTTGGCATCAGGCTATAGGCTAAAAGATCAACAAAAGGAGACAGGAATTGGTGAAAACGTCGCAAAAAGTATTTGTAGTTTTCTTCATTGAAGAAAACTGATTGTCCATTGTTACCACGATTGAAAATATGGTAATAACGGTCGCCAAGAATTGGTGTAATTACATTTATTGAAGGCATAATCAAATATACTAAAAAATGAGAGAGGGATTTCATGTCAATTTAGGGATTCCATCTTTCAAAAAGAGATGGAATCCATATCTGGCAAATAGTGGAAAGGAATAGGTTAATTCATGTGGGTTTTAGGGATTCAATCTTTTAAAAAGAGATGGAATCCTTATATGTCCATTCTTTGAAAAGAATAAATTGATAGATTTGGAAAACCATTTCGAAAACCAAATCCATGATCACTCTAACTAAAATCCACATTCGCCCAATTCAACCTTCCGATAACCCTGATCTCGCTCTGATCGTCCGAAACACCTTGTCCGAATTTGGCGCTGCCAATCCCGGAACGGTGTATTTTGACCCAACAACCGATGCTTTGTTCGAATTGTTTCAGGCGCCAAAGGCTGCTTATTTTGTAGTGGAAGCCAATGGGAAAATATTGGGTGGTGGCGGAATTTACCCAACCGAAGGATTGCCTGAAGATACTTGTGAACTGGTGAAAATGTATTTACTGCCGGAAGCCCGGGGCATTGGTTTGGGACGCAGTTTGATTGAACGATGTTTGGAAACAGCCAATGAAAATGGATTTAAGCAGGTTTACCTTGAAACTTTAGAGGAATTACATTTAGCACTGAAAATTTATGCCAAATTCGGATTCGAATACTTAAAAGCGCCCATGGGCCAATCCAAACACTTTGGCTGCGGATTGTGGATGTTGAAAACGCTATAATTTATTGAACCACATAGGCACACTTGTCCGCCCTCTGGCGGATAGAATACAATAGAAAACCCCAAATTTCATTCAGATCAAACGCCACAGGCTGGGATTGCGAGCCATTGACGGGGTGACTCGAAGTCACCCCGTCAATATTCAAGACATCAGATTCTCCTTATTTTCTTAAAATCTTCTCAATGGTTTTTCCTTTGGCCAATTCATCAACCAACTTATCTAGATAACGAATCTTTTGCATGAGTTTGTCCTCGATTTCTTCGACGCGATACCCACAAATTACGCCTGTAATTTTTGAAGCATTTGAATTCATTTGTGGTGCCTGGGCGA
>Ga0209319_1001446_pt1 | contig 19390 bp, 18 predicted proteins | sample RifGroE2_FD_184000 | JGI IMG/M metagenome (GOLD analysis project Ga0209319, IMG submission 184000) | Groundwater microbial communities from Rifle, Colorado - Groundwater E2 (SPAdes) (version 2) | ecosystem: Environmental > Aquatic > Deep subsurface > Groundwater | place: Rifle, Colorado, United...
GTTCTATCGACATGGCTTTCTCCTTGTGTAAATTATTTTGTTGAAAAAAATTAAATTACACTAGAAAGCTATGTCGTTCAATTTACTACATAAAAAGTTGAGAATCGCGTTAATTATTATGTTTTAATAACATTAAAGCCCAAATAATTTCTAGAGGTAAATATGTGTTTTTGTAATTTTTTTTGTTGTGGTAAAAAGGCACCTGAGCAGACTCCTTTGCTGGACGCTCAAAGACAGGTAAGAAAAGTAGAAGTAAGTAGCGATTGTCTTTTTTTAATTTCCATTCTGAAAACAACAACCAGTCTGAATAAGGATAAAATAAAGGGTAAATTTAGCGATACGTGTTATCTTTTTCCAATTTTGCGTTTAGCATATTATACAGTTATTTATGAGAGAACAAATGAAGAGTTGTTGGACGGAAGTTTTTTATCATCGTTATATGACATATTTAAGAAAAAATTACAATTGCAACCAATGACAAGTAAAGGGGATATGATGGATTCGGATTATATTATTGTTCCTCAAGAAGCAAGTAAAGAAGTTAAAGTTTATATTAAAGTTGCTGCGGTGAAGAAAATGATGAGTAGGCTCCGTAAACAAATTAGCTCATCGTCAGTAATTGCACAAGTGGCTCCATTCCCAAGTCAACCAGGGGCTTCATCCTCAAGTTGAGTAAATGCTTTTTTTGCTTTTAAGTTAAAGCTTCAATTCTTTTTTCAAATCGAGCTTTATCAAGGAGCAAATAATTTTAACTCCATTTGGCATTTGATATTGCAATAATGCTTTTTGGCAATTTGCCAGGTCATTACTTAAGTCATAGATTTTTTCTTGTAAAGTCTTGATATTTAAATCTTCTGGATAAATAACTGCGCTTAGCCCCAAATTTGCATAATGCTGTGCATTTAACAATTGGTCACCGCGGCTGGATTTTTGGGATAAAGGTAGTAAAAGATGGGGTTTTTTAAGCGCAAGCAGTTCGTGAACGGAATTCGCTCCGGCTCTTGAAATTACTAGATCGGAGCAGGCTAAAATGTGTGGCAATTCCTCGTGAAAATATTCGGATTGATGGTAATCTGGAAATTCATCAAAATTATAGTCGATTTTTCCTTTCCCGCAACTGTGTACAATTTGAAAGTCTTTTTGTAATGCTGGTAATAATTCACGAATAAGTTTATTAACATCATCAGCTCCTAAGCCACCGCCTTGCACGAATATTACTTTTTTGTCGTTAGTAAAACCGCAAATTTTTCTTCCCAAAGCGGCATCACCTTTGAATAATTCAGGACGAATCGGTGTGCCGCTCCAAACTAATTTGTTTTTATACTTTGGGTTGATATATTTTTTTGTGTCCTCAAAGGTAAAACAGATTTTGCTTGCAAAAGGAAAGCTTAAGCGATTGGCAAGACCCGGCGAGTAATCAGATTCGTGAACGATGACAGGAATACGATACGCCCAAGCGGCAACAACAACTGGGAAAGCCACAAAACCGCCTTTGGAAAAAACCATATGAGGGCGTATTTTCCAGCACAAAAAATAAGCATTTATAATACCAAAGAATATCTTTAAAGGATCGATAAAATTCTGCCAGCTGAAATAACGGCGTAGTTTACCTGTTGGAATAGAGAAATAGGGAATTTTAATTTTTTGTACAATATGTTTTTCTTGTCCGTTTTTTGATCCTATGTAAAATATTTTCCAACCTTCTTTTTTTAATTCGGCAATTAGTGCCAAATTCGGAGTGACATGACCTGCCGATCCGCCTCCGGTGAAAATAATCCTTTTATTGTTTTGTGTGGTTTTTTTCATGGATTTAATTGCGGGTAATTTTTTAAGTTTACTGGAATAACATGTTGAAAAATATAGTAATTATATTTGCATAAAATGGTAGTGGTTATCATTGAAGTTGACTGATTAATTATAATCTTAAGCTGGTTATCTTTTATGTGGTTAACCTTTAAAGGTGAATGTTTTCTTTTTGTTGATGGAAGTTTCAGATTTGGGACTCCTCTCCCGCCCCAGCTTCAGTATAGAGTGTAATTTTTTTTAGCGCAATATCGTAGTTTTTACGGTATTGTGAAACTAATTTTTTTCTAAAACGAAGTTGGGGTAGGTGGTGATCTCATTTTTTGATATTTATGAAGGATGTGAGTTTTTATGATTGGTTGATTTTTAACTACTTTTTAACGATAAAGTATCGATTCTTAGGGCGTAACTTGAAAGTTTTCAAACTGTTTGATTTTTTAATATTTTTTCGTTACAATACAACAAGTTTTAATTAGATTGAAATTGTTAAGATGGATGGTTTATGTAAATTTGCACCATTAAATATCGTACTCAAGAGCGCATCATACCAGAGATGCATGTAATTTAAGTTTGAGTTGTTGCGGGGTGGAGCAGCCTGGTAGCTCGTCGGGCTCATAACCCGAAGGTCGTAGGTTCAAATCCTGCCCCCGCTACCAAATGTTGGGATTGAAATATAGAGTGGGCCGAGTGCCCATTTTTTATATCCAAAAAAATTTATGAATAAAGAATTACGCAAAAAATTAGATGATTTGATTATTCCAGTAGTGAATGCCATGGGGTATGAGCTTTGGGGAATCGAATTAAAGCCAACTTCAGCGGGAAATATCCTGAGTGTTTACATTGAAGCGGAAGCAGGAGTGACGCTGGATGATTGCGGTCGTATCAGCCACCAGATTAGCGGGCTTTTGGATGTGGAAGATCCGATTAATGTTAAGTATAATTTAGAAGTTTCGTCTCCTGGGTTAGATAGAACTTTGTTTACCGTTGATCAGTATAAGCGTCTGATCGGTAAAAATGTGCATGTAAGGCTTATTGCTTCAGCACCAGGGGAGCGTCGTAATTATGTTGGTAAGCTAGTTGCAGTTACAGATGGCGAAATTTGCGTGGATGTTGATGGGGAAAAGGTTGATTTTACATTTGATAAAATAGAAAGAACAAATTTGGTACCGTCACTAGCTAAAAAGTGAAAGGTTGTAACGCAGGCTAAAGGCTTGCGGCTAAGAAATCATAGAACGCAGGTAAGACCTGTGACTACGAAATCATAGAAATTAAGAGGTTAGTTTTATGAGTAAGGAAATATTATTAGTAGCTGATTCGATCGCTAACGAGAAAGGCGTAGAAAAAGAAATCATCTTTCGGGCTATTGAAAAAGCTTTAGAGGCTGTTACGGCTAAACGCTATCCAGAACCAGTTGATATTAGAGTCGCAATCGATAGAAATAGTGGTGATTACGAAACTTTTCGCAGGTGGACGGTAATAGAGAATGAGGCTGAGATAGAGGAGCCAGGGAAGCAAATAGTGCTAAGCCAAGCTTTGGAAAATGATTCTGAGTTAGAAGTGGGTGATGTTGTTGAAGAAAAAGTTGAATCAGAAAAATTTGGTCGAATTGCTGCACAACAGGCGAAACAAGTTATTGTACGTGAAATTCGCCATGCAGAGCGCGCAGAAACCGCTAAATCTTACCATGACAAAATTGGTTCTTTATTGTCGGGAGTGGTGAAAAAAGTCACTCGTGATTATATTTTGCTTGATATGGGCGGTAATGTTGAGGCGATCCTTACCAAGGACTCAATGATTCCACACGATGAAATCAGAAATGGCGATCGTGCGCGTGGTATTTTATATGCTTTAAATGATGACGATAAAGGTCCTTTGCTGTCCCTTAGTCGTACGCATAAAGCGATGTTAGTGGAATTGTTCAAAATAGAGGTTCCTGAAATTGGCGAGGAAGTTATCGAGATCAAAGCAGCTGCAAGAGACCCTGGTTCGCGTGCAAAAATTGCCGTTAAAACCAATGATGGTAGGATTGATCCGATAGGTGCTTGTATTGGTATTCGAGGTTCTCGTGTGCAAACTGTTTCTAACGAGCTTGGGGGAGAGCGTATTGATATCGTTCTTTGGGATGATAATCCTGCTCAGTTAGTTGTAAACGCTATGGCTCCTGCTGAAATATCTTCTATTGTGGTGGATGAAGCTAAAAAAAGCATGGATATTGGAGTAAGGGAAGATCAACTTGCTTTAGCGATTGGACGTAGTGGGCAAAATGTTCGTTTGGCAAGTGAGTTATCAGGCTGGAAATTGAATGTTTTGACTGAAGCCGACATAGCCAAGAAAAGTGTTGATGAAGGTAAAAAGGGTGTTGATCTTTTTATAGAATTTTTGGATGTGGATGAAGATTTGGCAAAAGTTTTGGTGCAGGAAGGATTTAAGACTTTAGAAGATGTTGCTTATGTACCGGAAAAGGAAATGTTGGCAATTGAAGGATTTGACAAAGAATTGGTTGCGGAAATACGTGGTCGTGCACATAACGCTTTATTAAAGCAGGCTTTGACCAGCAAAATCGAGGTTGGAGCTGCTGAACCAGCTGCAGATCTTTTGGAAATGGAAGGGATGTCCAGGCATTTGGCTTATGTTTTAGCCGGACGAGGTATTGTTACGCGTGAAGATTTGGCTGATCAGGCGGTTGATGATCTTAGTGATATAGAAGAGTTAGACAAAAAGCAGGCGGCTAAACTGATTATGACAGCGAGGAAAATCTGGTTTGATAATTGATTTGGTATGCGTAAGTCTGCGGCTACGGGCTGTACGGTGTTTTCCGTTATTTTTAAAGGTTTAAGAATAACATGTTGATTTATAAAGCAATATTATTTGCATATCTTGGATAATTATGAGCAAAATTACAGTCGAACAATTAGCTAAAGTAGTCGGTATTCCAGCTGAACAGTTGCTTGCTAAGTTGCGCGATGCCAACATATCAATAAAAGATACATCAGAAAGTATTACGGAAGAGCAAAAACAATCGCTCATCGAATATTTGAAAGTAAGTAGTGTCCCAAGTGATGCTGGCGGCGCGAAAAAAATTACCTTACGTCGCAAAACTCCAAGCGAAGCTTTATCATCTGGCTCATCCAAGACTATTACTGTTCAGGTGCGTAAAAAACGTACCTATGATGTGGATAGTGAGTTAGCAGAAGCAAAACGTCGTGCTGAAGAAGAAAAAGCTGAGAAATTGCGCAAGCAGGCAGAAAAGGAAAAATTGCGTTTGGAGCAGGAGCTGTTGCAAAAAGAGTTAGAGGAGAAACAGCTTGCTTTGGAAAAAAAACGCCAGGAAGCTTTGGAAGCTAAGGCAGTTACTTCCACTGTAAAAGCTCAAACAGAAAAATCTATAGAGCAAGGAGTTTCTGTTGAGAAAATAAAACAAGAGGAAGTGAAAAAAGAGGTTAAGGAAGAAAAGCCAGCAGAACGTGTTGAAAAGAAAGATAAAGAAATAGCGCCAAAAGTAGAAAAGTACGTTTTTAAAAAAGTAACAAAACCCACTTCTTATCACGCCCATCCAGCTAAATCTAAAGATCATCGCTCGAAAGATAATAGAGGATATGCTCAGCAGCAAGTACAAAAACAGCCTGTTGCGCCTATTATACGTGAAGTGAGTATTCCTGAAACGATCACCGTTTCGGAGCTAGCGCAAAAAATGGCGGTGAAAGCTACGGAAGTAATTAAGCATCTTATGAAAATGGGAGCGATGGTTACGATTAATCAAGTTATCGATCAGGATACAGCTACGTTAGTTGTTGAGGAAATGGGGCATATCGCTAAGCCATTAAAAGAAAACGCACTTGAGGAAGGTTTGCAAATAGCAAGAGGAGCTAGTGCTGCTGAATCGGTTTTTAGAGCCCCTGTTGTTACTATCATGGGGCATGTTGATCATGGTAAAACTTCTTTGCTCGACTATATTCGCCGTACCAAAGTTACGGCTTCGGAGGCTGGCGGTATTACGCAACATATTGGTGCCTATCATGTCAACACCGAACGCGGTATGATAACTTTTTTAGATACACCAGGTCACGAAGCTTTTACTGCAATGCGTGCTCGCGGTGCAAAAGTTACCGATATTATTATTCTTGTTGTCGCAGCCGATGATGGTGTTATGCCACAAACTATTGAAGCCATACATCATGCTAGAGCGGCTAAGGTTCCAATGATTGTTGCGGTTAATAAAATAGATAAACCTGATGCTGATCCTGAGCGTGTTAGAAATGAATTGCTTAAATATGAAGTTGTAGCTGAAGAATGGGGTGGGGACACTATGTTTCAGCCAATTTCTGCAAAGATTGGAACTGGTGTTGATAAGTTGCTTGATTCTGTTTTGGTTTTAGCAGAAGTTTTAGAGTTAAAAGCCCCAACTGCTTGTACTGCTCATGGTGTGGTTATCGAGTCACGTCTAGATAAGGGTTTAGGACCAGTTGCGACGGTTTTAGTGCAGAGTGGCACTTTACGTTCAGGAGATATTTTGTTAGCTGGTTTACACTATGGTCGTGTGCGCAGCATGATTGGTGATAATGGGATTAGGACTACTGAAGCAGGACCATCAATACCCGTGGAAGTGTTAGGTTTGTCTGGTGCTCCAGCGGCAGGTGATGAAGCTATTGTTGTTGTGGATGAAAGGAAAGCTCGTGAGGTAGCATTATTTAGACAGGGTAAATACCGTGAAGTGAAACTTGCCAGACAGCAAACAGCAAAATTAGAGAATATTTTTTCGCGTATGGAAGAAGATGGAGTTAAGACGCTGAATGTGATTATAAAAGGTGATGTGCAAGGGTCAGTGGAAGCTATCAATGATACGTTAAATAAACTTTCTACCAATGAGGTGAAAATTAAAATTGTTGCCAGTGGTGTTGGTGGAATCAACGAGTCAGATGTTAATTTAGCTATGGCTTCACATGGAGTTATCATAGGATTTAACGTTCGTGCCGATGCTACAGCGCGTCGTGTGGCAGAAAAAGATGGTGTTGAGTTGCGCTATTACAGCATCATTTATCAATTGGTTGATGATATTAGAGCTGCGATGAGTGGTATGCTTGCCCCAACTATTGAAGAGCAGATTTTGGGTCTTGCGGAGGTTCGTGAAGTTTTCCGTTCCTCCAAGTTTGGTTCAATTGCGGGTTGTATGGTTATTGAGGGTGCAATTAAACGCAACAGTTTGGCGCGTGTTTTGCGTGACCACGTTGTTATATATAGTGGTGAATTAGAATCATTACGTCGTTTCAAGGATGATATTAGCGAAGCACGTGCCGGTATGGATTGTGGTATGGGTATCAAAAACTACAACGACATCAAAGTTGGTGATCAGATTGAAGTCTACAAGACGGTGCTGGTGAAGAGAAAACTATAAAAAGTAATTAAACGCTTGGGAATTTTAAATTTCCTAGATAAGTGCTCAAAAAGTTAGGGTAAGATCAGGTAAAATTTCAAATCACCGTATTGATAAACCTAAAAATTCCTGTATTCTAATTCGGGTGGCAGGGTGGGGAAGGCTCAGTGCATCCCACCGTCCCACCCCAAAAAATACAGCAATTTTTTCATTCTAACAATACCGTATTTTAAAATTCCCCATAGTTTTTGATTTGAAAAGTTACATTTTCCAAGGATAAGATATTTATTTATGTGGTAATTTAATTCACATAAAAACTTCCTTAGTGCATGATGTTTTTTTATTTCTTCCTATCAGCACTTGGTCTCAATTACTACCTTTTCCTAACTCATTAATTCAAAATTTCTTAACTACGGTATTGTATCAAACAAATTTATGTAATAATGTGCTGTAAGCATATTTAAGAGATAAATATAAATTGTATATGCAATGAATTTTTTATTTTTTTAATATATTGCTTTGTAAGTAAATAATATTTACATATCTACTATCAAAGGTAGTTTTGATCATTATTGCGTAGTGATTCGCTAATTCAACATTAAAAATTTCCAAAAAGAGGTAACATCGTATGGATGAAAATCGTAACAAAGCTTTAAGTGCTGCTTTATCACAAATCGAACGTCAATTTGGTAAAGGTTCTGTTATGCGCATGGGGGATTCTGCTATCATTCCAGTTGCTACTATTTCTACTGGATCTCTTAGTTTAGATGCTGCTCTTGGAGTTGGTGGATTACCACGCGGCAGAGTTGTTGAAATCTACGGTCCTGAATCATCTGGTAAAACTACGCTGACTTTACAGGTTATTGCTGAATGTCAAAAAATTGGCGGTACAGCCGCCTTTATCGACGCCGAACATGCCTTAGACCCTGAATATGCCGAAAAACTTGGCGTTAACGTCAAAGAACTGCTTATTTCTCAACCTGATACGGGTGAGCAAGCTTTAGAAATCGCTGATATGCTCGTCCGCTCCGGTGCGGTCGATGTTATCGTTATAGACTCAGTTGCCGCCTTGGTTCCTAAGGCTGAAATCGAGGGTGAAATGGGGGATCAGCATATGGGTTTACAAGCGCGTTTGATGTCGCAGGCATTACGTAAACTAACGGGTAATTTGAAGCGCTCCAATACTATGATGATTTTCATTAACCAAATTCGTATGAAAATTGGTGTTATGTTTGGTAGCCCAGAAACAACTACAGGTGGTAACGCTTTGAAATTTTATGCCTCTGTACGCTTAGATATTCGTCGTACAGGTGCTATCAAAAAAGGTGAGGAAGTAATTGGCAATGAAACTCGCGTTAAAGTGGTTAAAAATAAAGTTGCTCCACCTTTCAAAGTAGCAGATTTTGAAATTCTTTATGGTGAGGGTATATCTAAAGAAGGTGAGTTGGTCGATCTTGGTGTTGCTAATAATTTTGTGGAAAAATCTGGTTCTTGGTATGCCTACAACGGTGAACGTATTGGGCAAGGTAAAGATAATGCCAAAATGTATCTTAGGGAGCACCCAGAAATGGCGAAAGCTTTGGAAAAACAAATACGCGATAAATTGCTCACTAAAGTAATTGCTGGCGCACCGGTTGTTACAGAAGAATCGTAGTCGTAGACTGTAGCCGCAGACCGTAGCCGCAGACTTTAGTCTGCGCTATATTTTACACACGGATAAAATATACGTATGCTAAAGCTTGTGACTACGAATTTGTGGGATCTGTGATTGCAAAAACACAAGTAGTGAAAATGCATAACCTATGGAGCAAAATATTCGCGTTTCCGCTTTGAATTTGCTCGCAAGACGTGAGCATTCGCGTGTGGAAATGCAACGCAAACTTTTGCAACGTGGCTATAATCTTGATGAAATCAATATTACTTTAGATGTTTTAGCCAAGGAAGGTTTGCAAAACGAAGAGCGATTTGCTGAAAACTATACAAGGTCACGCTTTAAACGCGGTTTTGGTCCTTTGCATATTCATGCTGAATTACGGATACGTGGAATTAGTGAGGATTTAATTAAAAAAGTATTTATTGATGCGGAAATGGATTGGTTAACATTAGCGGTCAATATTCGTAAAAAAAAGTTTGGCGTGACGCAACCAAAAGATATTCATGATCGTGCTAAACAAACCAATTTTTTAAAATATAAAGGATTTCGTGGTGAAGAAATAAGATACGCATTAGGGAAAGATTTTGATGAATATATGGAAGATGAGTAATTCTTTGTGTGTGATATTGCGATATTGCCTAAAATTTAGTATTATGCCAAGTTCTTCTTTTAGAAAAAAAGCACCTATTTATTTTCAGGAAAATTTTATTATGCAAAAAAAAACATCTAAAAAAACAATTATTATGTGCAAAAAAGTTGTTGTTGTAGCTATTGCAACAGCGCTGCTTTCTTTATTAGCAGGTTGCACAACTATTAATCCTTACACTGGGGAACAAAAAGTTAGTGGCGCCGCGATTGGTACTGGTATAGGTGTAGCTGGTGGGGCTATTATTGGAGGGTTATTAGGTGGTAAAGAAGGTGCTTTAATTGGGGCTGCTGCTGGCGGCTTGACTGGCGGGATGATCGGGCACTCTATGGATAATGCTGATGTTGAATTAAGGCAACGTTTGGTTGGTACTGGTGTGCAGGTGACGAAAGTTGGTAACAGTGTGCAATTGAGAATGGCTTCAGATGTTACTTTTAAAACTGATAGTGCTGACATAAATGACTCTTTCTACGAAACATTATCCTCAGTGGCATTTGTTCTGAAAAAATACAACAGAACCAATATCATAATTTCAGGTTATACTGATAATACGGGAACACCATCTCATAACCAAGTACTGTCTGAACAACGCGCTAAAAGTGTGGGTAACTTTTTAACTTCTCAAGGAGTTGGTCAAAATCGTATTTTTGCCCAAGGCTTCGGGAAACGTAACCCTATAGTAAGTAATGCTACAGCAGAAGGGCGCGCAGCTAATCGTCGTGTGGTAATTATATTGCGTCCAATGTAATCAGTTGCTGGTCTTTGGCTTGCGTTTTGAAATTGCAAATATTGATTTTTCAATCAGCAAAGCGTATAAAAGCTATACGATAAAATATAGTAACAGGATTACGTATGATAAGAAACCCAAGCCCAAGTGCTCATTGGCGAGATTCAGCAAGATCGGCACGATTTTTTATAGTTGATGCTCAAGCAGCGTTTCCATTACTTTTGTTTTTGATGCATATTACATTATGGACGTTTATTGTTGCCGTTGTAACTATGTTGTTTTTTACAGTGCTCAATCGGTTTGGTTTTAGCGTAATAGTTTTTGGTCGCCTCGTTCGCTCTTTTATGGCGGGGAAAAGAAAATCTGCTTACCCATGGTGGCTTTAAGGAATTATAAATTATGAATTAATGAATCGCTTCGCGATATTATTTTTGAAGTATAAAATAATAATCACCAAGGAATATATAAATTTAGGATTTAAAATTTACTAAGAAAAACACATACATTTAAAATTCAATATTTGAAATTTTTCAAAATGGCTTTTGATTTAAAAAAAACTCTTTGCAACATAACTAAAACATTGGGTGTTACTTTTACCCTCAATGATAAACAAGTAAGTTATGAAGAAGTATTTTCCGAAACTGGTCTGTTGCCTGCGATAGCCAAACGAGCGGATCAATTATGCTCCCTTTGTTTGAACTACGGGATAGGAGCTAGTTTTGTAGAAACGGACAAGGCTTTACTTGGGACGAAAGTTCAATTTGATGAAGTAACTCCTACAGTGCTACGCTTACTCTGTATTATAGACATAGTATCGGAGTTAATTAAAGTTTCCCCATCCAAAAATCGGGTGCCACTAGATGAATTAATGTATGATTAATAAAGTTAGCTCTTAGCTTGCAATCTTAGCTTGTAATTAAAAACGAGTGGGGTTACAACTGGGAACTGATTGTTTTTCACTATAAATTATAAAGTGTTTATAAAAATGTCTTATAAAAAAGAAGATCATTCCGTATCTATTCGAAGCAATATATTCACGAGTGATGAAAATTACCTTCATACAGTGAAGCAACTTACGAGCAAAGAACAGTCGACTATCAATGATCTTGATGTGGATAAAATTTTTGCTTATAAACAAATCTTATCTCTTTGCAGAAAAGCCCAAGGTGATCTTGAGAAATTTCAGGATACTTTACGCAAAGTAAAAGAAATAAACCAGGAGCAACTTAAACGTGGAGATGGAAGCTTTTCCGGCAAAGATGTTCTTGCTAAAATTGCAGAAATTGAAAAAATAGAACCCAAAATAGGTGAAACCCAAGGCGAACTAAATAAAATAGTTGCCGATATCAGAAAAATACCAGCTCTACAACAGGCGTCGGGATTGGCTATAGGTCTAGGCGGCAAAGCAAGCGAAGCGGAAGATGATGAAGGTGAAGCTTCGTAAAGCCAAATAAACGATATATCTATGATTAATAATTTAAAAAATCCAATTCCAGAAGAAAAATCTAATAGTAATAATAAGCTACCCTCAAGTGCCTATTTAAGCGAAAGACTTTTTTTTATTTTAAGTGATTTGCTCAAAGCTGGAAATTGGGAAACTTCACTATTTTTAAAAAATGCTAAAAAACGCATCTGTGAATTAAGAGATGAAGCACAAAATTTGGTGGAACAAAATGCTAATGTGGGTCCAATACTAACTGCTGCCCAACAACTTGCGAAAAAACTTCCTCCTGGAACTATCAAAGTTTATATATCTGTATACCAAAGCGATAGCTCCAATCTACAAAGTTGGTTGCATACGGTGAAAACTCTCGCTATTTATAATGTTACTCGCCCCACCTACAAAAGCGAACAACAAATTCGAGAAATGATTGGTTCGAAAGCTGATATACAAAGGCATGCTTACGCAGAAGTGTTGATCAGTGAATCGGATATTATCCCCATAGACCCTCTTCCAGTAGATTCTTTGGGACACGAACTTCTCATATTAAAAGAAGGTTCAGTGCATTTACAAAACATCGTTGGATTTGTGCATGCTAATAAAAAACGTTATAGTGTACACAATACTGGTTTGGTTTATGAAGGAGACGTGGAAAGTTAATTTAACGAGAAGTGAAATTACGGTTGTCGCAGGACTCGACAATTTGTAATTATTAATTATTCCAGACATGTGAATGAAATTGCTTTATAAATCAATATTCTATTTCTAAATATTGAAATTCTTGGATGCTAAACTATGGCAAAAGGCGGATCTGAACCACAAGGCGGCGGAGGTGGCGGTGGTGATACCTCTTTAGATTTTTTATGGATAGTCGTAAGCATAATCATAGCTACTCTTCTCATATGGTATTACGGTCAAGTTTATATCACAAAAGCTGTATGTTGGCTGCGATTCTACGAAATTGTTGCTATCAAAGTAGCAATTGGTTCTTGGATACAACTCTCACAGAAAACCGCTTTAATGTTTCATTTACCTATCCCTGATCTTGCTATTTTAAATCGTTGGCAAGAGTTTGCCGTCAATAACAAAGAGCCAGTTGAATTCAATACTTTAGTGGCTTTCAGCACTTATGTCGGACAATACCTACGCTACCCAGTTGCGCTAATTCTTTTGTTGCTTATTGTTTACCTCTATGTTGCAAGCCCAACAGAGCGTTTTAAAAATATTTTCACCACTAAACAATTGAGATTGACGGAACAGGAAGATTGGCCACAGATCATGCCTGTCGCAAAATTGGACTTGGTAAATGTCAATCTGGATAAGGAACCATGGGCTATGGCTTTGAATCCTATGCGTTTTTGTGAAAAGTATGGCTTGATTAAAAAAGAAAAGGAAAAAAATGGGCAATATAATATTTCTCTAATTCACGGTGCTGCCTATCGTATTTTAGGTTTGCAGCTGGGACCACGTTGGCGAGGCTATGAAGCTCTTCCCATGTATTTGCAGGCATTGTTTGCGGTATTTATAACTCGGATAGATGGAGAGAAAAAGGTTGCTGACAAGTTGGAAGAACAATTGGCTGCCTCCGCTTCTTCAGGTCAATTAAATTTTACGGGTGTTAAAGAGCTGATAGAAAAACATAAAAATAATAAAACTGTTCAACGCACCATCGCCAAACATGCCTATGTTACAACGGTCATGGCTTCGTTGTTGGTTGCAGCACGTGAGGCTGGAGTTCTTGCTTCAGCAGAATTTATTTGGCTCAAAACTTTAGACAGGCGTATGTGGTATATGCTGAATAACGTTGGGCGACCAACGGCATTCGCTGAAATATCTGGAGCTTTTGCTCATTGGCTTGCTGAAAAAAAACTCGGGCTACCCTTAACTACTCCAATGGTGGACGTTACTGGGTTGGGTCTTGCTTTAAAAGAAATCCTTTATAAACCTAAAGATGAAGACTAAAAGGGAATGACAACAATAAGACAACGCGGGTTAGAACGGGAACAGGAACAGGCTTCGAGCTTGCTGATTCGTGATACTCGCACCATGGAACAAAAGCTTGGAGATTTTTTCAAAAATCCCAATTCTGTTGCCATACTTTTAATTACTTTCGCCGTAGGCAGTTTTGTCGTGCCCGCTGCTTCCGATTTACTTTTGCTATTTGGAATTATTAGCTTTTGTATCGTAATATCTCAAAAACAAACTTTGCCATTTCGTTTGCCGAAAAGGGCAAAAATGAAAGACTACAATAGCCCGGAACCTGGCAGCAATAAACCTAGCATGGCTGCTGGGATCTATTACTTTGGCAACGAAAAAAAAGACGATTTGGAATTATGGTTTACCAATGAGGACATGCGTACTCACGTCCTGATGTTTGGTACAACCGGTAGTGGTAAAACTGAATCCTTAATCTCCATTGCATATAATGCTTTGATTCAAAGTAGTGGTTTTATTTATGTTGATGGAAAAGGCGATAATGCTCTATTTTCCAAAATCTTTTCTTTATGCCGTTCGATGGGACGAGAGGATGATTTGCTCCTCATTAACTTCATGACTGGGGCTCGCGATATTATTGGTCCGCAAGAAAAACGTCTATCCAATACCATGAACCCATTTGCGCGTGGTTCTTCGAGTATGCTTTCTCAATTGGTAATAAGTTTAATGGAATCATCCTCAGGCAAAGCTGATGGAGATATGTGGAAAGGGCGTGCCATATCCTTTGTTGAAGCGTTGATGAAAGTTTTAGTTGCGATGCGTGATGCTGGTCACATTTTATTGGATGCCAATACCATACGTAATTATTTTATTTTGGAACGTTTAGAATCAATAGTTTTAGATAAATTGTTCATCCGCGATAATCAAGATCCTGTTAGCCTGGAAGGATTGCCTGATGTTGTCTTGGAACCTATTACCATGTATTTAATCAACTTACCTGGTTACAATAAAGCTAAAAAAGGTAAGCAAGTTTCACAAGTCTACGAGCAGCACGGTTTTATCACCATGCAATTAACCAGGGTTTTTGGTTCTTTAGCGGACACTTATGGACATATTTTACGTACCAATCTGCCTGAAGTTGATTTACGCGATGTGTTTTTAAATCGACGTATTTTGATTGTACTTTTGCCAGCTTTAGAAAAATCTCCTGATGAATTAGCTAACTTGGGGAAAATCATAATTGCTTCCCTGAAAGTCAGTATGGCTGCTGGATTAGGTGATGAAGTTGAAGGTTATTACTCTAAAATCATTGATCGCAAGCCAACTACAGCTACTTCGCCATTTTTATGTATTTTGGACGAATATGGTTACTACGCCGTACCTGGTTTTGCTATAGTACCAGCGCAAGCTCGATCTTTAGGTTTCTCGGTTATATTCGCCGGACAAGATTTACCAGCCTTACAAAAAGCTTCCAAAGAGGAAGCTGCCACTATTGGCGCTAATACCAACATAAAAATTTGTATGAAATTAGAAGATCCTATGGAAACATGGGAATTTTTTATGAAAAGTGCTGGTGAATCTTATGTGGCGCATGTTGGAGGGTTTCAAACTGATAACCGCAGTATTTCCGGTAGCTATATGGACACAAAGAGCGCTCAACTGGAAAAGCGTTCTCGTATCGACCTGCAAGATTTAAAAGAACAGGGCTTAGGCGAAGCGCACATCTTCTTTAAATCACGCATTATACGAGCCAAAATGTTCTATGCTAACCCACAACCAATCAAAGAAATTCGCCTCAACCAGTTCGTTAAAGTGGATTGTCCTTCTGACGCTGTTTTACGCACTTTGGTGGCTGGTTTTGAAAGTTTCAAACAATTGGTTAGTAAAGAGCAACCCCCATTTCAGGATGTTGATATTGCAACTAATGATGATGCAAGCAGTATACTCAATCTTTTCAAAGAAAAAGAAGAGTTATCACCGATCGAACGAGGTATTAATACATTATTATCTTATCATAAACGCGAAATTCCAAAACCAATGGCAGAAGAAGAAGTGGTTGCGCCTGAGGGACAAATAAATATCTTTACTAAACTTACTATTTCGGATTATTTGCAACAATATTTGCTTACGACAGACAAAGATAATTTCTCCAAACCTATTTTATTACAACAACCTACGCATCAATATATCGAATACGTAGAACGCTCCTTCGGCAAAACCGAACAGTATGCCGCCAATATCGCTATGGAATTTATTAAAGATATGCAGGCAGCAACGTTGTATCCGCCTGTTTTCCCGTCCATTCCAACGGCTAACGAATTGACATCTTTAGTAGGGATTATTATCGATCATGTAGCAATAAAGAAAAAAGAGTTTGAGGCGCAACAACAAGCAGTGGCGGCAGCTGGTGGGGGAGAGACGAATTAAGGAATGAAAGATTAGGATATATAAATACGATTACTATATAAATCAATGTGTTATTTTCGCAATTTGTAACATCTCAAAAAGTTAGGAGCAAGGTTGATAAAACTTAAAACCCCTGTATTTTTAAATCAAACAATACAGTATTTTTTAATCACCTACGGTTTTTGAGTGCTTAATACAATTTGTAAAAAAACATTTATACAATAAAAAAGCCCTGCAAGGGCTTGTTTAGAATAATTCAGGGCAAACGAGCGTGAGTGAGTTTTGACCTGGGTACAATTGAGGTTTTTATGGCTGCCACCTATCTGTTAAATTTATTCGGTCATTCTCCAATCAGACCATTACAAGAACATATGAGCAAAGTACATCGCTGCGTTGAGGTACTCCCACTGTTCCTTGAGGCTGTATTAAAAAATGATTGGCTTATTGCTGAACAATACCAACAAAAAATTGCTGAACTGGAACGAGAAGCAGATGTAATTAAACGCGATTTACGTTCCCATCTACCAAAAAGCATTTTTATGCCTGTATCACGTACTGATGTTTTAGAATTACTTACCGCACAAGATGGCATTGCTAATCAAACTCGCGATATTGCTGGTTTGATTTTTGGTCGTAAAATGCAATTACCCCTAGAAATTGCTCCAAAAATTACTATGATTTTTCAACGGGCAGTTGATGCTGCGCTACAAGCTAAAAAAACTATTCAGGAACTGGAAGAAGTTTTTGAAGCTGGTTTTGGTGGTAGTGAAATGCAAATTATTCAGGAAATGATTAAACAACTTGATGCTATTGAAGCTGATACTGATAAAATTCAAACTGAAGCACGTAAAGCTTTATTTGGAATTGAAAAAAATCTTCCTCCTGTTGATGTAATATTTTTCTATAAACTAATTGAATGGGGTGGAGAATTAACCGACCGCGCACATCGCGTTGGCGGCAGGCTTTTAATGTTATTGGCACGATAATTCTTTCATTATTTTATGAGTCACGAAGTCATCATTTTAGCACTAACTGCCTTTTGTGGGATTTTCCTTTCCTGGGGAGTTGGTGCTAATGATTTTTCCAATATTTTAAGTCCAGCTATTGGTTCTCGCGCAGTAAATGTTCGCCAAATTGTAGTTATTGCTCTAATTTTTGAATTATTGGGTGCTTTACTAGGTGGAGACAAAATAGCTGCTACTGTGCAAAATGGGATCATTAACACCGACCTTCTTGTCAATACTCCACAAATTCTGGTTTATGGTATGTTAGCAGCCTTGCTTGCCAGTAGCGTCTGGATTGCCACCGCCAGCCATTTCGGCATTCCTGTTTCTTTGACTAACGCTATTATTGGCTCGATTGTTGGTTTTGGTATGTTGGTTTTAGGATGGCACGCTATACATTGGAGATCCATTGGCAATATTGGGTTAAGTTGGATAATTTGTCCTTGTGCAGCAAGTGTTGTTGCCTATTTGATATTTAATATCACGCAAAAAATTATTCTTAGCACTGTAGCGCCTTTAGATAAAGCTAAAAAATATTTGCCTTTTTACTTGTTTATTGTGGGCTTTATTTTATCCGAAATCACTGTTATTAAAGCACTAAAACATTTTTCTATCCAACTGCATCCTGTGGAAAATATACTTATTGCTACCGCCTGTGGTATTGCTATTGTCATTAGTGGAAACATTTTACTAAAGAAAATCTATAATCAACCTTATGTTAATTACAAAGAACAATTTGTCTTGGTCGAAAAGGCTTTTGCTTTTCTTATGATATTTACTTCCTGTGCGATGGTTTACGCGCACGGAGCCAATGATATTGCTACAGCAACTGGTCCTGTCATCACTATACTTCATTATGTACTTTCAGACTCAGTAGACCATAATAATAATTTGTTATTAGTGATTTTAACTTGCGGTTACGTTGGTGTAGCAATAGGGTTTTTAACATTTGGTCGCAAAGTAATCGAAACGGTGGGTTCTGCCATTACTGAGTTAACGCCTATAAGAGCATTTTGCGCTACTTTTGCTGCAGCTACTACTGTCGTAACTTCGACGAGTCTAGGGCTTCCAGTTTCGGCAACACAAACATTAGTTGGGGCAATTTTAGGAGTTGGTTTGGCGCGCGGTATTGGTGCTATCGATCTTCGAATTGTCCGCAATATTTTTATGTCCTGGTTTATTACCATACCAATCACAGGAGTACTAACCGCTATTTTCTTTTATGGTTTTAAAGGGATGTTTTCTTAAAAATTGTACTCAAATCTTCAACCACAGATCCAATTGTTTAAATACCTCATTTAAACCAGTTCTTTCTTGTGCTGAAAAAAGCAACACTGTGACCAAATCGCTATGCTGCTTTACCTCTTCCTGTACTTTTCTTAAAACAGCGTTGGCTTCAGAGCGTTTTAATTTGTCTGCTTTGGTTAATAAAATACAAAGAGGCAATTTGCTCTCTATCGCCCAGTTTAATAATTCCAGATCATTCTCGCCTAAAGGATGTCTGCTATCCATCAATAAAAATAACCCGCGTAAACTTTGGCGCTGCTCCAAATAACCATTAACCAGTTTATGCCAATTCTCCTGAATCGGTCCTGGCACTTTGGCATAGCCATACCCGGGTAAATCAATTAAACGTTTATTTTTGTCAATCAAGAAAACATTAATCAATTGCGTTACGCCTGGAGTTTTACCAACGCGTGCCAATCTTTTTATACCAGCAATGATATTAATAGCGCTGGATTTACCAACATTAGAGCGACCAATAAAAGCAACTTCATTACCAAAGTCAGGCGGCAAATGCGTAAGATGCGCAGCGCTTAATAAGAAAGTTACATTGTCGGAATAACGAGTTTTTGCCATAAAAGCGCCTTTTTGAATTTTGAACCATTTTAAATTAACCTGTTAAGGTTGTAACAGTTTAAAAAAGATATGTAAATGAAAATCCCTTTAAAATCAATATATTATTTTAAAACTTAGAAATTTTCAGATATTAAATTATCAAAAAATACGGTATAGCACCTTTTAATATATTCTGCCATAATCTACATGATTAAATCTAAATAAAAAAATAAAATTAATATAACCTGTTGTAAAAACATTTATTACTCATAAGTACGATCATGGAAACAAATATACTAATTGCCATAACTAATTTGGTAAAAAATCCAATTACCGATATTGGTCACCATTATCATGCCAAAAATCGAGCAAATAGCATGGGAGACACTTTAGAAACCTATATAAAAGATCTTTTTTGTAATTCTCTGCTTGAACATCCCCCTGTGTCAGGATAGTTGTCGCTTCTAAGTAAAAAACTTAAAGGGGACGGCGAGAGTGAAATAATGAGGCATTTAACAGAAGAAGCAAAAAAAGTAATAGTAGAAAAAGCATTAAATAGAAAAG
>Ga0209319_1001454_pt1 | contig 19295 bp, 18 predicted proteins | sample RifGroE2_FD_184000 | JGI IMG/M metagenome (GOLD analysis project Ga0209319, IMG submission 184000) | Groundwater microbial communities from Rifle, Colorado - Groundwater E2 (SPAdes) (version 2) | ecosystem: Environmental > Aquatic > Deep subsurface > Groundwater | place: Rifle, Colorado, United...
AAAAAGAAAATCGACAAGTTAAAGGATTTGAACGACGTTCTATAAAAGAACGATTAAAAATGATTTTATACATTACCTAAATTTTACGTGAAAAATCATTTTTTCACGCAGGATCTAAGTAAGAACCTCACTCGGGCTATTTTTATTACATCACAAAATTTATTTTTTGTCAATCATCGTCTGTGGAAAAAACTCACTTCCTCACCACATTCTCCACCGCCGCCCAAACACTCGGCGTATTCTTTGGCACCAAAATTACCACCTCATCACCCGGCTCGCCGTGGAAAAAGGAAACGCTGGCGGTGATTAATTTGTAAATCTGATCCTCGACCATGGCCACATGAATACTATTTGAAGCATCGAAAGCAAGCTTACCAACCAAACGAACGCGTTCGATTGGGCCAATTTGTTTAAACAAAAAAGTACCATCTTTTTTGATGGTTAGCTTTAACATGTCGCCCTCGACCAGCTTGGACTTAGAAGCATAATTCGGGGCCACGGCATAGCTTTTGCCATCCGAGCCGATCATGGCCTGACCGTCGAAAACTCCTTCAATAACTCGAGCACCGGAAATATCTTCAAGGGTGTGCTCAGCTTCTTTTTTGGAAGCCACGAGTTTGGCAAAATCAGTGTTGGCTTCTTCGATATTACCGCCGTCGAGTAATTCAATAACATTCCCCAAATTTTCGTGGAGTTGTTTTAAAATCTTTTTAGCCAAAGCCAAACGCGGATCAGGCTCACCGCGCCGTGGAGCCTCGTCGGGCTCGAGTTCAAAAGTAAAATCTTCGTCAGAAAATTCTTCGTCAGACATATTTGTTTTTGTTTTAGACCGACCACCAACTACAGACCACCTTCAACCGGATTCAGCTCAATATCTGAGCCTTGGCCGATATTGGCACGTTCCATAATCTCGGCGTTGACCAAGGCTTTATCGCGGCCGTATTTTAGACGCGAAAGTTCATAAATAGCTTTTTTCAATTCAGGATTTCCGCGTGGTAGATTAGGATTAAAAGTTGAGAGTGTAAAAGGTTTAACCGCTGTATTCTCAACAATCATTTTGGCATACCAAGTGTATTTTTCTGAGTTAACCAAATCATAGCCGGAAAAATACGGTTCGTAGATTTTTTGTAAAATCTCGGTGTCTTCTGGGCCAACACGAGCCACAAAAGTTGTACCAACGTTACCGAGCACAGCGTCGCGAACCTCGGCCTTGCCTTGGTTGTCAGTCAACTGGTTCAAATACTGGTGGGCCATAACCAGACACAGACGATATTTACGAGCTTCGGACAAAATTGTGGCAATGGAGTTGGTGACGAAGTTTTGAAATTCGTCGATATAGAGGTAGAAATCATTACGATCTGCTTCGGCCATGTTGGCACGGCCCATGGCCGCCATCTGGAGTTTGGAAACCACAATCAAACCGAGTAAGTTGGCGTTGATTTCACCAACCATACCTTTTGACAGGTTAACCAAAAGAATTTTTTTCTTGTCCATGATTTCCCGGAAATCGAAACTGCTGTGCGATTGACCAATGATATTTCGAACCATTTCGTTTTCCACAAAGCGACCAACTTTAGAAATCAAGTAACCAAGCATTTCTGATTTGTGAAAATCAGAAGTCTTAGCCATTTCTTTTTCCCAAAAATTTCTGACCATCGGGTCTTTCAATTTAGCAATCCATTCATCGGCGTATTCTTGATCAGTAAACATGCGCGGAATTTCGGCAAGCGTTCCGGGATTTTCCGGATCGGCCATGAGCGTCAACATAACGTTGCGCATTTGGTGCTCGAACATTGGACCGATCATTGAAGGATCGGTAACCAACTTGTAGAAAATCGAGACCATTTCTTGGCAGACGAAATCTTTTTGATCTTCGGTTTTGGCTTCGAGCATGTTAAGACCAAGTGGGCGATCCATATCTGAGGGGCTAAAAACCACAACGTCGTCAACCCGTTCTTTAGGAATATTCCCGGCCACTTGATCGACTAAATCGCCGTGCGGATCGATAACACAAACACCATCACCACGCTTAATGTCTTGAATAATCATGCTGGCCATGAATTGAGATTTACCGGTACCAGACTTACCAATAAGATACATGTGACGTTGACGGTCTTCTTTTTTGATCCAAGCCTCGGTTTTTTTGCCGCGATAAAAGTTGTTGCCGATAAAAAGATTGGTTGGCGCCGGCCCTGGCACATCAGACGGTGCCGGGCCACGGCGAGCGGCCATCCAGTGAATGTTCGGGGTTTCGGTAGTCGTTAAGGGTAAATGCCAAAGCGAAGCCATCTCTTCGGTATTCAACAAAACTTTATAACGCTCTTCAAAAGTTCGATAAATAAAACGCCGAATCATGCGAGTTTTGGAATAAGGGATAGCCTTGCCAAAAGCGTTGCCGAATTGAAAAATACTGTATTGCGAAAAAGCCCCAAAAATATTGCCCAAAATCACCTGAGCTCGAGCCGGATTGGGAGCAGAAACAATCAATCTGATATTAGCGTCCATTCCGGCTTTGCTGGCCTTTCCCTCAATACCTTTGATAGCTTCTTCGGTCAAAGACGACAAACGCCAAGAGCCAGAAGAATCTTGCGGCGGTTTTTGATCGCTTTTCATAAAAGAAAAGAAACCTTCTTTGTTTTTACCAGAAGCGTGGCCGGCCATGGCTTGTTCAATAGTAGCTCCGCCTTGCATACGTTTGGCTATGGCCAAACCTTTTTTATTCCAAGACGTTTTAGATGAACGCAATACAATTTGAATTACCGCACCATCGGTTTCTTCTAATTTTGAAAGTGTATTAGTGATGCCGTTTAAAGGATCGTTTTCAAGCTTTTGATAAGTTTTGATGGGAAAACCGCTGGGCCGTTTGAGCGTTAAATACATGCCCAAAACCGTGCTGTTAGGCTTGAAAATATTATAATCTTCGATACCTTCAATGTGAGCGTCCGGGTAAACCGAAGAAAGCTGTTCTTCAAAACCGGCCTGCATTTTTTTGGGCACCACGACATAAAAATAAATCAGCCGGTCTTTAGCGACAATCTCAAAAGAAATTTCATCGGTTCGACCAAAAAGCCAAGCCACCGGACCTTTTTGACGCTTTCGGCCGCCAATATTAGAAAACAAAACTTCGGCCGTGGCGATTAACTGGCGCAATTGTTCGACAGTAGTTTCTTTAGTGGCTTCTTCGGCGCGCTTAAATTTTGGAACAGCAATCCGCAAAACCGCTAACCCGGCTCCGCCGTGTCGCCCTTTGGTGCGGCGCAACAAAAAGAAACGAGCAATGCAGAGTAAAACAAAAACCGCGCCACCGAAGACCAGAAAATAGGCAGAAATCGTGGCAAAAAAAAGATCTTGACTCAAACCCCCGGCCGAAGCCGCGGCCGGCACGCTTTGTTCGACAACAAAGGCCGCCGGAAAAATTGGTAGAAACATGTTTTTATAATTTTCCTTCTTGCCGAAAATCTTCGGAGGAAAGAAGGATTTTGTCTGTTTTTATTTTTGCTTCCTTTTCTAGGAAAAATTTGTTGACCCCGGGAACCATCCGCAACCAGTCAATAATGAGTGAAACGATTTTTCTAATATTGATTTTGGTGGAATTTAAAATCTCGCGAATTTTTGAAGCGGTTTCCTCGCCCTTCTCGCGAAAAGCTTCTTGTTGTTCGGGATTCATGTCCAAAAACAAGTCCGTTAAATCCTCGGACAAAATATTTTCGATGGTTTTCTCGAGTTCGTCTTTAACCTCGGGTTCGACCACAGGCGCGGCTGCAGCTTGAGGAACGGACGATGGTGGAGTAACCTCGGCCGGCGTTGGCGCGGCCTCGACACTTTCCCCGGCTGGCGGGCCAATGACTTCGGCCGTGGTCGACGTTTTTTCCAAAACCGGCACCGGAGCCAACTCAGGTGCTTTTGAAGGAATTTCTTTAGATTCAGTAACTTCTTGAACGACTTCTTTCAAGTCTTTCTTTCCAAGTAAGGCCATACGAGAATATTTTAGCATGTTTTTGAAAGTACGGAAATGAAAAAGACAAGATGGGGAAAAATTTTGATTAAAAAAACTAAAGTTTGCTGGTTTTCTTTTACAACGTTATTTTTCAACCACCCCCCTTTTTTAACGAGTATTCTGAGCGGCGCACGCCGCGCCTGCCATAGCTTGCCGCGAGCGACGGCGGGAAGAATCTAATTTGTAACAAGATTTAGATCCTTCACGCGCCGCTCAGGATGAAAGATAGGGTGACAGCAAAGACTATAAAATTTTGAAAATTATTTTGAAAATACAAGAAAGGACGATTCCACAAATAACACGATCGTGTTATTTGTGGAAATAACTTTATAACTAATTATTTCCCCTTCACCTTCTGCCCCTCACTCGAATCTTCGACTACAAAACCAAGTTCCTCAATCTTGTCACGCAAGCGATCCGACTCGGACCAGTTCTTCTCGGCACGAGCGATTTCACGGACTTTTAAAAGTTCGGCAACCTCGGCTGGAATTTCAATTTTTTTTCCGATGTATTTTTCTAGTTCAAGCCCGAAAATTTTGTCGAACTCGATTAGAGTACCGGCTTTAGTGGCCGAAACACACTTCTCGTCGCCAACCATTTCCCACATAATTGCCAAAGCCTGCGGGGTGTTCAAATCATCGCGAACCGCCTCAAGAAAGCGTTTTCCGTAATCTTCACAAATTTCTTCGCTCGGAGTCTCCCAACCACGAACAATCTCACGGAGTTTATCTAGAGCATTCTGCGCAGCCTGTGCGGCTTCAAAAGTAAAATTGAGTTTGGCACGATAGTGAGCGCCGAGACAAAACAAACGAAAAGCCAAAGGCTCAATACCCTTCTCTCGCAACTCAGAAATTGTGTAAACATTGCCGAGCGACTTGCTCATTTTTCCGCCATCGACCATAAGAAAAGCGTTGTGCATCCAAACATTAGCCTCGAGCACACCGTCGGCGCCTTGAGTTTGGGCAATCTCGTTTTCGTGATGAACAGCAATGTGATCCTCGCCGCCGGTATGAATATCAAAAGGCACGCTGAGGTATTTTTTCGACATGGCCGAGCATTCCAAATGCCAACCCGGAAAACCAACTCCCCACGGCGACTCCCATTCCATTTCCCGCTTGGAATCAGCCGGCGAAAACTTCCAAAGGGCAAAATCCGAAGCATTTTTCTTTTCGCCCATTTCGACACGAACGCCGGCTTGTTTTTCTTCGGTTTTTTGGCCGGAAAGGCGACCGTAATTTTCCAATTTGGAAGTATCAAAATAAATACCATCGCTCGTGCGATAAGTAAAACCGTTAGTTTCGAGTTTTTTAACCATTTCGATTTGTTCGGCAATGTGCTCAGTAGCTCGCGGGTAAACCGAAGCTCGCTGAATATTCAAAAGATCAGAATCGATCAAAAATTTTTCTTCATAAAAACGAGCAACATCAAAAGCTGATTTCCCTTCCCGACGCATCGCCACAAGCATTTTGTCCTCGCCTTCATCGCCGTCACCAACCAAATGACCGACGTCGGTAATGTTAACAACTTGAGTCACCTCAAACCCACTCTGCTCGAGAGTTCGGCGAAGAGTGTCGGAAAAAATATAAGAGCGCCAGTTGCCGATGTGGGCAAACCAATAAACCGTCGGGCCACAGTTATAAAGACCAATGTGACCGGCTTTAATTGGTTTCAGTTCCTCTTTTTGGCGAGTTAGGGCGTTGTAGAGATAAAACATAAATTAATATTTGATGAAAACTTTATATTATTGTATTATTATACTATCACCAATGGAAAGATAGCCCTACAAGGTCCCGTCCTTGCGGGGCTCTTTCTTTTTATAAGACAATCGTGGTTCTAAATCGTTCATATATCTTAGAAACGGCTTGAAAATTTTCCATTTTAATAAAATTTTAATAAAGCTGAAAAATTTAAACGATAGCGTAATTATTCTTCTTTGGAATCATAACTAAATATTTTCATCGATCACCTCGTTAACCAACGCGTCGGCTTCTTTATTTTTCTCTCGAAAAATATGGCGAGCATTGAATTTTTTGAAGGCTTGAGACAAATTATAAACCTCGAGAAATTTCTTGGCGAGTTCGGGATTTTTAACGCGATATTCGCCGCGGATTTGTTTGACAGCCAATTCAGAATCCATAACCAACTCAACCTCCTCGGCGCCGAGGCGTTTGGCTTCTTCGAGACCAATGATGATGGCGTCGTATTCGGCCTGATTATTGGTAGCGTGCGGAAAGAATTTTTTTACGGTCGAGACGGTTTCTTCGACACCCTTGTCGAGCGATTTTATGACCGCACCAGAGCCGGCCGGGCCGGGATTGCCGCGAGCGCCACCGTCGGTATAGATGCGAACAGATTTAAACATAACACAAAGAATTTTATCACGAATAGATGACGAAAACTAGCCTTCTTTTGGTTGAACCGTGGGGTCAAGATATTTTTTCCAAAAGACGGTATTTTTAGCAGAACCGGCCCACTTTCTAACCAAAGCCTGATGCGCCTTGGCTTGCGGAATCGCCGCGGTGCTGGCTGTGGCCTCGGAAACATATTTTGGATCAAGCCACTGAAGCAAACCGATTTTTTCAAAAGTCCAATCTTCATCAAAACGATAAACCTTGCCCGAAGCATAAACCATTTCGGTCTGACCATCGTCTTTTGTCACTCTGAACCAACTGAAAGGATTGGTATCAAGTTGCCACTGTCGGCCTTTTTCGTAACGATTGACGATTGCGGACATTTGTTGAATATCGCGCTCACTCAATTCTCCACCACGAATAAGTTCATCGGCCGAAACCACACCTTGGGGCGCGGCTTCTTGAATAACATAACGATAAGGCGGACCCTCGGGATCGGTTTTAAGAATTCTTAATCTTGGAATTTCGTTTTCCTCGAGAAATTGTTGTCTTTCGACGGTTTGAAAAACCGACTTGAAGGCATTGTGAACATTACGCGCATCCGGTCGCACGATTTTCAAAACTTGTCCCGGTTGGTCTTTCAACCAAAAACAAATCTTTTTTCCGCCAACAATCGGTTGGTCTTCAACCGCGAATTCTTTTTCGCCGATGCGAACCAAACCGGCGGCCGGATTATAATCAATCGTTGCTAAGATTTTTTCATAATCAACAACCTCGATTTCTCCGCCTTCGGAAACCACGGAATAATCTTTTGGTTTCTCTCCAACAATCACCATGTGAGTTGGTGGAAAATCAACAGCTTGAAGCTTCCCTTCTTCGTCCATCACTGCCAGTTCGATTTTTCCTTTCAGACGATTTTTGGTAATCCATTCGTTCTGCTCGGGAATCACGCGAACATTTACAAAACCCGCCGCTTCAAAAACTTGTCGAGCTTCTTCTGGTGTCCAGTAAGTATACTTTTCTTTTACTTCTTGAAGAAAATTAGCCGTGTAATCTTTGTGTAAATAAAATTCATGAGCCCATTCCGGAGAAATTTTTAAATATTCTTGTCCGGCAACCGTCACGCGTTCATACTCAAAAGCCCCACCTCCACCGAACTGCCGATGGAAACACTCAAAGATGGCTTGCGGCGACAAACTGTTGTAATCGATTTCCTCGGGCGGAGTGTTGGGTGGCGGGGTTTCCAGACCAACAGTGGAATTTATTTTCATGTAAACAGGTTCGGTGAGTGACGGTTTGGCGAAATCGCGCCAAACCAGTTTGCCACCGGGCTTCAACTGAGAAAACATTATCTGCACAGTTTTCTCGGCACTACCGGGACCGCCGAAACTTTCAATTTCGTGTCCACTGGTCGAGGCATAAGCCGCATCCAAAGAATTATCCGGAAAATTTCTCTCGACAGCATTACCAAAAACCGGCCTGACAAACGTTTTTTCGCCAACCGCTTGTTCTAAAAGTTCATGCGAATAATCAAGAGCATAAACCCTGGCTGAACGAAATTCACGGGCCGCTAATTCGGCCTGAGCACCAGTACCAGAACCAATATCAACAATCGCCGCACCTTCGGGCAATTGCCCGAAATGAGGAAAAATCGCTCTAGATTTGGCTTCCAAAGCCGCATCCATTAACTTTGTGTAAATAGAATAATCGCGATGCTCGTTGGCTTGAGCGAATTTTTCCCGCATGCTCGGCTCGCCAATCTGGCCGTGATCTTTTTGTTCGGTCATATTTTTAAAAACTTTTTAGCTTCGATTAAAAAAATCAGTTCTCTCTGTTGAATAAATTTTGGTTCATAATCCTTGTTCAATTTTGATTAGTACCAAAGGCCGGACCGATTATTTCGATCGTGTTCCCATTTGGCAGGATTGTCTTTGATATAATTTCGAATCTCAAACAACGACATTTCGTTTTTGATCAAATGGTCCCAAAATCGTTCTTGTCAGACAAAATTTTTATCAAAATTTTTATGAATCGTTTTTGAACAAACAGATTTATAGGAACGAATAACGGTTGATAGCGAACCAGATTGCGGTGATATTTTTGAATAAAATTCGTGTTTTGCGTGTGCGTTTTCCCCGCGTTTATCCCGTTCGTCCGTAGAGACGTTGCATTGCAACGTCTCTACGGTGGCATCCGAAAACGCCACCGATTCGGTTGGAAACAATTTATATTCATCATCCGAATCAGCAATAAAATCACGATCAATGACCAAAATACCATGAACATGATTTGGCATAACAACAAATTCATCCAAACCGATAAACAGAAAATGATGGGGAATTTCCAGCCAAAAATTATTTACAACCTCACCGATTTTATTTAGAAATATATAACCGTTTCGCACCTCGCCAAAATGATGTTCCCGATCGTCAGTACAAATGGTTATGAAATAAAAACCATTGTTCGCGTAATCCCAATTTGGCAATCTGGTTGAGGCGATTCGATATTTATTTTTAAATTTTCCATCCATATTTTATTTTCCACACACGCCACCCCACACCGTTGTCACCGTAGAGACGTTGCATTGCAACGTCTCTACGGACGGTTCAAATTGGTTGTTGACGCGGTTATTTTCAAATCCACCACCTTTAACTGCAACTCACGGTCGCCGTTCCATTCATTAACACCGATTTCGTAGGCGACATCAAGACTAGTACCGATTCGCAAGTCGGGCGTCAAACTGCCAAAACCGAAGGCAATCATTTTTTTTATTATTCCTTCGCCCAGGTCGCGTACCGAAAGACGCAAATGTTTGCCTTCCAAACCCATGGTTTCAAAACTGACAATTTGCAAACCGCGACTGACAAAAATCGGTGAACGATTTCCCTCGCCGAACGGCGCCATTTTGGAAATCGCCAATTCCAAATCCCAATCAGCGGCTTTAAGAGGAATTTCGGCGTCAATTAAAATTTCCGGAACTAAATCTTCGGGTTTTAAAATCTTCTCAGCCTCGGCAACAACAACCTCCATGGCTTGTTTGAATTTTTCTTCGGTTGTGGCCGAAAAACCACAGGCCTGCGGGTGGCCACCAAAACGATCAAGAAACACGGAGGCTTTAGTTAGAGCGGCAGTGACGTCGAAACCAGGAATACTACGACCCGAGCCGGTAAACTTATCGCCATCTTTGGCAGCAATGATAACCGGACGCGAATAATTGTTGGAAATTTTTCCGGCCACCAAACCAACCAAACCGGCCGGCCAACCCTCGCCAGCGGCGATAAGAATTTTCTGATCGCCAGGCTCGCCAATTTGGGCCAGAGCTTCTTTGTAAATTTCGTTACTACGTTTTTGACGCGTAACATTAGCGGCCTGAAGTTCGCTAGCCAAAAATTCGGCCTCTTGTTCGTCTTCGGAAACCAGTAACCGAAAAGCCGGATCGGCGTGATCCATGCGGCCGGCGGCATTTAAACGCGGGCCGATTTGAAAACCAATGGTCCAGGAATCGATAGCGTTGTTTTTTACCCCGGCCGCGACCAAAAGTTTTTTCAAACCCAAACGGCGAGTTTTTTTCAAAACCGTCAAACCGTAAGTCTCGAGAACACGATTCTCGCCAAATAACGGCATAATGTCGGTAACCGTGGCAATGGCCACCAAATCCAAAAGCCACTTTTCATAACCCTCGGAAAAATTCGCCCCGCGACGGCGGGCCTCGATAATCAAAGCCGAGGCTAACTTAAACGCCACAGCCGCACCGCACATAACTTTATTCGGATAAAGTTCACCGGGAACTTGGGAATGAAGAATAAGTGCCTCGGGCAAAACCTCGGGCACGGCATGATGGTCGCAAATAATAGTATCCATTCCGAGTTCGCGGGCTCGGGCCACAGCATCGGCGTTGCTGATACCGCAGTCGACAGTAATCAAAAGATTGGTTTTCTCGTGCTCGTGCAAATGATCGGCTGTGGCCGGAAATAAACCGTAGCCTTCGCGTTCACGGTGCGGAATGTAAGTAGTCAACTTTTTCTCGTCAAACTTCAGACCTCGACAAATGTCGCGCAGAGTGGAAAACATGACCGCCGTGCCACAAACACCGTCGGCGTCGTAATCGCCGTGAATCGTAATTACTTGACCTTTTTCCAGAGCCAAAAAAACCCGATCCACTGCCGGTCGCATTTGCTGAAACAAAAAAGGATCGTGCGTATCGCGCGACCAATCCGGTTCTAAAAAAACCTCAACTTCGGCCCGGGTTTTTATTCCCCGATTCCACAAAAGCTGAGCCAAAACCGGCAAAAGTTCGGGAAAAACCCTAACAAACTCTTCCGGAACGATCTCGGCCAATCGCCATTTTTTATTGTTCATATTCGTTTACTGCAAAGACATAATAAAATTCCCCCGGCTTATGATAACCATTGTCATTAAGCCGTCTAAAAAACAATCCGGCCTCCCTGGCATCATAATCAACCGCCCCCCAAACAACCGAAATCAAGGAACGATAAATCCATCCCCATTCGGTTGAAGCCACGGCCTTACCGACATCTTTCGACTCTGAAAAATCCTTAAACCAAAAAACAGACAAAGGTTTGGGAAGTTCGAAAACCACCAAAAAATCTTTTGACGGCGTTTGAAAGTTTCCGAGCATCTTTGAACAAAAATTTGGCGGATAGATTTTGAAAACCGGCATATCCCATTTTTTTTCCAAAAACAACTTTAAAACTTTTTCCGAAATCCCTCGGCGACTTTTTGAATATTTCTCCAAAACTTCTTTGGTTTTTTGCTGCCAAGACCCGGAAACACCGACAAGAAATTTCCTAATTTTGTTTAAGGCGATTCTTTCTTTTTCAGATAATTCCCCTTCGGTTCGACTTTCTTCGACAAAAAAAACATTGGCTTGTTCTGAATCAACTAACTCAAAAATCTCCGCCCAACTGGGCTGATCAAAAATACCTTCGGGATTTTCTAACCCCGTATTTTCAGATAACCGTCCTGGCACAACTTTTAAAAACCAAACATGACCATTGACGCCACCATGGAAATGACCACCATTATGACAATAATGGTCCAAATAATGCGCATTCTCTTGTTTAACATAATGTTCGAAGGTATTATAACAGGAGAAAGGTGATAGGGGTACAGGGCTGATTGGGGATTAAATAAATTTTCAAATTATGACGGGAGAAGATTTAAAAATCGGCATTGTTGCCATTATTCATAATAATGGCAAATATTTACTTGGCCTTAGAAAAACCGGCACCAGCCCGGGAACCTGGGGTTTCGCTGGCGGCACCCTAGTACCCGGCGAGACTCCGGAGAACTTTCTGATTCGCAAAGCTAAAGAAGAAACAACTTTAGACATTAAAAATCTTCGTCCGATAACTTCGTTCGATTATTTCTTTGAAGACTTGGGAGAAAGCCAACATCTGCAATTCTTCTTGGCCGACAGTGATTCTGATCAAGCCGTTGACACCGCAGGCAAACACGCCGAATGGTGCTGGTGCAAATGGGGCGAATTTCCAGAACCGCTTATGAAACCGATTTATAAAATCCTAAAAGATTTTCCTAACGAACAAAATTTATGGAACAAATAAAAAGACCCAAAGTTGGCGTCGGAGTCTGCATTATTAAAAACGGAAAAGTCTTGATGAGCAAAAGAAAAAATGCTCATGGCGAAGGTTGTTGGAGTTTTCCGGGCGGACATTTGGAGTTTGGCGAATCAATCGCTGGCTGCGCTGTTCGCGAAACCGGCGAAGAAACCGGCGTCACTATCAAAAATATCCGCGACTGGGTTTACACCAATGATATTTTCGAAGCCGAAGACAAACACTACATCACCATCTACGTCATCGCCGACCACGAATCCGGCGAACCGCAAATTTTGGAACCGGAAAAATGCGAAGGTTGGGAATGGTTTGAGTGGGAAAATTTGCCGAGTCCGCTGTTTCTGCCACTGCGAAATGTTTTAAAAGCCGGACACAACCCATTCGCATAACAAAAACCACCGTCTGAAGACGGTGGTTTTTTTAAAATATAAAACAAAAATTTGGCGTTTATTTCAAAGTCTTCATGCGCAAAATAACATCATAACCCGGAAGACCTTCGCACGAAGATGGATCAAATATTTCTTTTTGATCGGGAAACGGCGGCAAATCACAGTTGCTTTCGCCACAAATCGGAAATGACCGATTTAAACCGTGTCCGCGCATTTCCTCGCCCCAAGGCATGATCAAACAAGCAATAAAATTATTTTCAACTTCGGATAAATTTAAACCAAGTAGCCGCAACTCGCCAGCCTCGGCCAATAAAACTTCCTGCCAGTCTTCTTCGACTAAATTTGAACCATCTACTTGCCAAAAATTTTCTGCAGCATCTTGCAAAACAAAAGTTTTTATTTCAAAATTTATCGAAACAACGTTACCGGTTAACAAACCGCGACCGGGATTTTGCCAAGCCTTCAGTTGTTGTTCGAAAGCCGGATGATGAAAAGGCAAATGTTTACCAAAATCTTCGTCTAAAAATTTACCCACACCAATGCTATACAAAACAAAGCCACTAATTAAACAACAGAGCAAACTAAAACTTACAATCCCGGCAAAAGAATAACGATAACCATGTTTGGTATTTTTAAAATTCTCATAACCAATAAAAAGAAAGGCTATAAAAATCAGTAGCCAAACATACGGTAGGGTGTCCAAGAGAAAAATTCCGACAGAACCATGGGTGACCGGATAAAAATTCCAACCAGAAAATCTGGTGTGAAAGGCAATGGCGGCCACGGCCAAGGATCCACCAAAAACCACAAAAATCACCCACAAAATCCAAAACAATAAATTTTTAATTTTGAACTTCCAGGCCGGGGTTTGTTTAACCTTTTCCAACTCGGCCAAAACTTTTTCCGAAAAATTTTCTTTTTTTTCTAAAGTCATAAATTATTCTTCTAAATGTTTGAGGAACTTTTTTAAAAGTTTTTTGGCGCGATGAATTAAAGTCGCTACTGAACCTGAAGGCAAGCGCAAAATATCGGAAATTTCTTGATAACTTTTTTCTTCGTAATAACGCAAAACCAAAACCTCGCGATATTTTTTAGGTAGTTTGGGTAAAACTTTTGCCAGCACGTCGGCTTTAATTTTTAGATCCAATTCTTTTTCTAAATTAAAATTTGAACCCAAAGTTAAAAAAACTTTTTCGGCGTCAGCCACATAATGACCCTGAGGCCGCAAAATCTTTTTGCGAAAATAACTCATAGTTTCGTTATGGGCGATTCGATAAATCCAAGAAGAAAAAGACAACGTCGGATCAAAACCCTGAAGATTTTTATAAACTTTAACAAAGACATCTTGCAAAATGTCCTCAACTTCTTCTTTATCAAAAACACCGAGACGACGAATATAACGCCCTAGCCGTTCTTGATAACGTGTCATGATGGCGGAAAAAAGGAAACGTTCACGCGAAGCCCGGACGGCAATTTCCTCGTCCGTCAGGTCGGAAAATAACTGCATAAGAATTTCGGCCTATCTATTATACTCCTGTTTGGAGTTTTTCTTTCAAGTAAGGGACACGAATATTCACACCAATTCGTAATTCACCCCCCCACTTGAAAGAAATTTCTCTGCCAGAAGTATTACTAGTTGACAGCGCGCTCAATCTAAGAAATCTTAATCTTTCTATCAAAATATGAACAAAAAGAAAATAGCTCTAAGTCTTGGAGCCATTGGTTTTATTGGCATGTCCGCGGTTTCACCGGCGGCTTATGCTGCCGATACCACCAACATCTCTGATATCTCGATCACCTCTTCCGAGTCACAAAATAATCACAAATTTCACCGCGGTGGTCCAAAAAACAAAGCTCCAATAATGAGCGAAGAAGATATTGCCGCCATGTCAACAATTTTAGAAACCAACAATTTCGAGGCCTATCTTGAAATCATGAAAGAGCGTGCCTCAAACAACGCTCCGGAGATGACCGACGAAACGCTTTCCAAACTCCAAGAAAGATTTAATAAAATGGTCGAACTCTACAACAACGGAGAAGATCGCCCATGGCGTCTTGGACCAAATTTATCCAGACCTGAAAATAACCTTAATCACAAAAACGAACACCGCGGTTTCGGCCCAAAAGTGCTTGGTGGTCAAGAGGCCGTGACAACCGTTCTTGAAAATCAAGACTTCGATGCCTTCATCGAACTCATGAAACAAAACACACCAAACGATGCCCCGGAAATGACCGACAAAAAACTCGAGGCTTTACAAAATCATTTTGACCGCATGGTCGAACGTTACCAAGCCGGCGAAATGCCTTGGCAAAACAAATAATTTAAAATTTAACCAAGAAGAATCGCGATAACAATTGCGGTTCTTCTGTCGTTTTCAGTGGCGAAAAGAATATGTTCAAGAAAATCACAAAACTTATCGGTAAACGAAAAAAACTTTTTCTGTTATTAGTGGTTATTGTTTTTGTCGCCGGAGCTTGGACCATCAAAAGCCAAACCAACAAAATTGCTGACCCGACTTATACCTTGGCTGCCGTCGAAAGTGGAACCATTTCGGTTTCAATAAATGGTAGCGGCCAGGTTTACGGACAAGATCAAATCGAAATCACCCCCGAAGTTTCCGGAAAACTGACCAAAGTTTTAATTAGTGATAACGAAGAAGTCGCCGAAGGCCAAGTTATTGCTACCATCGACAGTACTTCGGCCTACCAAACCGTGCGTAGCGCTCAGGCCGCCTTAGACAGTGCTCGTTTAGCCCTAGAAAAACTTAAAGAGCCAGCCAGCACCATTTCCCTTCTCCAAACTCGAAACTCCCTGGCCGAGGCTGAACGCAACTTGGCCAAACTTCAACCGACCGAAGACGACATTACCGAAGCCCAAAAAACCCTAGACCAAGCCGAACGCGATTTAGAGGAAATCCAACTAACTACCGAGCAAGAAGTTAATTCAACTATCGACTCCGGCTACAACTCCGTGGTCTCGGCTTTTCTAATTCTGCCCGGTCTTAAAAACGATTTGGCTGACTTAATCGGCACCGAAATCAACCAAGAAGAATACATTGGTTTTTACAATTTGTTGGTCAGTAGTAGCTATACAGAAAAACTTTTGACCGACTACTACCAAGCCGAAAATTCACTCGACACGGCTTGGGTTGATTATTTGAGTTCGAGCCAATCAAGCGATCGCGACTTTAAGGCCGATTTAGCCGAACAAACTTTAGATGCCGCCATTGCCATTTCTGACGCCGTAAACGATGCCCAAAATCTTTTAGACTCTCTTAATACGGTTGACTACAGCCACTCGGCCGTTGCCGACCACATCGACGAAATGACCTCGATAATTTCTGCTGATGTCAGCCAAGCTAATTCTGTGGTTTCTTCAATTCAAAATTCTGTCGACTCGATCGATCGCATAAATCTTTCGGCACCTTATGATTTGGCCGATGCCGAAGAAACAGTCGAGGAAGCCGAACAAGCTTTAGCCGAACTTTTAGCCGGACCTGACGCCGACGATTTAGCCAGCGCCGAAGAAAGCGTGGCCGAAAAAACTCAACAACTTACCGATCTTGAAGCCGGCACCGACGAAAACGATCTGCGTGATCAAGAACTTGTCATTGAACAAAAACAAAATACTTTAACCGCGGCCTACGAAGATTTGGCTAAATATTTGATCAGAGCCCCGGCCGCCGGAGTTGTCACCAGTCTTTCATTCAAACGCGGCGACTCGGTTTCAACCGGAACAACTGTCGGTACTCTAATCTCAAAAGAAAAAGTCGCGATAGTTTCTTTAAACGAAGTTGATATTGCCAAAATAAAAATCGGCGACAAAGCGATTTTAACTTTCGACGCTATCGAAGATCTAGAAATCAGTGGTCGAGTAATCTCTACCGATCTTATCGGCACTGAATCGCAAGGCGTCGTCACCTACGATGTTCACATTCTTTTTGACAGCCAAGACGAAAATATTCGCCCAGGCATGAGTGTGACCACTGACATTATTACCGATGTCAAAACCAACACTTTAATGGTGGCTAATTCAGCGGTCAAAAACTCCAACGGCGTTGATTATGTCGAAACTTTCGACGAAGTTTCCGAAACTTCAATAACTACCACCGAGACACCAAAAAAAATCCAGATTGAAATTGGTTTATCAAACGACACTCAAACCGAAATTCTCTCTGGTCTTTCAGAGGGCGACATGGTTATAACAAAAACCGCCTCAGCCTCTGCGAGCTCGAGTAAAACCACAAGCTCATCTTCTCAATCCGGCAGTTTAATGATGGGTAGTGGCGGCCCGCCAGGATTTTAATATGATCGAAATTAAAAATCTCTCAAAAAGTTATCAAACCGGCGGACAGCCTTTTTTGGCTTTGGATAATGTCAGTTTTAAAATTGAAGACGGCGAATTTGTGGCAATTATGGGGCCATCGGGCTCAGGTAAATCAACCCTCATGCATCTTATTGGTGCCCTTGATTCACCAACGGCCGGCAGTTATTTTTTGGATGGAAAAGATGTTTCCACTTTAAGCGAAGACGAACTTGCCGACATTCGCAAAGACAAAATTGGTTTTGTTTTTCAAGCTTTTAATTTATTGCCGCGAGCCACGGTTTTGCGTAATGTTTCCCTACCCCTGGTTTATGAAGGGGTGGAAAAAGAAGAACGCGAAACGCGTGCCGCCGAAGCTTTAAAAGCAGCTGGCTTGGACGAAGAACATTATACTCATCTCTCAAACCAACTCTCTGGCGGACAAATTCAGCGGGTGGCCATTGCCCGGGCCTTAGTTAACAACCCCTCACTTATTTTGGCCGACGAACCCACCGGCAATCTCGACTCCAAAACCGGCGAAATTGTTTTGGCAACTTTTCAAAAACTCAACCAAGAAAAAAAACGCACCATTGTCCTAATTACTCACGAACAAGATGTTGCTGAACATGCCAAACGAATAATTTTTATTAAAGACGGAAAAGTTTTGAGCGATGAAAAAATTAAACAAAAGAAAATTTTTAACTTATGATTTTTTCAGACTTGTTCGAAGAAACTTTCCTGGCTCTCGAGTCTAACAAGGCCCGCTCGCTTTTGACAATCCTTGGTATTGTTATTGGTATCAGTTCAGTCATTGTCATGGTTTCAATCGGCCAGGGCGCGCAAAGTTCAATTTCCTCGAGTATCGAATCAATCGGCTCGAATTTAATTACAGTCTCGCCGGGTGCCCAACGCAGTCGTGGTTCTGGAGTCAGCTCGGGTGCTGGCTCGGCCAAAACCTTGACTCAAGAAGACGCCGAAGCTGTTGCGAAGATTCCCTTGGTTCAAGCCGTGGCTCCGGAAAACTCCGGGCGTTATCAGGTAACAGCCAAAGGCGCCAACACCAACACCTCGATCGATGGTGTTACTCCGGCTTACACTGAAGTTAAAAACGTCACCCTGGCTGAAGGTAATTTTATCAGCGAACAAAATCTTAGCAACTACGGCAAAGTTGCCGTTCTTGGGTCCACGGTTCGCGATGATTTATTCGGCGAAGCGGCCGGCGATGTTGTCGGCCAAATCGTTCGTATTAAAAATCTAGAATTCAAAATCATTGGCATTACTGAAGCCAAAGGTGGTAGTGGATTTGGCAGTCAGGACGACATGATTTTTATTCCTCTAACCACGGCTCAAAGATATTTAAGCGGTTCAGAAACTATTACCACTCTCAATATTCAAGTCGTTGACTCTGATTCGATGGCCGCGGTCGAAGAAGAAACCACCAGTCTTCTACTCGATCGTCACGGTATTAGTGATCCGGAATCAGCTGACTTCAGTATCATGAACCAGGCCGATCTTATTAGCACCGCCTCAAGCGTCACCGAAACCTTCACTCTGCTTCTCGCGGCCATCGCCGGTATTTCTCTTGTTGTCGGCGGTATTGGCATTATGAATATGATGCTGACCAACGTCACCGAGCGCACCCGCGAAATCGGCTTGCGCAAAGCCATTGGCGCCAAGCGCCACGAAATCAGCCAACAATTTTTAGCCGAAGCCATTATGTTAACTTCGGTCGGAGGAATTATCGGCATTCTTCTTGGCTGGGGCCTGGCTTTTGTGATTACGCTAACCGGAATTACTCAAACCAAAATCTCATTAACTTCAGTCCTCTTAGCTTTCGGTGTTTCGACTCTTATCGGAATCGTCTTCGGTTATTATCCGGCCAAACGCGCCGCCAACATGAATCCGATTGAGGCTTTAAGATACGAATAATCTTCTTAAAATTTTTAATCTGAAAAAAATATGAAATCCAATAAATCTCTCGTTATCACTCTCGCCACAATCATTGTCGTTACTGTCGCTGGCGGTTCATTTTTTACTGGTACCAAATACGAACAATCAAAAAACACTTCAGACTTTGCCGGCCGCCGAGCTGACTTTATGGGCTCGGGCGCTTTTACCCAGCCAGATGGCACAATCGGTTTTAGTGGTGCCGGACAAGTTCGCGGTGGACAAATGGTAACCGGAAAAATTCTTTCCGTCGATGAAAACAGCATTACCGTCGAAAAATTCGACTCCGGCTCGCAAACCATTTATTTTTCCGACACCACCACCATCAGCAAATCCACCGAAGGCACAACAAGCGATCTTACCGTCGGACAAGAAATTTTGGCCATTGGGCAAAGCTCGAGCGATGGATTAGTGACAGCCGAAAATATTCAGATCAGGCCAGAGGTAGTAGCGCCAAAAGAGTAGAAAATTAAAAACGATCGCGATTATGCGCGATCGTTTTTTTGTAAAGTCGGTTTAGCTAATCTTTTATAAATTTCTTTCTGGAATATTTTATCTCTTACTTAGATCCTGCGTGAAAAAATGATTTTTCACGTAAAATTTAGGTAATGCTTAGATCCTGCGTGAAAAAATGATTTTTCACGTAAAATTTAGGTAATGTATAAAATCATTTTTAATCGTTCTTTTATAGAACGTCGTTCAAATCCTTTA
>Ga0209319_1001456_pt1 | contig 19275 bp, 17 predicted proteins | sample RifGroE2_FD_184000 | JGI IMG/M metagenome (GOLD analysis project Ga0209319, IMG submission 184000) | Groundwater microbial communities from Rifle, Colorado - Groundwater E2 (SPAdes) (version 2) | ecosystem: Environmental > Aquatic > Deep subsurface > Groundwater | place: Rifle, Colorado, United...
GTATTTAACAAACAGGATCACGAGAAAAATTTTAGCTCACACCATTGGTGTGTATATCAATAAACAAAACAATAATCCGCCATTGCAATTCGATTTGTTAATCGGGATAAAAAGTTGAGAATGGCGTTAATTGACGTGATTCTTAATTTTTCATAATGCATTGATTTTGCATTGTTAAAAACTCAAACTTGGATTCTCTTAATAGGTTTTGTTGAATAATTCGTATTAATAAAGATTTCGTAGCCGCAGGCTTTAGCCTGCGTTAATCACTGCTCAGGCTAAAGCCTGCGGCTACGTTATTCATGATTTTTTGAATCATTCAATAATACTTTCTCAATAAATATGTGAATAGAATTTCTTTTAAAATCAATAAGTTAAAATCTGCAGCGGTAATTTCTCAAAAAGTTAGGGCATTATAATTATGTTTACGTAGCCGCAGGTCTTTAGCCTGCGTCAAATCATGTAGATGCGCGATATCTAATACGCAAGTTAAAACTTGCGGCTACGTTATTCTTGTGATTCGCCTGTGGTTTTTGAGAATTTACCTGCAGCGCAAAAAAGTTGGGAATGGCGTTAATTACTAATTTTAGCCGATTATACTACTTTGGCAGTCGAAAAAAGCAAATGTCAACAGACCCTATTGAAAACCAACATTTATTACCCCATATATATCTGTAGTGAAATGAAAGTCCAAATCTAAAATATGTTTTTCTGTATTTTTTGGCAAAATTGACTTTTATATTGTAGCTTATTATTATTTTAGCACTCTGGCGCTAAGAGTGCTAAAATGCAAAATTCTACAAGTCTTAATGGGTCTTAATTATCTTTAAGTCTTGAATTGTCTTTAACCTAATTTTTTAACTTGAACGGGGTAAAAATGAAAATTCGTCCATTACATGATCGAGTTGTCATCAAACGTGTTGATGACGAACGTAAAACAGCAGGTGGCATTGTTATACCTGATACCGCAACAGCCGAAAAACCAATTCGCGGTAAAGTTATTGCAATTGGAACAGGTAAATTACTAGAAGGCGGGAAAATACAGCCATTAGCAGTCAAAGTTGGTGATACCGTTTTGTTTGGTAAATATTCAGGAACTGAGGTGAAGCTTGAAAACGAAGAATATTTGGTCATGCGCGAAGATGACATTATGGGTATTATAGAATGATAAAATCGACATGATAGTTGGATTTTGAATGGCTTAAAGCCAGCCCGAAGGGGTGAATTGGAAATAAACAAAACAAAGTTTTGTTCCAATGAGCGCCAAAAACAAGGAGTATTTGGCTGGTTTTTTATGTGAAACAGGAGAGTGAAACATAAAAAGGAAACAGGAAGTTTCGAGTAACGAATAAATTATCAATTGTAGGGTCGCTTCGCGATTCATTTGAAAGTATATAAATAAAAATGCTTTTAAAATCAATTGATTATTTTTGAAAATTCTAAAAATATTGAAGTAACTTAAAATTCTTATTGAAACGAGGTAAAAAATTATGGCAGCAAAAGAATTGAAATTTTCTAATGAAGCTCGTCAACTAATATTGACGGGTGTTAATGCTTTAGCAGATGCGGTTAGGGTAACTATGGGTCCTAAGGGGCGTAATGTTGTTATCGATAAAAGCTTTGGCGCACCAACTATTACTAAAGACGGTGTAACTGTAGCTAAAGAAGTCGAATTAAAAGATAAATTTGCCAATATGGGCGCGCAGATGATTAAAGAGGTTGCCTCCAAAACTTCTGATATCGCAGGTGACGGCACAACAACTGCTACGGTTTTGGCGCGTGGTATTTATGTCGAAGGTAATAAATACGTTACTGCCGGTATGAATCCAATGGATTTGAAACGTGGTATAGATTTGGCAGTGAAGAAAGTTATAGAGTGTTTAGAGAAACTTTCCAAACCTTGTGCTGATGATAAAGCAATTGCTCAAGTAGGTACTATTTCTGCCAATGCTGATACTGCAATTGGTGAAATTATTGCCAAGGCTATGACTAAAGTTGGTAAAGAAGGCGTAATTACTGTTGAAGATGGTTCTGGTTTGGAGAACGAATTAGACATCGTTGAAGGCATGCAGTTTGATCGCGGTTATTTGTCACCATACTTTATCAATAACCAACAAAGCATGAGTGCTGAATTGGAACATCCTTATATTTTGGTAGTCGATAAAAAGATCTCCAATATTCGTGATATGTTGCCAGTTTTAGAAGGTGTTGCTAAATCAGGCAAACCGCTTTTTATCATTGCTGAAGACGTTGAAGGCGAAGCATTGGCAACTTTAGTTGTTAATAACATTCGCGGTATTGTTAAAGTTGCTGCCGTAAAAGCTCCTGGTTTTGGTGATCGTCGTAAAGCCATGTTGCAAGATATTGCAGTTTTAACTGGTGCTAAAGTTATTTCTGAAGAAATCGGTTTGAGCTTGGAAAAAGCCACCGTAGAGGATTTGGGTACTGCTAAACGTGTTATTATTTCCAAAGATAACGCAACCATTATCGATGGCGGTGGGGATACTAAGGAATTAAAAGGTCGTATTGAACAAATTCGTCGTGAAGTTGAAGACAGTTCATCTGATTATGATCGTGAAAAATTGCAAGAACGCTTGGCGAAACTCGCCGGTGGTGTAGCGGTTATCAAGGTTGGTGCTTCAACCGAAATTGAAATGAAAGAGAAAAAAGCTCGTGTTGAAGATGCTTTGCACGCTGTCCGTGCTGCGGTTGAAGAAGGCGTAGTTCCTGGAGGCGGTGTGGCTTTAGTTCGCGCTGTCAAAGAATTGGAGAATTTGAAAGGTATAAATCATGATCAGGATATGGGTATTGCTATTATTCGTCGTGCTTTAGAGATGCCTTTACGCCAAATTGTTGATAATGCTGGTGAGGAATCTTCGGTAATTTTAAGTAAAGTTGCAGACGGTAAAGGTAATTTTGGTTATAACGCTGCGACCGGTGAGTTTGGCGATATGATCGAAATGGGTATTTTGGATCCTACTAAAGTTACCCGTTCAGCATTACAAAACGCTGCCTCAATCGCAGGACTTATGATTACCACTGAATGTATGATCGCTGAAATGCCAAAAAAGGATGAATGTGCACATGGTCATGGTGGTGGTGACATGGGAGGAATGGGCGGTATGGGAGGAATGGGCGGCATGATGTAGCCTGAAAATTTCCATAGCGTTTTTCTTTGTAAAAACACGAAAAAGGGGAGCATTGGGCTCCCTTTTTTTGGTTTGTGATTTAACTTGAAAGGTAAGGTGTGGTATATTAAAACAAATTTTAAATGTTGAATTATAAATTTTAAATTAATGAGTCACTTTGTGACATTTAATAAAATATGTAAATATAATTACCTTTAAAATCAATATGTTATTTTTGAATTTTGTAATATCTCAAAAAGTTGAGGTCTTATAATTGTGATTCCGTAGCCGCAGGCTTTAGTCTGCGCTAAAATATGTGTTAAATCATATATGTATGCAATAGTGAAATCGCAAGCTAAAGCTTGCGGCTACGTTATTCTTGTGATTTGCCTATGGTTTTTGAGAAGTTACTGAATTTTTTAAAAAAATAGCTCGTAGCGATGTATTCATTTGAAGTTCAAGATTTTTCTCAAGGGGGTAGATATGATAATAGTCACTGGCGGTGCGGGTTTTATTGGTAGTAATTTGGTGCAGGCTTTGAATCGTATGGGGCACGAAGATATTATCGTGGTCGATGATTTAAGTGATGGCACAAAGTTTAAAAATTTAGTTTCGGCAAAAATCATCGATTATTTAGATAAAGATGATTTTCTTGCCAAGATCAGCATAGATCACGGATTTGGTGATAAGATAGAGGCAGTTTTTCATCTTGGTGCGTGCAGTACAACGACTGAATGGGATGGGCGTTACATGCTGCAAAATAATTATGAATACAGTAAAATATTGTTTCATTATTGTTTGAAACGCGATATACCATTTATTTATGCGTCCAGTGCGGCTGTTTATGGGAAGAGCACGGATTTTCGTGAAATTCCAGAAAATGAAAAACCATTAAATGTTTATGGTTATTCCAAGCTTTTATTTGATCAGTATCTGCGTAAAATGGCGCCGCGTATCACGATCCCGGTAGTTGGTCTGCGTTATTTTAATGTTTATGGACAACAGGAACAGCATAAAGGAGCGCAGGGAAGTGTAGTTTGGCATTTCGATACACAGTTTAAAAAAGAACATAAGATTAAATTATTTGTTGGTTCATCAGGTTATGCTGATGGTGAGCAAAGACGTGATTTTATTCATGTTTCTGATGCAGTTGCTATAAATATTTGGTGCTGGCAAAATATTAAACATCACGGTTTGCATATTTTCAATCTTGGCACTGGTCAAAGTCGCAGTTTTAATGATGTTGCGCGTGCGGTTTTGGCTTGGCATAAACAAGCCTTTGATAAAGTTGAATATATTTCGTTTCCAGATAAATTGGTTGACGCGTATCAAAGCTTTACTGAAGCTGATATGAGTTATTTGCAAAAACTTAAGTGTGAACATAAGTTTAAATCTCTTGAAGAAGGAGTTAAGGAATATTTGGATTGGTTGAATACATAAATGAAAGAAGGAAAGAATTGTGGTTGAGTTTTGTGATCTGTTTTGAAGGCGTTGTTGAACAATTTTAAAAACCATGAAAACGTAGCCGCAGGCTTTAGCCCGCGATATATTATGTGCAATAATTGCATGTTACGCAGACTAAAGTCTGTAGCTACGGTCTGTGGCTATGAAATCGTTATTAATACGAATTATTCAACAATGCTTGTTTTGAAAACATGTAAATAAAATTGTTATATAAATCAAGATATTATTTTTAAAAAATCGGAAATTCTTAAGAATTTAAATATATGAGTAATTTTATTACAGAATCCAAACAACCGAAAAAATGTCCGTCGGTTTTAAGGATAGGAGTTTTGCAGGCTTTGGATGATTATTTTCATCACCTGGATGGACAAGAACCTATTGATCTTTATGCATTGGTTGTTGAAGAAGTGGAGGCTATTTTAATGGAAGTGGCTTTTAAGTATGCGGCTGGCAATCAAACGCGGGCGGCGAATATTTTGGGTTTGAGTCGGGTTACCTTGCGTAAGAAATTGCAGCAATATCAAATTACATAGATATTGTTGTAGCTATAGGTTTGTAGCCGTAAGCTTTAACTTGTGTATAAAAACTGCGCAGACTAAAGTCTGCGGCTACAACAGGTCTGCGGCTACTGTTTATTTTATATGTGGTTGCATTAAAATAAATTTAAAATTCAATTTCCCCATAAAACTTATGAGTGACTTTATGAATTTTTCTCTTAATTCACTAAATATTAGCGATAATCGTGACATCCCTTTGTCTGAAAGTATTGAGCTAAAGCAAGCTGTTATTTTGGAAGAAGAATTTGCATCTAATTCGCAAATTTTTGATTCCAGTCATAACCTGAATCAATTGATTGCTGCAGCATCTCCTTTATTTTCTTTGATTAGCAGATATAGAGTTAAAAAAGGTAAGCTTAAGGTGGACAAGAATGCTTTGTTTAACGCTTTGCGCCATGAAGTTATGGCGTTTACTAATAAGGTACGCCAGGCAAATTATCGACATAACATGGTTTTGGCGGCGCGCTATATGCTTTGTGCTTTTTTAGATGAAGCAGTTAGTACTACTCCATGGGGACAAGAACAAAACTGGCAGGAAAATAATTTACTTAAATTTTTCCATAATGAAGCAGATGGTGGGGAGCGGTTTTTTGTTTTGATCGACGAGGCATATAAAGATGCGCCAGTGTATCTGGATTTGTTAGAATTAGCATACATGTGTTTGCGTTTGGGTTTTATGGGGAAATATCGTACGCGTGAAGATGGTATTTTATCAGTCAATAAAATCAGTGATTTTCTTTATGTTGCGGTGCAGAAACAGCGTGGTGAAAGTGATAAAAGTTTGTTTATTGGCGAAGTTAATGCAGCAGCGATGCAACCAAAAACTTTGCCCATGAAATTCAATTGGTCAAACTATAATTTTTCCAAGTTTGGAATGGTTGTTAGTGGAGTTGTGGTTTGTATTGCTCTGCTTGTTGTTTACGTTGTATTGAAAACCAAGTTTAATATGGCGCTTCAGGGGATGGAAAAGAACTTGAGTAGTGTGTTGTCCCAATCCTGAAAAATAAAGTTTTACATTTTTGTGGTGTTGGATACCGTAGCCGCAGGCTTTGGCCTGCGTTATAAATCCTAATTAATTCTAACATGCGAGCAATTATTAATACGCAAGCTGAAGCATGTTGCTACGGGCTTGCGGTTAAAATTTATAGTTACGTAATCGTAGTTTTCAATAATGTCTAAAATACAAATCGACAAACTTATTCGCTCGAAGCGTCGTAGTGTCGCTTTAGTCATAACTAAACAAGCGACATTGGAAGTGCGCGCGCCATACCGAACTTCTTTAGAATTCATTTATGACTTTATCGAAAAAAAAGAAAGCTGGATTTTGCGTAAATTGGAATTTATGCGACAAAATGTTGTGCAAAATATTCCTAAAAAAATCATTGATGGTGAAGAGTTTTTGTATTTAGGTAAAACCTATCGCTTACAAATCAGTGATTGCCGTAAAATTACTTGTACTGATTTTTTACAGTTTCCCAATCATTTGTTACCTGCCGCAAAGAAATATTTAATGCTTTGGTATAGAAAACAAGCCTTGTTAACTATCACCGAACGTGTTGATTGGTATGCTAATCAGACTGGACTTAAATATCAGACCATTAAAATCACTAATGCCAAAACGCGCTGGGGATCATGCAGCGCGCGAGGTGGTTTGAACTTTAGCTGGTATTTAATTATGGCTCCGCTATATATTATCGACTACGTCGTCGTACATGAATTGGCTCATCTTATAGAAAGAAATCATTCTTATCGTTTTTGGCAGCAAGTAAAAAACATTATGCCTGATTACGAAGCCAAGCGCCTTTGGCTCAAGCGAAATGGTCATGATTTGTGTTTGTAGTAAGTTAAAAGCACTAAAACATAGTAAAATTTTGGTTCTGTCAACGCTGATTCCGTTTTGTATTTTTAGTATCAATGCACCTTATTGATCAAAATTTGAATTTCGCAATTAATTATATTATGCTAATGGTATTATACCGATTAGGTAATAAAAACTACATTTTTAGTATTATACAAGAGGTGTATATGAAGTCTATTAACAGCATGGAAAGGATATTTACTCGTGGTATTGCTTCAGGAAATGGATTTTGTAATCGGGAAAAAGAAACAGGGCAAATAATTGGCAACATAAAGAATATTACACAAACACTTCTTATTTCTCCACGCAGATATGGGAAAACCAGCTTAGCTTTGCATGCCATTGAACAGTCGAAATATCCTTACGCATATATTGATTTATTCATGAAATATGATAGTGATAGCATATTTACGGAGTGTTACCGCGAAATTGGGCGTTTAATTTCTAAAATAACCACACCAACTGAGAAAACTATTAGGGCAATTGAAAATATTTTTAAAAATATGAAATTTTCATTAGTTTTAGGTCCGGTTGGATTGGAACTTTCTATGTTACCCGTTGGTGGTAATAAGATTCAAAACATCAAGGAGCTTTTTCTTGGCGTTGATGATTTCCTGAACAAGAACCAGCAAAAAGCAATTATTTTTATCGATGAAGTTCAAACTATTACTGAAACAGAAATATGCAATGAAATCGAATCTTCTTTAAGGTTTATTGCCCAAAAAACCAATAACATCAGTTTTGTTTTTTCAGGAAGTAGTAGGCATTTGCTCAATCAAATGTTTAACGATAGAGATCGACCGTTTTATAAACTTTGTTATCAAATGAATCTCGAAAGAATAGAGGAAGAACACTACATAAAGTTTATTAATAAATTTGCGATGCAAAAATGGAAAAAATTGCTAAATCCAGAAATTTTTAGGGAAATATTTGGTTGTACAAAATGTCATCCCTATTATGTTAATGTACTTTGTGAAAGAATTTTCGCAGGAAAAAATATTCCAACTCAAGAGGATATTGATTCCTACTGGGAGGATATCTGCCGGGAAGAGCAGGGGGCGGTCGCCAAAGATCTGGAGTGTATAACAGCAAAACAAAAGCTGCTGCTTGGAGCAATAGCCAAACATCCTGGATTAAAAGAGCCAACAGCAAAAGCGTTCGTTAATAAAATAAATTTAACTCCAAGAGGAATAACGCTAGCAATGCAAGGATTAGTAAAGCATGGTCTCGTTGAGAAATTAAATACGGGAGAAATTAGAATTATCGATCCCGTTTTGGAAAAATGGTCGCGTTAAAAATATGTTTGTTGTACTCGTTATTAGAGTGCACAAAGGCACAAAGATATGTAAATAAAATTACCATATTTATCAATTGGTTATTTCAAAGGTTTCCAAAAATCATCTCGGCACTAAATACTTTTTTCCGCTACCAATCAAATCTTCTCTTCCCATGTTGCGTAAGGCTTCTCGTAATAGCGACCAATTTTTTGGATCATGGAAACGTAAAAAAGCTTTATGTAATTGTCTAGTTTTGCCGCTCTTGGGAATGAAAACATTTTCTTTTTGTTTATGAAGGTCTTTTAAAGGATTTAATTGTGTGTGATACATGGTGGTTGCCAAAGTCATTGGTGTGGGAATAAAGTTTTGTACTTTGTCGAGGCGGTAATTATTAGTTTTTAACCACAAAGCCAGTTCCAGCATATCTTTATCAGTAGTGCCAGGGTGAGCGGCAATAAAGTAAGGAATCAAATATTGTTCTTTCCCTGCAGCTTTAGAAAATTTATCAAACAATTCTTTAAAACGTTGATAGCTGTCAATACCCGGTTTCATCATTTTTGTGAGCGGTCCAGGACAAATATGTTCGGGAGCAATTTTTAAATAGCCACCCACATGATGTTGTGCTAATTCGCTAATGTATTCTGGTGATTTAACTGCTAAATCGTAGCGTACCCCGGAACCGATAAGCACTTTTTTAATTCCTTTTAAATCCCGCGCTTGACGATAAAGTTCGATTAATGGATTGTGATTGGTACCCATGTTTTTGCAAATATCAGGGAAGACACAAGATAAATTGCGACAGGGACTCGTGCATTTTTCGTTTTGGCATTTTAGTTGATACATATTGGCAGTAGGTCCGCCAAGATCGGAAATGATGCCAGTAAATCCTGGTGTGTGATCGCGAATGGTTTCAATTTCTTGTAAAATCGATTGTGCGGAACGATTTTGTATGATGCGTCCTTCATGTACGGTAATGGAGCAAAAAGTGCAACCACCAAAACAGCCGCGCATAATATTTACGGAAAAACGAATCATTTCATAAGCCGGAATTGGTGCGTTACCATAACTTGGATGCGGAAGTCGGTTGTACGGTAAATCATAAACACCATCTAATTCTTCGGTAGTAAGCGGGATTGGCGGCGGATTGACCCAAACATTGCGTTTGCCATGTGCCTGAATTAAGGCGCGGGCATTGTATGGATTGGTTTCTAAATGCAAGGAGCGACTAGCTTCTGCATACATTACGGGATCATTTTTTACTTGTTCGAAAGAGGGTAAGCGAATAACCGTATTAGCGCTGTCTTTGGTAACCTGGTTAGGATTTTTTGTTTCTGCTTGCTTGGCGTTAATTTCAGTCCAACTATCGGGAATATCTTTGCACAAAAAAGAGGTACCACGTAAATCGGTTATGGTTGTAATAGCTTCTTTTTTGGCTAAGCGGTGCGCAAGATCAACTAGTGCGCGTTCGGCATTGCCATAGAGTAAAATATCGGCTTTGGAATCGAGTAAAATTGAATGTCGCACTTGGTCAGCCCAGTAATCGTAATGAGCAATGCGGCGCAAAGAAGCTTCTATGCCACCGATTACAATTGGTACATCTTTGTAAGCTTCGCGACAACGTTGGGAATAAGCAATTACTGCTCGATTGGGACGCATATTGGGTTTGGCGTTTGGTGTGTAAGCGTCATCAGAACGGATTTTGCGGTCGGCGGTGTAATGGTTAACCATTGAATCCATGTTACCGGATGTGACGCCAAAAAATAAATTCGGTTTACCTAAAATTTTAAAAGCATCAGCGCTGTGCCAATTGGGTTGACTGATGATACCAACTCTAAACCCTTGGGATTCCAACAAGCGACCAATTAGTGCCATGCCGAAACTTGGATGGTCAACATAAGCATCGCCAGTAACTATAATTACATCACAGCTATCCCAGCCAAGCGCTTCCATTTCCTGACGCGACATGGGTAATACTGGAGCAATGCCAAAGCGTTTTGCCCAGAATTTGCGATAAGAAAATAATTTTGGTGGAGTTTGCATGGATTATGTTATATGGAATCAGGTGATGTAATTATAAAATAGGATAATACCACAAAAAAGTGTGAATAAATATTTTTTATTCTTTAACTTCTTGATTTTAAAAGAAATTTAATTTACATAAAAGGGGGTGTAAACGTATAGCGCGTTTTTTCTAAAAAAGGAGATTGTGTTCGAGTTTTTGCTAAATGCGATGGGGTTTGATTTATCTGCAAAATACGGTATTTACGGATGATGAGATTTGTGTTTAAAATGAGCTGGGGAGGGGGATGATTATCTTCTGTACCAGATTTTATAATAGTTATTGCAGTTTTTTTATTGATTAGGAATTTACAAAACATCCTATGACAAGTTCAAAAATCGAGAAAAAGTTATTACATTACACTGGCAAAGCCATCGCTGATTTTAATATGATTCAGACTGGCGATTGCGTTTTAGTTTGTTTGTCTGGTGGTAAAGATTCTTTTACATTGTTGAAAATATTGCACCTTTTACAAAAGCGTACCAATAATAAGTTTACCGTTTCTGCTTTTACTTTGAATCAGTTACAACCCGGTTGGATGGATAGTAAATTGCGCGAGTGGCTTGTTACGAATGGCATTCCTTTTGAAATTTGGGAGCGCGATACTTTTTCGATTGTAGTCGAGAAAACTAAACCGGGTAAAACTTTTTGTTCTCTTTGTTCACGCTTGCGACGTGGTATTATTTATCGCTATGCCAAAGAAAAAGGATTTAAAAAAATAGCTTTGGGTCATCATCGCGATGATTTGATTGAATCGTTGTTAATGTCGGTTTTATATAGTGGAGAAATTCGTTCGCAACCACCAAAATTACTAACCGATGATAAAAGACATATAGTGATTCGCCCGCTTGCTTATTGTCAGGAACAGGACATTATTAAATACGCAGCAGAACAGAATTTCCCGACTATTCCTTGTGGTGCTTGTAGTAATCAAAAAAACTCTACTCGCGCCGATGTGAAAGCGTTGATTAAACAATTGGCGGCGAAAAATCCCAAAGTACCAAGTAATATGCTGCATGCTTTGCAAGGAGTGAGAGCGAGTCAGTTAATGGATCAAAACTTGTGGGATTATAAAAATTTGGAGAATTTATGCATTACAAAAAAGATTTAAAAAAAATAAAACCAGCGGTTATATATTCAGAAAAAGATTGGCTGATGTCGCATATCATGCTTAATCTTGCTGTTGAGGAAATTCTCAAAAGAGTCAAGCTTGATCGCAGTTATGATATTCCGTATCTTGCTGGCTACAGCAAAGATGGTAAAACGATTTATATCGATCGGCACATGCCTGAATCTTTTATTTCTTTGGGATGTGTTATACAAACTGATCGTTTTTTGATTTTACATGAAACGGTAGAGAAAACTCTGATAGATAAATTGAAGTTGCGTTATCAATTTGCTCACCAAATAGCGTTACGTGCTGAGCAATCTGCTGTGCGCGCTGATAAAATTTCCTGGAGAGAATACGATCGTTTTACGCAAAGATACGTTAAAGAAATTGGCAGCGAAGAATTACTGCGTGTGCCATCTGATTTGGATACCCGACCATATCGGGATGAGCATGACAAAGAATTATTGGCAAAGATTGAGCAGGTAATACATGAGCAATTGTTGAATGATAATGCCAAGAACGGAGCTGTTGAGAAGGATAAGGTGGTCGAGGGAAAAAAGTAATTCTTGGCGAAAAGTAAAGTACGCGCAAGCCCGTAGCCGCAAGCTCGTAGCCGCAAGCTTTAGCTTGCGAGACTGAATCGGCGCGAATTTCGTTTTCGTTGATATTAATTTTATTTCTGATTTTTCGGTTTTTTGTATTTATTCGATATTGCGCAAAGCCAAGAACATGCTGGTTATCTTCTGCGCAGGTTAAAACCTGCGACCACGGTATCTTTGAGGTTTTCCTATCGTTTTTGAGTAGTTATATCGGTCAGTTACAATTTTATTTTACAGAGCAGTTTAATTTACATATTTGGTGATTTTATTTTTATATACTCTTCGCATTTTGGTTTTATGATCGGCTCCTGCCCATCATCCTTCGGACTGGCTGCGCCATTGAAAATTTCTCATTCCTGAAATTTTTCCCGCGTTGTTGGCTTTCTCGCTCGTTTGAGTCATGTATGTCCAATACACTCCTCAAACTCGACTCGTTGCCGCCTAGCGGAAAATCCAAACTGCTCGAGTCTATTTGTGCTAACCCTGAAAACCTGTTTTCGTTTAGTATATTATGAATAATTTAAAAGGCAAAAAAATAATCTTAGGCGTGACTGGTGGCATTGCTGCGTATAAAACTTGTGAATTAATTCGGTTGCTGGTGAAAAATGGCGCAGAAGTTAGGGTTGTCATGACTGAATCAGCTCAGGAATTTATCACACCATTAACTTTGGAAACGCTTGCTAAAAATAAAGTTTATACTACAACATTTGAGAAGCAACGTGTTGAAAAGATCGAACACATATCACTAGCCAACTGGGGTGATTGTATTTTAATCGCTCCGGCAACGGCTAATATCATCGCCAAAATAACTCATGGTATTGCTGATGATTTATTGTCGACAATGTGTTTAGCTACCCCAGTATCTATACCCATACTGATTGCTCCAGCTATGAATGCTATGATGTGGTCGAACGAGGCAACGCAAGATAATATTCAGATACTAAAATTAAGAAAAAATATTCGCATATTTGGTCCGGGAGAAGGTCTGCTGGCTTGTGGTGTAATCGGTGCTGGAAGAATGTTGGAGCCAGGTGAATTAGCCGCAATGACAGCAGGAGTTTTTGTAGAACCATTGTTTTTAGGTAAAAAAATTATTGTTACAGCAGGACCAACGAGAGAACGGATTGATCCAGTACGCTTTATTAGTAACGATAGCTCAGGTAAAATGGGTTATGCCATTGCTGAAGCTGCATCCAACTTGGGAGCGGAAGTGATTTTAATTAGCGGTCCAACAGAAATTGCAGCGCCTAAGAATGTAAAGAAAATTGATATTATAACTGCAGAAGAAATGAATGCAGCGGTTATGAACAATATAGAAGGATGCGATGTTTTTGTAGCGGCGGCGGCAGTTGCAGATTATCGCGTCGAGCAGGTTAATGCACAAAAAATCAAGAAAAATGAAAATAATCAAAATCTTATGCTTTCGTTAGTGAGAAATCCTGATATTTTAGCGAATGTTGCTTGCCTTAAGCATCCGCCATTAACAGTGGGTTTTGCAGCTGAAACAGAAAATGTTATCGTGAATGCCAAACAAAAATTAGCAAGTAAAAAAATCGATATCATAGCTGCCAATTTAGTTGGAGATGGCATTGGTTTTAATAATGATCAAAATGCTTTAACGGTTTTGACTAGGTTAGGCGAATCTTTTGAAATTCCAGAGCAGTCTAAATCTTCATTGGCTTATGAGTTAATGCGTATTGTGGCGGATTTTTCGGTTTTAAATTAAAGAGTTGTCAATTACGCGTAATTTAGCTACAATGCAATCCCCGTTAATGTTAGTGTAGGGAAGCTTTACCTGTTTATTCGTAATAATAAACAATTTATAAATCAAGAACATTTATTAAAATGTGGAGCAAAAATGAGTACTTATAGTGCTAAACCCAAAGACGTACAGCCGTCTTGGTATGTGGTTGATGCTAAAGATAAAAATTTAGGCAGGTTATCGTCCTTTGTTGCCCAGCGTTTGCGTGGTAAACATAACCCTTTATTCTCCCCACATGTAGATACGGGGGATTATATAATAATAATTAACGCTGAGAAAATACACGTTACCGGGAAAAAAGCTACCGATAAGATGTATCATAGTTATACTGGTTATCAGGGTGGTTTGAAAACTATTTCTTTTGAGAAGTTGTTGATAAAAGCTCCTGAACGTATTATTCAATTTGCAATCAAAGGTATGTTGCCAAAAGGTCCATTGGGTAGAAAAATATATAGCAAATTGCATGTTTATGCTGGAACAGAGCATCCACACATATCTCAGCAACCAAAAGTTTTAGAAATTGAGGAATAAAAGTATGGCAGAAGCGGCTATCAAAATTAAAAAGAGTAAAACCAAAGCTAAATTAACGAAAGTTAGTCAAACGCTTACTACTGGTCGACGTAAAACGGCAATAGCTCGCGTATTCATGCGCGAAGGTAAAGGTTTAATTACCGTTAATGGTAAATCATTGGATAAATATTTTGCACGCGAAACTTCGCGCATGATGGTTCGTCAACCATTGGAAGTGATGAATTTAGCAGATAAATTTGATATTAAAGCTACTGTATGCGGTGGTGGTAACACAGGGCAGGCTGGCGCTGTTCGTTTAGGTATTGCGCGTGCTTTAGTGCAGTATGATGAACAAGGTCATCCTGAGGCTGGTGTTGTGACATTGATTGCTGGTAGCGAAATTGCTCCCGGCACCAAAACGCCACTTACGACACGTAAAATTTTACGTAAAGCCAAGTTATTAACTCGTGATCCTCGGGTTGTCGAACGTAAAAAAGTTGGTCATCATAAAGCACGTAAGAGCTTACAGTTCTCGAAACGTTAATTTTAAACCACTTTTCTATATTTTTTTCTGAAAAACCAGATAGACCCGAGTATTTGAATTTAGCGGCTAGGCGGCAAGGAGTGAGCGACAGGAGTGTACTTCCTGTACATGACTGTTGCGAGCGACGTAGCCAACAACGCCGAAAATTTAAATACGAAGGGTGTATTTTGGGGGATCGTCTAGCGGTAAGACTACGGACTCTGACTCCGTCAACCTAGGTTCGATTCCTAGTCCCCCAGCCAGTGGAATGATTGGAAGTTATTAATTTTTGATTTTTTCCACCATACTCGTCGTCGAAAATCCTTCAACAAACGGTATAATTATAACTTCTCCACCTTGTTGCATGACAAAATCCGCGCCGGCGATTGCGTTTATTTCATAATCACCGCCTTTAACCAAGATATCTGGTGAAATGGCTTCAATGAGACGTGCGGGTGTCTCTTCAGAAAATGGGACAACCCAGTCAATATCACGTAAAGCTGCTAAAACCAACATGCGTTGCGGCAAAGAATTAATCGGGCGTGTCGGTCCTTTTAGTTTGATGACGGAAGCATCATCATTTACCGCTACAATCAATCTGTGTCCTAAAGCTTTAGCTTGTTCAAGATAAGTTATATGTCCTGCATGTAAAATATCAAAACAACCATTAGTCATAACGATTTTTTCGCCACGCGCTTTAGCGTCTTGCACTTCTTCCAATAATTGTTCTTCAGTTAAAATACCAGCTTCGGGAGTTTGTTGTTGTCTTTGCATTGCGCGACGTAACTCGGCCGGTGAGACGGTGGCGGCACCTAGTTTACGTACCACGATTCCAGCGGCAGTATTGGCAAGCGTTACAGCATCATCTAAACCACAACCGGCTGCTAAAGCTGTGCCTAAAGTTGCGATTACGGTGTCGCCAGCTCCTGTAACATCATAAACTTCACGGGCTTTAGCTGGTAAATGCAAAGGAGGATTTCCTTCGCTGATTAAGCTCATACCATGTTCGCCGCGCGTTACAAGAATCGCGAAAAAATCATGAGTTTGGCGCAATTGCTCGGCTTTTTGTACTAAATCATCTTCACTCTGACAAGATCCAGCTACAGCTTCAAATTCTTCTAAATTTGGCGTGATTAATGTTGCACCAGCATAAATACTAAAATCACGACTTTTCGGATCAACCAATACAGGGATATCTTTGGAGCGTGCTAACTGAATCAAATTTTGCATATCAGTTAAAGTGCCTTTGCCATAATCCGATAAAATAACTATATCGGTGTTATCCAGATGAGATTGATAAATGCCAGTTAACTCTTGTAATTGGGTATTATCATGATGAAATTTTTCTTCAAAATCCAATCGAATCATTTGTTGACCACGACTCACGATACGCAATTTGTTGATTGTAGGCAATTCTGGAGTGCGTGAAAAGTGGCATTCAATGTTAGAGTTTTGTAAGGTTTGCTCCAGTTGGTTTGCTTCTATGTCGTCACCGACAAAACCTAAAAGTTTAACGTTACCGCCTAAAGCACTGATGTTTAGTGCAACGTTAGCAGCTCCGCCGGGACGCTCTTCTATTTTGCGAATATGTACAATCGGCACTGCAGCTTCAGGGGAAATGCGTGAAGTGTCACCATGCCAGTAACGGTCGAGCATGATGTCGCCTATGACTAAAATATTGGCTTCTTTAAAATCGAGGGTGTTGTTCATATGTTTTTTTGAAATTTTAATATTGTAGGTAATTTTTGTTAGATGTAATGTTTTTATTTGTTATTCGATTGGATAATTTTTTTGATTTCTTCCACTACTTTGTAAACATGAGTTCCAGGTGTTTGTGGCCATCGATTGTTGGATTTGGTATCCATTTTTTTTGCTCGAACAATTGCATCATCGACAAAATCGCGAAATTTTTCAATATCCAAATTGGATTTATTATATGATCCAAGTTTTTGGCGCAAATTATTTTCGATTGTTTTGCAATTTATATCATAAACCCAACCGGAACTTGGTTCGGAGTGATGAAGATAAAGCCATAATTCAAAACAAGGATTACTTATAGCTAAATTTATTATTTTCTTTTTAGCTTCAGTGCAAGTTTCAGAAAGATTTTTTCCCCATTTATCTGTATCAACCATTAACCAAAGTTGATCGTCTTTTTGTAATTTGAGGCCATTATCGCGAATGTGTTTTTTTAGTCTATCTAGTACGTGGTTGGGTGCTGATTTATTATCATTCGTTGGTACAATTTCTAGGCGAATACGGCTATCATTAAATAAATTTGATCCAAAATATTGTTCTTCAGTGTCTTTGCCTTCGGTTGCTATGATAATTAAACGCGCGTCTCTAAAACGAGAAATTTCGCGTCCCAGGAATTGTTTTCTGTTTAATAGGGGCATGATTATAACCTATTAGCGTAATAGATTTTTTATTTTGCCGACAAAAGGAATAGCGCCAAAACGACCATTTAAATAGCCATTCTCGTAGTTAAGTCCGTCGCTTATTTTATATTCGGCAAGGCTTGTCAAATGACTTGCGCCAAATTTATCTTTTTCCATAAACCAAATTTCATCGCGACGTAAAAGTTTGCGATCTAGAAGATTGGTATCATGGGTTGTAGTGATAAACTGTCCATGTGGTTTACCTTCAGTAATATCTGAAACGCATAACTGAATAAAAAGTCGTGATAAAAAAGTATGTAAACTACGATCAAGTTCATCGATAATATAAACGCTATCTTCGGCAAATATATTTTTTAAAATGAGCACTAATTCCATAAACCGACGTGTACCGTCTGATTCATCTGAAATATCGAAAGTAGCTATTGTGTTATCGGTTTTTTTATGTTCAGTTTTTAAGCATAAATATTTTGTGGCTTTGTTTTCTTTGCTAATAAAAGCCAGTTCACCTGGTTTTTGTAACATGGCTTTTTTAAAAATATTATTTGCAATATCTTCCACGATTTTTTGTCGCAACTTTTCTGGTGTGGTTGCTAAATGTTTATTTATATCAAAATCTTCGCTTTCAAACTGTATATTATTTATTCCTGTATCTGCTTGGCTTACAAATTTGGCTAAATAAGGAATGAAATCTTTATTTTTGTGCGCGTGCAGAGCCAAGGTATGGAGTTGCGGTGTGTGATCTAATATATGTAGATGATTTTGAAACCAATCGGTAACAGGTTTTAAAAGTTCAATATTTTTTCCTTTAGCGGCTTCTGTAAGAAAAAGTTGATTGGGACGGGTTCCGGCTGCGACATATCTAAGAAAACCTTCTGGGGTAATTTTGTTATTTGAATTTTTACTGAGTTTTGTGGTTTTAATGTCTTTTATAAGTTTTAAGCCCAATTCAACTTCTGTTTGGTTGTTTGTAGTTATTCGTTTAAAAATAACTGATTCTCTGGATGTGTAATAAGCAAAAAGCCATTCTTTATAGATTGTATTGGTTGATGCAGTGAAACCATAAGTATACAAAATACCATCATGTTTAAAGATAAATTCAAAGTGGCTTGGTTCTTTTTCCACTTTTGGATCGAGTAGATGAGGAATAACTCCTGTTATATTATCAGGACGAGTGCCCTCTGAAATAAGGTTTTTTGCAAAACTAACTGCTTTAATCAAGTTTGTTTTGCCACTAGCGTTTGCACCAAAGATTGTTGCGACAGGTAATGCATTGGTTAGTTTTCCGCGTTTATCAAAAATTATATGATCTTGCATGACACGACTTTTGGCTGGTACCATATTTAAAATTACTTCATCCTTAAAGGAGAGGAAATTTTTAACAGAAAATTGAAGCAGCATTGAATTCACCAATTTTTATATTATTAAATAATTCTTATTACAAGAATTATACCATATTTTGCTTAATTAAAAAGTACTTAATGCGTTAAATGCGCATTAAAAAGATATATTTTTGATTTATATTGTTATTTTAATTTTATTTTTATGTTTTTATATGTCCATTTTTGGCTCGAGATTATTGATTTCTTCATAATTACCAGTTTATTAAGAAACCAAAAATCAAAATTAACTTATTAAAAATGACGGCAATTACAATAAACATATTATTAAAAAAGACGGCAATTTTAACAAGTTGATTATTTTAAATATCAAAAAAGTTTCAAAATGCCGAAATTTTGCAAAATTCTAAATAACCGATTCATTGACTCCCAATAAGTTTGATTTATGATTGGAACTTACAAAAAACCTAAGCTTTTGTGATTTGGCAGTATTTTTTTGAAAAAAACAAAATAAAAAAAATAACATATTGAAAAATATAGCAATTTAGTTTACATATCTTTAGGCTTTGTACACGACAAACTTTTAGTATAAAAAAATAACTCGCTGATATATAACGTAAATCTTTAATCTCTTAATAAAAAGGAGTTACGTTATGAAAACAATCAGCGAGTTAGAAAAGATGTTAAATGG
>Ga0209319_1001464_pt1 | contig 19129 bp, 14 predicted proteins | sample RifGroE2_FD_184000 | JGI IMG/M metagenome (GOLD analysis project Ga0209319, IMG submission 184000) | Groundwater microbial communities from Rifle, Colorado - Groundwater E2 (SPAdes) (version 2) | ecosystem: Environmental > Aquatic > Deep subsurface > Groundwater | place: Rifle, Colorado, United...
TTTTTTGCACAAAGCTGTTTTACCACTTCAGGATTTAAATGCGGATAAAGAAAAGAAATTAAAAGCGCACCATCTTTCATGCTTTTAACTTCTTGTTCGGTTGGTGGCTGAACTTTGACAACGATATCGCCACTTGCGTAAGTTTCATCAGCATTTGGCATAACGATCGCATTTTTATAAGCAGCATCCTGGGTATAAATACCAGCGCCCAAATCGTGTTGAATTTTTATTTCCAAACCTAAAGACGTAAGCCTGCTCAGCAACGCTGGCGTCATCGCAACGCGATCTTCACCAACTTGATGTTCTTTAGGAATAACAATTGTTATCGACATAAAACCTCTCTTCAAGTTAAATCGCAGGAATCGGCAACTTGAAATTTTAAATGTTGAATTTTAAATTTTTTCAAAAGTCCGCTATTGTACTAAAGCTTATCGTAGATTGCTATAGATTTCCGATCTCCCGCGGCAATTTTATTAATTTAACTTCCTGTTAAATTAGCTGCCAATCTTCAGTAACTCCCAATATCTTTCATAAAGCGGCAAAACTTCGTCAACATCATTCTGAATTTGACCGCGTTTAAGAATTTCTTCATTGGGGTTAAATAAAGGGTTTTCTTGCAATTCTTTAGACATTAATTTAATTGCACCCAAATTCGGCGATGGATAGCCGATTTCAAGACTGATTTTTTTGGCAATATCTGGGCGCATTAAAAAATTGATAAATTTATAAGCATTTTCCAAATGAGGAGCTTTTTTGGTGATTGCCAAACAATCAATTGAAATAACAAAGCCCTCTTTGGGATAAATAAATTTCAATTTTGGATTATCTGCCTGTGATAAATTGATGTCACCATTCCAACCCATACCAATTACAGCATCCTCATCAACATAAATATTTTGCTCAACATCTGAATTGAATATCTTCGTATTAGGCAATAAGCTTTTCAGCTTTAAGTAAGCCTCTTCAATATGTTTTGGATCGGTATCATTAATCGAATAACCTAACGTCAAAAGCGCCATAGAAAACACTTCGCGCATATCATCCAGAATCAGCAAACTATTTTTAAAATCTTTCCGCCAAAGATCTTGCCACTTCAAAACGCTGTTTGGGGCAATAGAATCGCTGTTAACGACAATACCAGTAATACTGGCAAGGTATGGAATACTATAATCATTTTTCGGATCGAAATCCTTATTCAATAACGCAGGATTTAAATAATGAAAATTGGGCAATTTATCTTTATCAAGCGTATGTAACATATTTTGTTGTCGCATACGTCGTAAAAAATAGCTGGAAGGAAAAACAATATCATAACCAATATCAGAAGAAGCCTTTAACTTGGCATACATCGTCTCATTACTGTCATATTCGCTAACATTAACTCTGATACCTGTTTCTTTTGTAAATTGCTTAGCTACTTCAGTCGGTAAATACGCTGTCCAAACGTAAATATTGACGACATTGGATTTAGCAAACGCGGAAAATGAACCTAAATAAATTAGGCAAAAAATAATTATACTTTTAAAATAAATTTTCATTTCTACTTATTCACCAACCTTCTCATTTTTCTTCAACGCCACCTGTGCTGCAACTACAAGCAACAAAGTACCAATTAAGAGCAAGGTGCAAAGCGCATTGATTTCCGGTTTGATTCCAAGCCGCACCATTGCATAAACCTTAAGCGGCAAAATGGCAAAACCAGGACCGCTGACAAAATAACTGGTAATAACATCATCAAGCGACAAAGTAAAACTGAGCAACCAGGCGGCGACGATTGCCGGCAAAAGCAGTGGCACAATGATTTTACTGAAAATCACAAAATCACTTGCTCCTAAATCACGCGCTGCTTCGAAAATTGATTTATCGAGAGACGTTATACGACTGTAAACCGTAATAGCTGCAAAGGGTATACAGAGAGTTGTGTGCGCAAGCAATAATGACCAAAACCCAAGCGGCACATTTGTTGCGCTATACAATAATAACAATGAAATACCAATCACGATTTCAGGTGTAACGATCATAACAAACAATAAGCCATGCAATAAGTTTTTACCAAAAAAGCGATAGCGAAATAAGCTAACCGCTGTAATTGTGCCAATACTGCTAGCAAGGCTGGCGGCCAAAATACCAATAATTATCGAATGCGCAGCCACAGTCAACATGCCGCTGTCATGAAATAATTCAAAATACCACTTCAGTGTAAAACCCTTCCAAATCAAAGAACGACTAGCGTCGTTAAATGAAAAAATGATTACGATTAGAATCGGCAAATACAAAAACAAGTAAACAAAACTTGGGTAAATTTGTTTGGTGAATTTTTTCATACAAGTTCCTGCAAATTTTGCTTATCTTTACTTTGTGCATTACGCCAATAAAGAAGAATCATGGCTCCCATAAAAACAGTGATAAGCATACTAATTGCCGCACCCATAGGCCAGTTATTGGCTGATAAAAACTGATTTTCAATCAAGTTGCCTAACAATAAATTTTTCGCGCCTCCCAAAAGTACAGGGATATAAAACATCGTCATTGCCGGCAAAAATACCAGTAAAGTGCCAGCGATAATTCCCGGCATAGTCAATGGGAAAACAACTTTTACCATAGTGCGAATTTTGCCAGCACCCAAATCCTGGGCGGCTTCTAATAAATCAGGATTTAATTTTTCAATGTTGCCATAAAGCGGTAAAATCATAAAAGGAAGAAGATCGTAAACACAACCAAGCAAAACTGCCGAATAGCTATATAAAATCGATAAAGGATGATGAATTAATCCTATAGCCAACAACACCGTATTCAAAATACCTTTCGCCTTGATCAGGGCCATAATTGCATAAGTTCGAATCAAAGAACTGGTCCAAAAGGGGATCATAACTAAAAGCAACAATAAAGCACGATGCCGACTCTTGCTGCGCGCAATAGTAAAAGCAAAAGGATAGCCAATTATAAGGCAAAGCAAAGTGCAACTTGTCGCCAAATATAACGATTGCAACAAGATTTTCAAATAAGCGGAATTAAAAAGTTGCGTATAATTTTGCAGTGTCGGCTTAAATACAACCAAACTGCTACTATCGGCGGTTAAAAAACTCGTAATCAAAGTTAAAAGCACTGGCACCATGGCAAAAATAAAAAGCCATGACCAAACCACGGTCACACAGATTTTTTTGAAGGAAGAATTATTTTTCATACCGGCAAAATAACCTCCCACCCCGGAATCCAATTCACCCAAACTCGCTCACCAATTTGATAATCAAGTTTTTCATCATCTTCATTGAAAAATTCTGTCGCATAAATACGTTTATTGCTTTCCAGGCGTACAACTAATTCAACGATTGATCCTTTGTAAATAACTTGCTCAACCTTGCCAGGCAACATGTCATCACTAACTTCCCCCACCTCTTCCTGTCGCCAAACAGCCAAATCTTCAGGGCGCACTGTAACGCAAACTTCCTGACGCGTTTTTAGCCCACGTTTATTTTTAAAGGTAAAGCGCTTGTCTTCAACTTTAACTTCTACTGTTTGCTTATCGGAACGGATAACCTTAGTTTCAAAAACGTTGGTTTCACCAATGAATTCGGCAACATAAAGATTGGCCGGTTCTTCGTAAACATCACGCGGCGTACCAAGTTGTTCGATGTGTCCTTCATTCATAACCGCCACCCGATCCGACATCGATAAAGCTTCTTCTTGGTCGTGTGTTACAAAAACAAAAGTAACTCCGAGCTTACGTTGCAATTGCTTGAGCTCAACTTGCATATCTTTGCGTAAATTATAATCAAGCGCACTTAAAGGCTCATCAAGCAATAAAACCAAAGGTCGATTGACAACAGCACGAGCTATGGCAACACGCTGTTGTTGACCACCACTTAATTGATCGGGTTTGCGTTGCGCCAGTTTGGTCAATTTAACAATGCGCAAAATTTCTTCAACGCGTTCAACGATTTCATTTTTAGCGATTTTTCTACAACGCAAACCAAAAGCGATATTTTCAAAGACGGTCATGTGCGGAAATAGCGCATAACTTTGAAAAACCATATTTAAATGGCGATGTTCTGGCGGCCAATCGGTAACATCCTGTCCATTAATAAAAATATGACCTGTATCTGGTTTTTCCAAACCGGAAATAAGACGCAAAATAGTTGTCTTGCCGCAACCAGATGGTCCGAGTAAAGTAATAAATTCGCCGTTTTGGATAGTGAGATCGATTGTTTCTAATGCCTTATAATCACCAAAGCATTTTGAAACGCCCTTGAGCTCAACGATGTTGGTATACATAGTCTGTCAAAGCCCCTTAAATTCGTGATACGAATTTATAATTAGAATGTTAAGGAAATGCGTAAATAGCGAGCGATTATGGGGAAAATATTTATGTTTGTCTATAAAAAATACGTAACTAATTTAACATACAAAATCATTGTAAAAAATAAATGTCAAAAAACCTAGAGCACCTTTGGGAAATTTAAAATATTTTCATAACATATTGATTCATATAGCAATATTGTTTACATAAAAATACTGTAACCACAGATTCGTAGCCGCAAGCTTAAGCTAGCGTATGATGTTTTAACGATTCCCGTAGCCGCAGGCTTTAGCCTGCGCATATATTAACGCAGGCTAAAGCCTGCGGCTACAGAACACGATAATATTAATCGTAAATTTCATTCAACTGCTGCGTTACTCGGATAAATGTTGTACATTTGGACAACTCTTTTAGTCTTTTAGCGCCAACATAAGTGCAAGCAGAGCGTAACCCCCCCAAAATATCATGCACCATTTCTTCAACTGCCCCACGATATGGCACATTAGCAACTTTTCCTTCACTTGAGCGATAATCGGCAACTCCGCCATGGTATCTTTCCATTGCTGTTGCTGAACTCATGCCATAAAAATTCTTATATGGTTTACCTTCCAGAGTAAAAACTTCACCTGCACATTCATCGTGTCCGGCAAATAAACTGCCCAGCATCACAAAATCAGCTCCGGCGGCAAAAGCTTTAGCAACATCACCAGGCACAGTGCAACCACCGTCGGCACACACCTGCCCATGCAAACCATGCGCAGCATCAGCACATTCAATAATCGCAGAAAGTTGTGGATAACCGACACCGGTTTTTTTACGCGTTGTGCAAACTGATCCAGGTCCAATACCAATTTTGACAATATCTGCACCAGAAAGTATCAATTCTTCCGTCATCTCACCAGTCACAACATTACCAGCCATAATAATTTTATCAGGGTAAGCCTCGCGGATTTTTTTGACAAAAGAAGCAAAATATTGCGTGTAACCATTAGCGATATCCAGACATATTTTAGGACAATTGGTAACCTGCATAATCGCTTGCAGTTTCTCAAACTCTCCTTCGCCCATGCCAATGGAGATAAAAACCGAGTCAATCAGCGCTGGATTTTCCTGTAATTTTTTTTGCCATTCTTCTATGCCAATAAATTTATCCATGGCCGTCAACAAGTTATGTTGCGCCAAAGCGTTAGCCATAGCAAAAGTACCGGTATGGTCCATATTTGCTGCGATAATGGGTACGCCTCGCCATTTTAAACCGCTGTGTAAAAATTTATATTCTCGAGCTAGATCAACATCAGCGCGCGAACGCAATGTACTGCGTTTGGGACGAATTAATACATCTTTAAAATCAAGTTTAATGTCTTCTTCTATACGCATAGTTTTAATTAATAATTTCAGTAGATTAATGAAAAGCAAATCATTGAAAATTCAAAGATTGATCATAGCAAAATAATCACTAAATTAAAATTGTATATTCTGAAAATAAAAAACAGCGATAAAAAGCAATGATAATTATGTAGTCAGAAGTTTGAATTTGCACAGGCGCAAGAAAAAGTTGAGAATGACGTCTAACTAAATCAAAACCAAAGTAGCCGCAAGTTTTAGCGCAGATGATGTTGGCATAGATTTGGATCAGATTTTGTTTTTAATGTGTTTTATTGTTTTTGAGGTTTAATATTATTATAGAAATTTCCCAAACCGCACTATAATATAAATAGAATATCGTAAAATTGAAACTAGCATTTTACTTTGTAATATATGCCAAAACCTTCACCGCAAAATATAGCTGTGCTCCTACAATCCTTGTTTGTAACGCGTCTTTTGGTAACCATAGACCCGCTTTTATCCTTCCAATATGAAGAACAATTACGCCAAATAGCGGCTCACCTTAAAGAAAAGCTTGAAGAATTAGCGCGACAACAAATATCTTCCCAACATTATCAGGAATTTTTAGGTAATTTCCCTGCCTTAGTTGCTCCGCTTTTACAGAAATTAAATGATCTGATGGAAGAGAAACTGAAAACTGGTTTTTACCCCGCAGAGCTAGATGTTCAAATCTGCAACGAACCTAGCAGTCCTCAAACTCCAATGTCATCTTGTTCCGACGACGACTCCGTGTGCAGCGCAGTTTCAGATGCGACACAAATAACTAAAATTAGCAACGAACCTGGCAGCCCAAAAACCATAAAGTCATTTTGCTCCGACAATGATTTGTTAAGCAGTGCAGCATCTAATGCGACACAAGTGCAACATAGGGAAACTAATTCACAAACATTTTTTAAAGCAAGGCTTATCTACCGCACTCATACTAAAGAAATTCGATTGCCTGTTTTGTCTCAAAAAGCCCTAATTAAAACTCCGAAATTATCTTTTGCAGCTAGTAGTCCATTGTCTTCAGCATCGAGCGCATGCGAGCAATCTAGCAGAACCTTGGATGAGTATGAGCAATTTCGTATTTTGCAAATGCAATTACATGCAGAATTTATCAAGTGTTCCCTAGTTTTGAAAACTACTAAACAAATAACTACCTTTATAGAACAAATTATAACACCGGAAAACCTACAAGATTTAGCTAGCTTTATGCCTACCATGTTGAATTCTTATCAGGAAATAGTATCCAACCTCGGTGAATATCTGAAACCATCACAGCCAACCTCGGTTTTAGTAGTAGCCCCATCAGCATGCCTCTTTTCACCACCTTTAAGCCTCCTAAACCCTCTACCAATAGAAGAAGAACAAGATGCCTTAGCCCAGGCATGGCAACATTTCGGTATGTTAATTCCTTCTTGCAGAAACGCTTTGTATAGTCTGTTTATCTATGTTGTTATGTCTAAAAATCTAACATCATTTTTAGATATTCCCAACTTATTAGATGCTACGGAAAGAGAAAATATCAATGAATATTTAAAGCGTATGCAACAAATTTTTAATCATGTCTATATTTGTACGCATACAAGAGAATATTTAGCAAGCGATATATTTAATACCCTTTTTATTGCTTATATTGAACCATCTTTGGAAATAAACCGAATAGAATTGCTCAACATACCGAAACTAAAGCCATTTCTTATCAAACCAGACATCAATGTAACTATTAATTTTCTTACTAAAATAGAAACTATACTCAAAGATAAGAGCATAACGCCTGATAAATTTGCCCAACAAATTACCGAATTTTTAGTTATTCAGATTTCACCAAACGTTTGCTCTGCACAAAAAACGAGTCAAACCCTTATGCAAAACGTTCAGCAAACTGTATCTGAGCCTATAAAACTCCTACTTGAGGCTGCCGCACAATATAAAACACAAAATATTGGCGCGGTGCATTGTTTTAGTCACATCGAATGCCTACAGCAATTCTGGACTACTTCATTTTTACTGTACCATCCACAACAAATTGATAGTGAAGCTAGAGATCTGATTACAGCTTTATTATTTCAAATTGCTGGAAATCTCCGAAAAAACAACTCACAACTAGCAGCTGAAGCTTTTTATATCTTGATAGGAAACTCGAGTTTTTTAAATTTTCTTGTTTCATGCAGACAAAACCATATTTATGCAAACTATTTGGTTTGTCGGTTTTATGACAGGATGTGTGATTTGATGCTTGATATGTTTAATTTGGAAGGAATAGATTTAAACCAAAAAATAGCTGCAGCTAGCAATCTTAGTTTGGAAACAAGATCAATTTTAACAAAAATATTCTTAGATATAAGGATATGTATTGAACAATATCAGCAAGTTTTACTACACGCGAGAGCAGATAAACTACCAACCGAATCGGTGGTTAATTTTGCGCCATATTTGAAATGTGGGGGAGGGTATATGATGGAATTCCCTACAATAAATAACAGCAGCGAAACTTCTTGTCAGCAACATATTGAGCTATTAGCAAAACTATTTTCTTCTCTTGCAAGTAAAGAAAATTTAAGTCTAGTCACAGACTCATCTTCTATATCATCAAGCAGTCTGCCTGTTAAGTTAACTGAATTAAACCTAGAAAATCTGACAACAAAACCTAATTCGGTATTTTTTAATCTTTTAATGGATATCACCAATCCACCGGAAAAGACAACACAAGAGGGAGCTTTCGAGCTGAATGACTTGAAAAAACGAGCCTTACCCATTCTGGAGAAATTAATTCAAAAACTACAAGAATTGCGTGTGCAATACAATAAAGAATCATTCGAAATAATGGCTATCAGATATGAGGCTAATTTTTCTCAAATATTCTCAGTCTTATATGCAACTTCCGAATTAATTAGTCACTGGAAAGTAGCCACATCAAGCGTCGCAGAAACTAATGCAACAGCACTTGCCGCCAGCATGAGTGGCACTTTTCATCAGGTTAACATCACGTCAGCACCAATAACTGCGTCGTCACCCACGCCACTACCAACGTCATTACTAAATGATGCCTCACAAACTATTCTTGCTACTTTACAGGGTACACGCATATAGAAAAAAATACGGTATTGTCTGGTTTTATTTAGTACCGCCATTGGGCGGGCGGGAAAATTTCTCATCATCATCTGATTTATTATGTTCTGATGATTTTTGTAAGCATATTTTTAACATATTGATTTTAAAAGCAATCTCATTTATATAACTTTACAAGAATCTCTTTTTGGAGTAAGATTTTCATAGCATTAGATGCTTATCTTGCTTATAATGCCGGCTTTATCGCTACGTGGGTAAAAAAATAGCAGTTTGCAACACAAGCTAACTGTAATTGGAAACCAGTAGTCGCAAGCTTTAGTTAGCGTATTAATGACAAATAATAGAAACCATACAAATAACCATTCAAAACTCCCCTATAGGTACCAACGTGAACGAAATGAAAGTCTTCTGCGGCAATGCCAATCCATGTTTAGCCAAGAAAATCGCTGATCATTTAGGTACAGGGCTAGGTAATGCTACCGTTGGTCGCTTTAGTGATGGCGAAATTATGGTGGAAATCAAAGAAAACGTTCGGGGACGTGATGTTTTTATCATCCAGCCAACCTGCGCACCTGTTAACGATAACCTGATGGAGTTAATTATCATGGCAGATGCTTTGCGCCGCGCTTCTGCCGGAAATATTACCGCTGTTGTTCCTTATTTTGGCTACGCTCGCCAAGATCGCCGCGTTCGTTCTACACGCGTACCAATCACGGCTAAAATCGTCGCTGATGTTATGACTGCTGTTGGGATTGATAATCTCATTACCGTCGACTTGCACGCCGATCAAGTGCAGGGTTTTTTTTATATTCCGGTCGATAATGTCTATGCAACACCAGTAATGTTCGATGATATTCATACTAAAGATTATAAAGACAATATTGTCATTGTATCACCTGATGTTGGTGGCGTCGTACGTGCTCGCGCTATCGCCAAACGTCTCCATGATTCTGATTTGGCTATCATAGATAAACGTCGTTCACAGCGTAATCAATCAGAAGTAATGAATATTATCGGAGACGTTACCGGTCGCGATTGTATTATCGTTGATGATATCGTTGATACGGCTGGAACTTTGACGCAAGCGGCTAAAGCGCTTAAGAATAAAGGCGCCAAATCCATTATCGCTTACTGTACACACCCAGTTTTATCAGGCAATGCTATTAGCAATATCGAAAATTCTGAAATTAGTGAGCTTGTCGTTAATGATACAATTCCTTTAAGCGACGTCGCAAAAAACTGCAAAAAAATCCGTCAACTAAGTTTAAGTAAAATTATTGCTGAAACCATACGCCGTGTGAACAATAAAGGATCGGTCAGCTCGTTGTTTCCTGAATAATATTAAAAACCCAACATTCAAAATTTAAAATCTTATTAATGCCCCTAAAAAAAACAACCCATAGCGCAATCAAATCCCCCCTTGTTATGCGTTCGTTTGGGAAAAAATTGGCGCATATGTGCCAAAAATCGAAACAAAAAAATATGATTATTTTTTTACAAGGGGATTTGGGTAGTGGGAAAACAACCTTAGTGCGCGGTTTTTTAGAAGGTTTAGGCTACGTGGGTAAAGTCAAAAGTCCAACGTTTACTATAGTTGAGTCCTACGAAATCGATGGTTTATCTATAAATCATTTCGATTTGTATCGCTTACAAAATCCGATTGAATTAGAAAATATAGGCTTTCGTGATTATTTAACTAAAGGAATTAATTTAATTGAATGGCCGGAAAAAGCGCAAGGAACTTTACCAACCCCTGATTTAACTTGCAGTATACAATTTTCCCAAAATAATCCAAAACACCGCTTAATAATATTAAGAAGGATATGAGTGAAATTTTCGAAAAAATTTCATATTTGTTAAGGAAATATGCAAATTAAATCCCATTACAAATCAAAATATTATTTTCAATAATTGTAAGTGCTCAAAAAAATCAGGGTAAGATCTGGTACAATTTCAAACCCCTGTATTGATAAACTTAAAAATTCTTGTATTCTAATTCGGGTGGCAGGGTGGGGAAGGCTCGGTGTATCCCGCCGTCCCACCCTAAAAAATACAGCAATTTTTTTATTCTAACAATACCGTACTTTTTAATTAACCATAGTTTTTGAGAAGTTACCAATGAACTAAACTTTAGAAACAGCATCGCACATCTATTCATGTATTCTTTCATTGTTTAATCTCCCTTCCTGTGGAATTAAACAGGTTGCTAATTTGTCCGCAATAACCGATAATTGCTTCCACTTTAAAACTAAATTTTAAGTAAAGGTTGTTAATTCATGGTCATCAAATTTATCAAAAAAATAGTCGGCACGCGCAATGAACGTGTACTGAAACACTTTAGAAAAAATGTAACTATTATTAACCAACTGGAAGCGGAAATGCAGCAGCTTAACGATGAAGCTCTTGCAGCCAAAACCACAACTTTTCGTGAACGCTTTAAAAACGGGGAAACACTGGACAGTCTTTTGCCCGAAGCTTTTGCCGTAGTGCGCGAAGCTAGTGTACGTACTTTGGGACAACGCCATTTTGACGTCCAGTTAATCGGTGGTATGGTTTTGCATGAAAATAAAATTGCCGAAATGCGTACTGGTGAAGGTAAAACCCTGGTTTCAACTTTACCCGCTTATCTTAACGCCATTACTGGTCAAAACGTACACATCGTCACTGTTAACGATTACTTGGCAAAACGAGACTCTGCCTGGATGAGCCCTATTTATAATTTACTAGGATTAAGTGTAGGTGTGATCTTATCTGGACAGGAACAGGCGGAAAAAAAAGAAAATTATGCCAAAGACATTACCTACGGAACCAATAACGAGTTTGGTTTTGATTATTTGCGCGATAACATGGCATTTAGCCTGGAAGACAAAGTACAGCGCAGCCTTTATTATGCCATTATTGATGAAGTAGACTCGATCCTTATTGATGAAGCTCGCACACCTCTTATTATTTCAGGTCCTTCCGAAGATAGCTCTGATTTGTATATAAAAATTAATCAATTGATTCCTTCTCTAGTGAAGCAACAGGAAGAAAATGGTTCTGGTGATTATTCTCTTGATGAAAAAGTTAAACAAGCATACTTGACAGAAAACGGTCAGCAACATGTCGAAAAACTATTTATGGAAAGCGGGATCTTAGGAGATGGGGAAAGCCTTTATGATCCAGCCAACATTAAGTTGATGCATTATCTGAATGCCGCCTTGCGTGCGCATACTTTATTCCATCGTGATGTTGACTACATCGTGCGTAACAATGAAGTAATCATTGTGGACGAGCATACTGGTCGTACTATGGATGGGCGTCGCTGGTCGGATGGATTACACCAAGCCATTGAAGCTAAAGAAAAAGTCAAAATCTGTAATGAAAATCAGACTCTGGCATCAATTACCTTCCAAAACTATTTCCGTCTTTATAAAAAATTGTCAGGTATGACAGGTACTGCCGATACCGAAGCTTTTGAATTTCAACAAATTTATGGGCTTGAAGTCGTTGTTATTCCAACCAATAAACCTATGATTCGCCGCGACTTGGGTGATCAAATCTATCTTGCCGCAAAAGAAAAATATCTTGCCGTTATTGCTGATATTAAGCTATGTAGGGCAAGACAGCAGCCCGTGTTAGTTGGTACCAGCTCAATAGAAAATTCCGAACTTCTCTCTGACTTGTTAAATAAGGAAAAAATTCCACACCAGGTATTGAATGCCAAACAACATGAACGTGAAGCAAATATCATAGCTGAAGCCGGTCGCCCTGGAGCCGTCACAATTGCTACTAATATGGCTGGTCGCGGTACTGACATTGTGTTGGGCGGTAATTTAGCTGCAGAAATATCTGAACTGGAAAACCCAACTCCAGAGGAAATCGAAAAAGCCCAAACTTCCTGGCAAAAACGTCACGATGAAGTCCTTGCAGCCGGCGGTTTGCACATTATTGGTTCAGAGCGCCACGAATCACGTCGTATTGATAATCAATTACGTGGTCGTGCAGGAAGGCAGGGTGATCCTGGTTCATCGCGCTTTTACTTGTCCCTTGAGGATAATTTAATGCGCATTTTCGCTTCTGATCGTGTATCTATGATCATGAAACGTTTAGGATTGCGTGATAATGAAGCTATTGAACATCCGATGATTACACAAGCTGTCGAAAAAGCCCAGCGTAAAGTCGAAGGGCATAACTTTGATATTCGTAAACAATTGCTCGAATACGATAATGTAGCAAATGAACAACGCAAAGTAGTTTACTCACAACGCGATGAATTAATGGCAACCGACGATATTTCAGATACTATCAATGTTATCCGCGAAGATGTTCTTAATGCTCTTACTACTACGTATGTACCACAACAAAGCCTTGAGGAACAATGGGATATTGTTGGTTTAGAAAAACAACTAAATGAAGATTTTGGCTTGCAATTGCCTATTCAAAGCTGGCTACATGAAGATGAATCATTACACGAAACCACTTTACGTGAACGTATTTTGCACGCTGTTAACCTTGTCTATCAGGAAAAAGAACAGCAAATTGGGCAGGATATACGTTTATTGGAAAAGTCGATCATGTTGCAAAGCTTGGATACGCAATGGAAAGAACATTTAGCCGCTATGGATCATTTGCGTGAGGGGATTCATTTGCGCGGCTATGCTCAACAAAATCCGAAGCAAGAATATAAACGCGAAGCATTTAAAATGTTCACTATAATGCTGGAAAACTTAAAGCATACTGTCATTAAAATGCTTTTTTCCGTGCGCATCAGAGATACGGTCGATGTGGAAGAGGTTGAAGAGCAAAGACGACAAACTTATGAAGAGGAAGCGCGAAAATTAAACTTTTTGCATCAGGAAATGACCAGTAATTTGGAGAATAACAAACCGCCTGAAATTAGCGCTCACGAACAAAATGCACCATTTTCGCGCCACGACCCCAAAATAGGTCGCAACGATCCTTGTCCTTGTGGCTCGGGGAAGAAATTTAAGCAATGTTGTGGGAGGATTTAATTTATATGGAGGTGGGTCTTTTATTTATTGCACATAAACTTGTTTTTAGTGCGTGATCAAAAATTTGGTCATTCCGCTTTGAAGTTAGGATTTTCTTGACTTTATACATTATTTTTGCTATGCATTTAATATAAATAATACATACAGAATCAATTTTTTCTTCCCAAGGTGTCTTATGTTAATCGATATTCAATATTTACTTCAAGCTACTAATACCACTGAATTTGACCAATTTTTTGCGAAAGGCTTTGAAAAAGCGCAGCAACTTCCAGTGGATAAATTAAGCTGTGAAGACATTGTTTTGTTAGGGAAAATATCTTTTATCCAAAGCTCCAATATTCGTAACGCACTATTTGATAGTGAAACCTTTGAATTAGAAGGTCCAGCTAATGATAATGTAGCAAAGTTTTTAGGTGATCTGCTTAAGAAAACCGTTGGTGTTAATGACGTCACAACCGTTAACCACGGAGAACAACTTTCAGAGGCTTTTGCTAATCTGAAAAAAGACGCTAAGTTTAGTGCTAATATAAAGAAATTGTATGATTTTGCGGAAAAAGACCCAGAAAATGGAAAAAATTTTAACGGACTTTCAGACCAGAAAATTCTGGAAAAACATAAGCAATTTAAATTTGATAGATTGGTAATAAATTATACCGAACAATTATGCTCTCTGCATTATGCAACAAATTTAACATATAAAGTCGATTCAATCAGCACGTCTCTTCTAACGCAATTTGGTCGGGGAGTAATCAGCTTAGAGAATTTACTTTACTGTTATTGTCTAATGCGCAGACAATACGTAGAAGCAGTAGATCAAAGTTGGTCAGTAAACTCTGCTGATATCAAGTGCTCGAAGTTTAGAGCTATAGAATTCAATACTCAATTAGAAGTGCTTGAAAACTACTTAAATTTACATCTTGCCCAATTACTTGTTACTTCAAATCCAGACGCGCCTGGGAACTTATCCAAAGAAGAGCAAGCGGCAATCAAAAACCTCATCGCAGAACGAATGCTTTATGCTAAAACTCACGAAGCCGTTATTGATCTTTATGCCAATGTTTCTGATAGTGACAAAAAAGCTATCGCGGCAGGCATGCAAAGCAGTGTGGAGAACGCAACGCCAACTGCTGCAAAAAGCGATGTAAAGTCATTGTCTGCCAGTACTGTTGAATTATTTAATTGTGTTAGAAGTCAGGTGCTTAGCCCTGTAAAAACCACGGAAGTTTTGCAAAAATGCGGCAAAGACATACAAAAAATTGCCGAAAGACCATGTTTGTCGTCCAATGCTAAAATAAAAAATCTGCTTTTGGTGATAAGTTCTTTATTTCTTGGAGCAGGATTGATTTATTTAGCAGCAACAATGGTTAAGCGCGGCAGTTTTTGGCTAAAAGATAAACCACTTGCTAAAGTTGCAGCAGCGAGAGAGCTCGCTGGAAAATTTTCAGACACAACGCCACAAACACAACCAATTTCTCAGCCAGCTTAAGCTTTGTTATAGTTTCTATTCCCAAATACAACTCCCGTAGCCACAGGCTTTAGCCTGCGTGGTTGGTATGGTGTATATATTTATAGTTTAGCGCAGTTTTGTATAAATTTACAAATTCAAATTTAAATTAATATGAATATAGAGGTTAACTCTATGATTTTTCACCAATTCTGATACCCAGGTTAAAACCCGCGCCTACGGGTTTGCGGTTGTGTAATTGCCTGAATACACAGACTAAAGCCTGCGGCTACGTAATCCTAATAATACGATTTATACCTTGATTTTAGCAAGCGGATAAAATAATATAGCTAGTTGATTTAGTTCCGTTTTCGGACAAATCCGCTACGGAATTACTAAACCTTTCCAAATAATTCTTAAACTTTAAAAATTGTGGAGAACGTCAAATGGCTGATGCATTAGGTATGATAGAAACCAGAGGCTTTATAGCAATGGTCGAAGCGGCAGATGCTATGGTGAAAGCTGCTAACGTAGATTTGATTGGCTATGAAAAAGGTATTGGTAGTGGTCACATAACCGCTATTGTACGAGGTGATGTTGCTGCAGTTAAAGCTGCAACAGAAGCTGGTGCAAGAGCAGCTAGCAAAGTTGGTGAAGTAATTTCTGTCCATGTCATCCCAAGACCACACGTAAATATTGATATGATTTTACCTTTAGGTCGTCAGGGCGAAACAAAGAAAAAATAAGTTTTTCTACTAAAAATTTTGATTTTTCATTATATACCACTCGCCGTTCAAAGCGCTGGGTTTTGCATAAATAGACCGAGTATTTTGAGAATGCGGCAAGGCGACAGGAAGTGAGCGCCTAGAGCGTATATAACCATACAGGAGGACGCGAGCGACGAAGGCAGTAACGCCGCAACTCTTTAAAGGTGATGGGTGTAAATTATGCAACTCGGTAAAATTGTAGGCACTGTAGTTTCTACACGTAAAGATGAAAAGCTTGAAGGTTTAAAACTTCAAATCGTCAAATTTATTAATGTGGATGGTACTTTTACCGGATCTTTGGTTATTGCTGTGGATTCGGTTGGAGCTGGGGTTGGTGAAGTTGTGTTAGTTGCCGCTGGCAGTTCAGCGCGGCAAACCGATGTTACCAAAGATAAACCCGTCGACACAGTAATTATGGCGATTGTTGATATTTTAGAAGTAGATGGCAATAACGTTTACGTTAAATAACAAGCCCTTAGTATTTTAAGTTTTCGGTTGTGTTACTTACTTGAGTCATGTATATCTAATGCACTTCTCAAGTTTACTCTCTGTCACCTAGCCGAACTCCTAAATTGCTCTATTTATTCTTGCTATTTTCCGCGAAGATCATTAAATAAATATAGTAAAGATTTTTTTATATGACAATCATCAACGATCAACAAATTTCCTCTTTAGTCGATAGCGTTGTTAAGCAACTTTCCATAGGTAAATTATCACCCCCACCCACTCAACAAAATATCCCAAAATCAGCAGGTGCTAAATCGGCAAAGGATTCAACGTCCTTTAGAGCGATGGAAGGAGCGCGCGGTTGTTTTACGACTATTGAAGAAGCAATTACTGCAGCGGAAAAAGCTTTTTACGAGTACAAATCAATTTCAACCGAGCAGCGCAAGAAAATCATTGCGACGATTCGTGAAATTTGCCTGGAAAATGTCGACACACTAGCCAGAATGGCTTTGGAGGAAACCGGCATGGGGCGTTACGATGATAAAGTGCGTAAAAATGAAGTTGCCATTTTGAAAACTCCAGGTGTTGAAGACCTGGCGCCAATTGCGTTTAGTGGTGATAAAGGTTTGACAATTTTGGAACAAGCGCCTTTTGGAGTTGTTGGTGCTATTACACCTTGTACCAATCCATCGGAAACTATTATTTGTAACACTATAGGCATGATAGCTGGTGGTAATGCTGTTGCATTTAATACTCATCCTAGTGCGAAAAAGATTTCAGTTTTTACTGTCGATTTAATCAATAAAGCTATTATTGCTGCTGGCGGACCGCCAAATTTAATTACCGCTATCATTAAACCGACTATCGAATCCGCCGGTATTTTAATGAAACATCAAAAAATTAAGTTATTGGTAGTCACGGGTGGGCCGGCTGTGGTAGATGCAGCTATGAAATCTGGTAAAAGAGTTATTGCGGCAGGACCTGGTAATCCGCCGGTTGTTGTAGATGAAACTGCGGATTTAGATAAAGCAGCTAAAGACATTGTTACTAGCGCCAGCACTGATAATAATATTATTTGCGTTGTGGAAAAAAACATTATTGTCGTTAAATCAGTTGCTGAAGAGTTTAAAAAAGCGTTGATTAAACATGGTGCTTTTGAATTAAGCAGTTATCAAGCGCAAAGATTGGTAAAAGTCATTGTCGGTGAAAACGGAGAGCCGAATAAAAAATGGGTTGGGAAGGATGTGCAGGTGATTTTGAAAGAAATAGATATTGATGTTGATGCTTCTAAACGTTTAGCAATTGCTGAAACTGACGCTAATCATCCTTTTGCAAAATTGGAATTATTGATGCCAGTTGTGCCCTTTATTCGCGCTAATGATATTGATGAAGCAATTGAAATTGCTTACGACTTAGAGGGTGGCTGTTTCCATTCTGCCGCTATCCATTCGCGTAATATTGATCGATTGCATCGCATGGCGGTTAAAATGAATACAGCAATTTTTGTGAAAAATGGTCCAACTTTGGCTGGATTAGGTTTGGGCGGTGAAGGACCCGCATCATTTTCCATAGCTACGCCAACAGGAGAAGGGGTCACTACAGCGCGGCATTTTACCAGAATCAGAAGATGTGTTGTAAGTGGACATTTTAGGGTGGTCTAGTGACAAAACTTCCAGAACAAATTATTAATGCAGTTCGTAGCGCAGGGGTTGTGGGCGCTGGTGGCGCTGGCTTTCCAACGTATGTGAAATTACAAGCTCAAGTTGATATTGTTATTGTTAATGGCGCAGAATGTGAGCCGCTATTGAATAGTGATTGTGCGATGATCTTGCAGCATCCAGATTGGCTGGTGGAAGGGTTGCGTCTGGCAATGCAAACTACGGGCGCAAAACGTGGTGTAATTGCACTTAAAGAATATTATACCGACCAAATAGATGCACTAAAAAAAGTTTTACCTGCTGACGGGGCAATAAAATTACATCTTTTAGAAAATTATTATCCTGCTGGTGACGAATTTTTTATTGTTTATGATGTTACGGGGAAAATAATACCTGAAGGTGGTATCCCGCTTAATGTTGGGGCGGTAGTTAATAACGTTGCCACTTTAATGCAAGTATATCAGGCGGCTAATGGAAAACCGGTTACGGAACGCACTGTGACCTTAGTTGGTGAATTTAACGAACCAAAAGTTGTTACCGTTCCAATTGGCACAACTTATGCAAATTTGATAAAAATTGCTGGTGGCTTAACTAGAGATGATGTGGTTTTGCTCGATGGTGGTCCGATGATGGGGAAAATCGTCGACGATTGGCAGGAAGGGATCGCTAAAACAACGAGTGGTGTTTTAGCTTTGCCTAGTGACCATTTTGTTGTCACTATGCGTCAACAGACCTTATCTCAAGCAATAAAACGTTCCAAATCGGCTTGTTGCCAATGTTTTCGGTGTAGTGATCTTTGTCCGCGCAATTTGCTTGGACATGAAATTTATCCACATTTAACCATGCGCAGTATCGATTATAACCAGGCAGAACCTGCAAAAAATATTACTTCCGCATTTTTATGCAGCCAATGCGGAGTTTGCGAATTAATCGCGTGTGATTCAATGCAGTTATCCCCGAGAAAAATTTATGCTGCCTATCGTAAAGAATTAGTTGCGCGAGGCGTGAAGAACCCGCATATACGAACCAATGTTGTTGCGAATTCAGAGATAGACGGTCGAAAAATCTCCACAATTACTTTA
>Ga0209319_1001466_pt1 | contig 19090 bp, 15 predicted proteins | sample RifGroE2_FD_184000 | JGI IMG/M metagenome (GOLD analysis project Ga0209319, IMG submission 184000) | Groundwater microbial communities from Rifle, Colorado - Groundwater E2 (SPAdes) (version 2) | ecosystem: Environmental > Aquatic > Deep subsurface > Groundwater | place: Rifle, Colorado, United...
AGGAGCTGATGCTGCAGCCAGTATTTATGGAGGCGTCATTGCGTATCACATGCCAACACTAAAAGTTACCAAACTTGCTAATACTTATCCTTTAACGGTTATTTACTCCGGACAAAAAATAGCAACACAAAGCGTGTTGGAACACGTTAGTACTTTACAACAACGGCATGATCAAGTTTTTGCACATCTTTATGCAGCGATAGCTGCTTGTACACATGAGGCAAAACAAGCTTGGCAAATATCTGATTGGCAAGCCGTCGGTGAATTGATGAATATTCACCAAGGATTGCATGATGCTTTAGGAGTTAACACACAAAAACTCGTTGATTTGATTTTCGCTTTACGTAGTGATCCGAAAATATTTGGCGCAAAGATTTCTGGTGCAGGAATGGGGGATTGTGTGATCGGTTTGGGAAAAGCGGATATAAAAGAACTTATCGAAACTATATCCGCAAAAAATTCCCAAGCCCAACTAATTCCCGTGCAGATTAGCTCGCAAGGAGTTGCTGTAATTGAAAATTAAAACAGCTTATTTTTTCCTACCCTTTATTCTAGCTTCATGAATTCAATTTTGCTATTGTAGTAAAATTAACAAAAACAAGTTTATTATTTTTATGAAACCAAGCTCAAAAAACTTAATCTGGTTGGATTTGGAGATGACAGGACTTGATCCAGAGTCTGATCATATTCTCGAAATCGCAACTATTATTACTGATAAAAACCTTAATGTTTTATCGGAAGGACCTGTTATTGCAATCAAACATAGCGAATCGATTTTGGAGCGCATGGATGAGTGGAACGTTAAACACCATAATGCGTCGGGATTAGTCGAACGTGTGCGCGCTAGTAATATTAGAGATAAGGAAGCTGAAGAAATGGTATTGGCTTTTATTCAGCACTATGTTCCAGCAGGCAAATCCCCAATCTGCGGTAATTCCATTTACCAAGATCGGCGTTTTTTAGCTCGTTACATGCCAAGACTGGAAAAATATTTTCATTATCGTAATTTGGATGTTAGTACATTGAAAATTTTAGCACGTACTTGGTATCCAAAAATTGCTAAAGGACTACAAAAAAAGTCTAAGCATATGGCTTTGTCTGATATTTATGACTCGATTTATGAATTGCAATTTTATAGGGAAAATATCTTTATAAAATAATTTCACGGGAAGTGGAGTTATTAAATTAAAGAATGTACGTATCGCTTTGCAATACTATTAAAACTTATAATTTCCTAAAAATGCCCATTATCCAAAAAATCCGCATCATCCTTGTTGACACCACCCATCCAGGTAACATTGGCGCTGTCGCGCGCGCTATGAAAAATATGGAATTGGCGCGCCTTTATTTAGTTAATCCGCTTTATTTCCCTCATGCTGAAGCAACTGCGCGTGCCGCTGGGGCTGATGATATTTTACAAAACGCTGTAGTTGCAGAATCTTTATTAGAGGCAATACAAGATTGTCAATTGGTGATTGGCACTAGTTCGCGAGTGCGTTCTTTACCGATAGCACTACTTGACCCAAAAGAGGCGGTGACGAAGGCAATTGTTGAGGCGAAAGTTGGATATGAAGTGGCGCTGGTTTTTGGTACGGAAAGTTCAGGTTTAAGCAATGAAGAGCTAAAGCTTTGCCATTATCATATGCACATTCCAACCAATACTGAATTTGCTTCATTAAATTTAGCTGCCGCAGTGTTGATTATTGCTTATGAGATAAAAATGGCTTTGGCTAAAGCAGAGGAAGGGGAAGAGGGTGGAGATGTTTTTGGTTTAGTGCAACAACTGCCTGAGTTGGCGACAGTGGTCGATCAGGAATGTTTTTACACTCATCTTGAAGAAGTTTTAATACAAAGCAATTTTTTAGATCCGAAAAAACCGCGTCATTTAATGGAGAGAATGCGACGCATGTTTGGTCGCGCGCGTTTGGAAAGGGCGGAAATAAATATTTGGCGTGGAGTTTTAACGGAGTTACAAAAGAAAATGATAAAAGGTGTTATTGAATAATGAAAAAACCATAAATAACGTAGCCTCAGGCTTTGGTCTGCGATATATTATTATGTGCAATAATTGTAAGTTACGCAGACTAAAGTCTGCGGCTACAGTCTGTGGCTACAGTCTGTGGCTACGAAATCGTTATTAATACGAACTATTCAACAACGTCATGATAAAAGATATATAAATGCAATTACTATATAAATCAATATGTTATACCTAGGGTCGAAAAAAATCCCAGTTTATCTCGATTATATGGCAACTACGCCGGTTGATTCCCGCGTGAAAGAGAAAATGCTAGCCTGTTTAGATAGGGAGGGCAATTTCGGTAATCCTGCTTCAGAGCACTTTTACGGTTATTGCGCACGTGAGGCAGTTGAGGAAGCAAGACAACAGGTTGCGGATTTAATCAATGCCGATGTGCGAGAAATTATTTGGACATCTGGCGCTACAGAAGCGAATAATCTGGCAATAAAAGGGGCTGCACGTTTTTATCAACGTAAAGGTAAACACATTGTTACACTTTCTAGCGAGCACAAAGCTGTTTTGGATTGTTGCAAATATCTGGAAACTCAGGGTTTTGAAGTAACTTATTTAAATCCGGAAAAAAATGGTTTAGTCGATTTGGTTAAATTGGAAGCAGCGTTGCGGATTGATACGGTTTTAGTTTCAATCATGTTTGTCAATAACGAAATTGGCGTAATTCATGATCTTGCGGCTATCGGAGCTTTAACTAAATCACGCGGTATAATTTTTCATGTTGATGCTGCTCAGGCTGCTGGAAAAGTTGTTATTGATGTAAAAAACATCCCTGTAGATCTTATGTCTTTTGCAGCACACAAAGTTTACGGACCAAAAGGTTGTGGGGCTTTATACGTGCGACGAGCGCCGCGTATTCATTTGGAACCACAAATTCATGGTGGTGGGCAGGAACAAGGTTTACGTTCTGGAACATTGGCAACGCATCAAATCGTCGGTATGGGTGAGGCTTTCCGCATTGCCAAAACAGAAATAATTACAGAAAGCGACCGAATTTTAATATTACGCAATAAGTTATGGCACGGGTTACAGGATTTGCTTGGGATACAACTTAATGGAGATTTAGAACAACGTGTTGCCAGTAATTTGCATGTCAGTTTTGCCAATATTAATGGCGAAAAATTGCATTTAGCTTTGCAAAAAGATTTGGCAATTTCTGCAGGAGCTGCCTGCGCCGTCGCCAGCATCACACCTTCTCATGTTTTGAAAGCGATTGGTGTTAATAATCAATTGGCGCAAAGTAGTGTTCGTTTTTCTTTAGGCAGATTTACGACTTCTGAGGAAATTGATTTTGCGGTTGCAGCAGTGCGAAAAGCAGTTAATTTACTGCGTCAATAAAATTCCACATGCAAAAAACTATGGTAGTTAACTTTTCAAAAATAGACATAAACAAAAAAGGCAGTTATAAAATAACTGCCTTTTAGTTTTTAAGGAAAAAGGTTATATTTTCATTTCATTGTTGGTAACTTTTACAAATTCACCATTACCTAAAGACAAACGTAACTTCATGTTTTTACCCATTTTGCTAGATGGAATAGCTACATCAAATTCTGCACCTTCCTTAGCATAAATTCTAACATCCATATCTTGCTTTGCCAAAGGTGCCGCAGCATCTTCACTGATTACATCTACACTATTAATTTCTATATGTGCATTACCTGAGTTATTCAGTTTAACATGTACGCCTTTAGCAGTTTTGTTTATGCGCCAGTCTAATTTAGCATTAGCATTGATAGGATAAATATAAACAGGTAAGCTCACACGGGTAGTAATTGTAACTGCACTAGGCTTGTTCTTTTTGTTGTCCAAAAATGCAGATGGAGATAAAGCAGGAATTTCTTCAACAAATAATCTGTATAACACCTCTTTGTTAGGTGAAGAATACTTTTTTAATGCAACACGAATTGCTTGTTTCTGTGATGGAAGTAGTTGACCAGTTACTGGAGTTACAATCAAAGAACTAGGAGTTTTTTGGTTATCAATGTCGGTAACAATATCCTCCCCATTATTTCTTGCCCAATCTGCAAGTTTCACTTTAAAAGCTAATTTCTTATTTTCGCTTTTATTTGTTAAATAAATAGGTTGTGTAATGGTTTTGTTGTTTAAATGAACTGCCAAGCGTGTAATTCCTAAATGGGAACCTTCAGCTTGGGCAGTGCATGAAAACAATAATGCACCTAATAGACTTGTCAAAATAATATTCGAAAACATTAATATTTTTCTTTGTTTTTTCATTTTTTATCTACTCATTTATTTTAGTTGGTTACTTATTTTGTTAGTTTTTTCTTACGGTTATACGGATACGGTAATGGTAATTGTCCCTGTATGTGCTCCGTCTACAGACCAGTCATCGAGACCATTAGCAGGATCAAAAATAGGGCAAAGAGCTATGGTTTTTGCAGAATTCCTTGGTAAATCAGTAGAGCTAATTGTTGCAGCAGTTTCTGGAAAATAGGTTGTGGTTTCAGCATCACATGTTCCTGCATTGCTGGAGCTGAAATCAACCCCGCTTGGTTGGCCTAACCAAAAATAAATTTTTGAAGAACCATTGGTCGTTTGATATTTGCCTGTAGTTGCCGGTTTGTCGGATTGGGAGGCAGCAAATTTCAAAGCTACGCTCTTATTAGACTGAACAGTCAATAACCCATTGGTTCCGCTGTTATTGGCGCCGAGAGTTTTGGCTGTTACGGCAGAAACATCACCTAAATCTATAGCCGTGGTTTGTACTATATCAAGCTTTGCAGTTGCAGATGCGGAGGCAGATACGCTTGCTGAAGGACTCCAACTCGCCATAGCTGTTCCCGTGAATAGTAGAGCTATTGCCGACACCAACAATATTTTTTTCATATATTTTCCTCTATTTCAGTCATTTAAAAAAATAATAAAAGCTAGTATTAATGTTTATTATATGTACATTAAAAAACAATGCAAGGCATCATAAGTAATATTTATTTATTAATCAACTTTAAGGTAATTACTTCAATTGACTCTTGTCAATTATTATTACGTCACCGTTAGCTAAAACAAGGCGTACTTTCAGATTTTTACCCTTTTCTTTGTCTTTGCTGTCTTTTCCGGATGCTTTGTCTGAAGATTTATCGGAAGAAGTAGCGGACTTAGCTGACGAACCAACGGATTTACCAGAGGGAATAACCGAATCAAATGAAACATCTTCGCCAGGGTAAACTATTAAATCTGTTTTCTGCGTTGATAATGGAGTATCTGAACCTTCCTCGAATATTTGTATTTCGGTAATTTCCATATGAGAATTGCCAGAATTATGAAGTGTAATCGAAACCCCACCGGCGGTTTGTTGCGCCCCCCAGCTTAACTGCGTACTAGGATTGCTTGGGGAAATATAAACAGGCAAGCTTACTGTTGTAGTAACTGATATAGCACTAGGTAACACCGTTAAACTATTTATTTTATTGCTCGACATAATGGGCTTTGGGGGAACAGGCGTTTCTTCAATAAACAATTTGTAGAACATCTCCTTGTCAGATGAAAGATAATTATTTAAGGCAACACGGATTGCTATTTTTTGCAATGGAGCAAGCTTGCCGACCACTGGAGTGACTATTAAAACGTCTGAAGATGATGGGTTATCAATTGGAGTAACGATATCTTGTCCATCAGCTCTTCGCCAATTAGCAAGATTGGCCTTGAAAGCTAATGTCTGATTTTTGCTTGTATTTGTTATATATACAGGCTGTGAGATTTTTTTATCATTTAGAGTGATTGATAAAAGTCCTATTTGCATATTGTAGCTTTGGGAATTGGCAATACGAGTGGACAGATTGCCTATACCTAAATCTATACTTGAAATTTGTGTCACATTAAGTTGTGAGTGTGCTGACGCAGTAGCAGTTACGTTTACAGTAGGGCTCCATGCTGCCACTATTGATTTGGTTGTGAATATAAAAACTGCTATTGTCGATAATGCCCATAAAGTTTTTTTCATATGCTAAATCCTATATTTAAAAAAACAAGTAAACATTAGTAGGGTAATTATAATCCATTCTCGTATCGGTGGGGAACCGTCTTAATTTCACAAGTCAAAATGTGTCCCGATTGCAGGTGTTTCAGGATCAGTTACTACGTGAATTTGCATGCGCCCATTACTGGATGGTGGAGTAAATAAAGTAAACTCCCTACTGGTTTCGCCTGGATAAACGCTAATAAATGGTTCAACCTGAGTGAGGGTTGTGTTGGATTGATCTAAAGGACTTGTGTAAATTCTAATGATTTTAACGTGTGCATTGCCTTGATTTGTAATATGAATTTTAATCTTTTCACCATCGTTTTGGACTTGCCAAACCAATTTACGAAATGGATTGTCAGGTAAGACATAAATCGGTATGCCGACCCGAAAATTTAATTTTATTTCCTCTTTTTGAGTGGAATTTGTATCGTTTTGTCTTATTAATTGCGAGCGTAAGTCGCCGCTAGATGCCGATTCGGTAAGAAAAACTTTATACATTATTTCTTGAGAATGAGGTAGGCGGTTGAGCAGCGCGATACGCAGCATTTGATTACTTTTTGCTTTTAGGCGAAACACAGGGGGAACGACCATGACCGCTTTCGATGTGTCCGGTGTGTAAAAATCTGCCCCATTGATTTTTTGCCAACGAAAAATCTTACTATCTAACATAATGAAATTGGAACTGCTGTTTGCTAAAATCATGGATTTAATCGCATCTTTACCTGATAGAGTAATGGACATTGGCGTGACACCGAATTCATTGGTGGTGGGGACCGCAGCATTAACAGTAGCAGCGAGTGACAATAAAAAGGGGAGTAGGATTTTATGAAACAATTTGTGCATATTAAAAACCTTTTGTGTAATAACAGGCTTTCACCTAGGGTAAAAATTAGTTATTTATGTATAATCAACAGTAATTGTTGCTGAATCTGAATAAGCCCCAACGGGAACATCTTGTCCATCGTTTATTTTGCCACATACTGGAATTGTAAAGGCAGTGCTGACACCAAACAGACCGTTAGTTATTCCTTCTGATGATGTTATGGGCAATACGGTTCCTCCAACGGTACAGGTACCTGTAGATGTCCCCGAAGTAAAATTTAATCCCGTAGTTTGGTAAAGTACGTAGCTTAAATAATTGGTTCCAGTATCTTTTAATCTACGCACACCGCTACCATCTTTATTGGCACTATCAATTTTTATGGTGTTTACGGTCGTTCCTTTTGTGCATTTTAAAGTAATGTTAGTTGTTCCTGATGGTCCTACAGTGAGATCCGTTATATCAGGAAACGCCAATGCCGTTGGTGCAGTTACAGTGCAAAAACTTCTTACCCGTACCGATACAGTCAAAGAGGCCGTAGAGGTGGCGCCATTAGATATGCCTATATGTAAACACAGTAGACAAAATAGCCCACTTATTCGAAGAAATTTACTATTTTTATATTTCATATTTTTGAAAGTTTTAATTTTAACTAAATATATTCCTAATTTTTAGATAATGTTATATATTTTTCTGTTTGGTGGAAAGAAGTATTTAATAGAATTTAAAAATGAGCGAAATAAGCTAAAAGCAAGGAATAATTTTTAATTATTTTTATTGCACTTGCTGAAAATAAATTGGGCGAATTGGCTTAAATGATTTTAGGACCTGTTGATATTTGCTTTTTTTCGACCGCAAAAATAGTTTAATCGGCTAAAATTACCTACTTTTTCGTCATGAAAACGCAATTGTCCACAACCCCTAGAAAAGGAAAGATAAAATTTTCTTATGGAAGAATTTTATTTCTTGTGGCGCTTATTTTTTTGCCAAACTTCGCTTATGCAGAAATTTCCACTATTGGTGAATCGAGTATTGTTGATGGATTAACAAACATTTCTCATCCTTCTTTTACCCTAAAAGATCTTGCCCGCACTTCAAAAAAGACGGGTTTTCAAAAAAACACAGCATTCAAACCTAATAAGCGTATTAAAAAAAATATTTTTTCTGCTTTCTTGGAAAAGATAACATTTAAGAAACGTACTGAAAATAAAAGTACCCCTGATTTTTCTAAATTTACTGACATCAATTCGATTGACCATCCGATTTATTCTGCAAATAATTCCAAATACAGTCCTGCGGGCAATTCTCTTATCACAGACAGGCTTAATAATGTTTTATATGCAGATGGGTTACTTGACGACAATACTCAATCTCAACCAAGGGTTCCTCAAAACATACAAGAGTTGCCGCAAACAATGAATCTTGACAAAACAAGTCTTACGACTATGCCAGCGCCAGTATCTCAAGCTAAGACTGCAGATGTGTCAGCAATTTTGGACGTGAAGGAAATACTTTTGATGCGCGTTGTACTTAATGGACAGGATGCTGGTGTTGATGCGGTGATTTTACAAACGCCAAAAGATGCTTTGATCAGTAAAGAGGATCTACAAAATTTTGATATATTGATAGATCAAGTTAAGGCTAAACCTTATGACTATCTGGGGAGACCATATTACGCAATTCAAGAACATTTGCATAGTATTTATCGTATTGATCAGGCATTAAATAAAATTCACATAACGCTTGCCACTAACCTTTTTAAGGGCAGCATTTTTAATTACAAGGCAAAATCAACTGTTCCATTGACAGAACCTGCAACGGGCGCTTTTGTGAATTATGATTCTTCGGTAACAACAGGAGGGAATAACTCGGCGCAATATGGTTCAGTTTTTGAGGGTGGTTTTTTCGGTAAAAAAGGTGTTGGTATCACTAACTTTATGTTTAACAAAGGTCAGGGGCACTCTACGATTACGCGGCTAAATACTTATTGGCAAAAAGACGATCCGGAAAAAATGCGTACGGTGACATATGGTGATATTGTTGGAAATGCTGGTTTATGGGGAGCGTCAACTATGATCGGTGGAGTTCAATGGTCGACGAACTTTGCCACGCAGCCAGATTTTGCAACCTCATGGTTGCCAAACGCGCATGGTCAAGCGGTCTTGCCATCTAGTTTAGATTTATATGTTAATAATACTTTAGTTTCCAAAAATCAAATAACACCTGGAGCCTTTCGTATTGATAATATCCCTGTTGTTTCAGGTTCGGGTAACGTTAATGTGGTTGTTACTGACATCCTGGGAAGACAACAGGTTATCAATATTCCTTATTTCACAACGGGGGAACTGCTTAAGCCTGGATTGCATGATTATTCTTACTCAGTTGGCTTAATTAGAACTAACTATGGTCAAAATAATTTGAGTTATAGTAAACCAGCTTTTGAAGCGACAGATAGCCTTGGGGTTTCACCTGATTTTACACGACAATGGCATTTGGAAGTAGAAAGCATGGATAAGCAAGCTTTTGGTTATGGAGGCAATAAACTGAATAAATGGGGTATGTCGAAGTTTGTTATAGCAGGAAGCCGTAATTCAAATGGCTTTGGAGGAATGATAAACTATGGAACGCAATATGCGGCACCAAAAAATCGTTATACTATCATGCTTAACTTGGAAATGGATTCGCCATACTTTTCCAAATTAGGAAGTGATAACAACCAGTTAGCGCCTAGTTTAATTTCACAACTTTCCTTGTCGATTCCAATTAAAAATGGTAGTAATTTGGGGTTTTCTTACACGCGTCAAAGTAGTCGTGGCAACACCCAAAATGATGCTAATACCAGCAGTACGAGTGGATCGAATGCCAACATTTTCGGGGTTAGTTACCAAACGAGAATATTCAAGGATTGGTCGCTTGCTTTTGCTGGCACCTACAGTAGCGGTAATGGCACAAACAATCGTGCGTTTTCATTATCTTTAACTAAGACATTTCAAAATCAAACTAATCTTAGTTTGATGGCTTCTCAAGATTCTACAGGGACAGGACAAAGTGTAGCTATAAGTAATAACAGCAATATTTATTCAAAATTTGGTTATAATTTAGAGGTTGATACGGGCAACAGGAGAAACTACCGTGGTAGCATAGCAAAAGATACTGATTATGGATCATATTCACTTGCAGCAGAGCATTCCGAAGGAGCAAATATTTATAGGGGACAGTCGAACGGTGGGGTGGTTTATATAGATAAAGGGATTTATTTCGGTAAAAAAACTTTGGGAAGTTTTGGTTTAGTCAAAGTTCCCAAATACAAGGACGTCAAAATTCAACTTTCCAACTTGACTGTAGCCCACACTGATAAAAACGGTAACGCTATATTGCCAGCTTTGTTGCCCTATCAGGAAAATAAGATTGGTATTGATGTTAGCGATTTGCCGCTTGACACTAAAATTGAAGAAATTGAAAAAATTGTTAAACCTTATGCGCGTACAGGTGTGATTATTCCGTTTTCAGTCAAAAAAAGTCGCGGTTTATTGATGCAAGTGACAAGAAAGGATGGATCTGCATTACCACCAGATACAGTCGTACTAGTAAATAGAAAAGATTATGCTTATATCGCTACCGAAGGAACGCTTTATATTACAGAAGTAGATTTGGAGAAAACAACTGAAATTATCGCACCGTTTGGCGAGAGAAGCTGTTTGATTATGGTAGATTTAAAAAAAATCCCTGGCATCGATTTAAAAGATCCAGTTATTGATATAGGTAAAATTGCTTGTGAAATGATTGATACACCACCAAACTTGCCTGGAGAGGCCAGTTTGGCACCAGAAGCAACTAGTTCAATAGAATCATTATTGACTCCAACTTCTGACATACCATCCACTCCATTCGTACAGGGAAATGCTGATATACCACCGGAAAATCAGAAAACCAAGCCACCAGAAAACGTGATTTTTCCATCTACTGCGCAAATTCAGGCGACTGGCAGTAGTGAAGTTCAAGGGTTGGAGACTGTTTTAAGTCCAACAGATATTGATTTAAGTAACAATGAATACAAACTGGTTGAATTTGGTGGTAATAGTTATGATGATTTTGATAGCTCCAAAGACGCTGCAGACATTTTACTAGAAAGGTATTTAGAACAATCTGATAAGAGTTGTTTAACGCCAGAAGTGGAAGAGCTCAGTGAATTCTGGGATAATATAGGCATTAATGAATCAGGTTGCGCCTATGCTATACAATCTGGTGGTAAAGGGGAGTATTGTGATAAAAATCTGTCGGCAAAACTGAAGAAATGGAAAAATCGGTTTTCAGTAATTAAATCGCGGCAAAGAGACCGAGCATTAGACAATATGAGAAGTTTGGGATTATTGAATTAATAAATTGCACGAGCGATGTTTTTATTAAGATATGTAAATATAATTGCTATATAAATCAAACTGTTATTTTTAATATTTTATTTTTTAATGGAAGTTAGATTGTGGACTGATGAAAAGATTATTTTACTATTTTATGTGTTTTTGCTTGATGTTTTTTTGCATCGGTTCCGTCTCGGCTAATTCTGTCGCTTGGACTGTTCCTAAAATTTCCAATCTACCATCCCTTGAAGCTTTAGCGATCGGAATGAAAATTTGGCACAACGAATGTGGTGGCAGGATAGATGGGCTAACAAGTTGGAATGATGGAGAAGATTTTGCTTCTCTTGGTATAGGACATTTTATTTGGTATTCTTCGGGAAGAGGTTCGGATAAGGATAGCTTTCCACGTTTAATTCAATATATGCGTAGCAATAGAGTTGCTGTACCAAAATGGTTAGATTATCCTGTTACGCCATCTTGTCCTTGGCGCACAAAAGAGGAATTTTTTAGTTCTGCTAAAACTGACCCGCGGTTTATGGAATTACGTACTTTTTTAGCACGTACTGTTGCGGTACAAGTACAATATTTGATGTATCGATTAGAAATAGCTATACCACAGATTTTAATGATCGTACCAGCGGGTGAACGCGATTTCGTTTATCAGAAACTTGCAGAATTACTCAGTACTCCTGCTGGGGTTTATGTGTTAGTAGATTATGTTAATTTTAAAGGCGATGGGGTTTTGGCGGCAGAGAAGGGAATAGATAGACAACACCCAAGTTGGGGACTTTTGCAAGTTTTGGAAAATATGCGCTATGCACCAACCAAGTTAACGCCTTTGCAAGCATATGCCTGGTCAGCAAAGCGTGTATTGTTGCGTAGAGTTTTATATGCTGAACCCAAAAGACATGAAGAACGCTGGTTATTGGGGTGGTTGAATAGAGTGGATGGATACTTGGGAAAATATGAATTTTGAATTATAGATTTTAAATGAATGAATCGCTACGCGATCTTGTTTAAAAAGGAGGTATTATGAAATCATTAGCAAAACTAAAAAAAGAGCCTGGCATTTGGATGCATGATGCGCCACAACCGGAAATGGGTAACAACGATGTGATGATTAAAATTCATCAAACAGCGATTTGTGGAACAGATGTGCATATTTATAATTGGGATGAATGGGCACAGAAAACGATCCCGGTACCGATGGTTGTGGGACATGAATATTCTGGAACTATTGCTGAAATCGGTGGTGATGTTCAAGGATTTGAGATTGGCGATAGAGTTTCTGGTGAAGGGCATATTTCATGCGGCTATTGCCGCAATTGTCGTGCAGGTAGAAGGCATTTATGTCTCGTCAACATGGGCGTTGGCGTAACACGCACTGGTTCTTTTGCCGAATATTTGGTTATTCCTGCGGTTAATGCTTATAAATTACCGGTACAAGTTAGTGATGAATTGGGTGCAATTTTAGATCCACTAGGCAATGCAACACATGTAGCGCTTTCTTTTGATTTGGTTGGTGAAGATGTGTTAATTACTGGCGCAGGTCCAATCGGCATTATGGCTGGTGCTATAGCCCGTCATGTCGGCGCACGTCACATCGTAATTACCGATATTAATGAATATCGCCTGGATTTAGTAAAGAAAATGGATGCTGACCTGATTCCGCTTAATATTAAGCACTATTCTATAGAAAGCGCTATGCGTAAATTAGGCATGGCAGAGGGCTTTGATGTTGGGTTTGAAATGTCGGGTAATTCAGCAGCTTTTAATGGTATGTTAAAATCTATGAACCATGCCGGTAAAATTGCTTTGTTGGGATTTTTGCCACAAAACACGACCATCGATTGGAACCATATTATTTTAAAAGGGCTAATCGTGAAGGGGATTTATGGGCGGGAAATGTTTGAAACTTGGTATAAAATGATCAGTATGTTGCAAAGTGGTTTAAATGTTAAACCTATCATTACTCATCATTTTGCTATCGATGATTTCGCTAAAGGTTTTGAGTTAATGGCTTCAGGAAAAAGCGGTAAAGTTATTTTGGATTGGTAGTGAATTCACAGGAAGTCGACAAATTAAGCTAATTTAACCAAAGCACGCAAACGTCTAAATTCGTTTTGGTCGATGTTATCGCAGCAGATTGGCATATGAAAATGATGCTTTTTATTATTTTCATCTACGCTAACAAAATTTAGTAAAGCAAAATGTGCTGTGATAATACTGTCTCTTTTTAGAATTACAGTAATTGTTGTTTCATCCTTTAATTTAAGAGCCCATTTCCTATCTTTTTCTAAAGTTATTTTAACTACACTATGTTTATTTTGTAACCATGCGTATTTAGTTAGGTTTTGCCAAAGGCTAGCAAGACTAAACGCCACTATAACCATTTGATAGAAATGATTGTTGATTGATATAATTGCACAGACAATTGCACCTAAATGGTTAACTAGCAAAAAAACAACTGCAATTCTTGATTTTTTTAAAGTTAAATGTAATTTTGGCATGATGTGTATTTTACTAGGAATTGTAGCTATATTGCGATACCGTAAATCAATATATTATTTTTTTACATTTTAAAATTATAGGATATTTTAGACGATGGCAAACAGCAAAAAATTAGCGAAACTTTATTTAAAAAATAACGAAGAACGGCGGCTTTTAGCAGGTCATCTTTGGATTTATAGCAACGAAATAGATGTAGCTAAAAGTCCATTGAAAAGTTTTCAGAATGGCGAATTAGTTAAGATAACTAGTGCGCGAGGAGCGGAATTAGGCATTGGCTATATTAATCCTCACAACTTACTTGCAGTGCGACTTTTGAGTCGGAATCCAAATACCAGTATCAACATTGATTTTTTTCTGCAGCATTTAAAAGATGCTTTATTGTTGCGTGAGCGTTGTTTTGAACAACCTTTTTATCGTTTAGTTTTCGGTGAAGGAGATTATCTGCCTGGAGTGGTTATTGATCGCTTCGGCGATGTTTTAGTTGTACAAATTACAACTTGTGGCATGGATAATTTAAAAAGTTTTCTACTCGATGCTTTAATAAAATTAATCAAACCAAAAACCATTTTGTTACGTAATGACACTAAATCCCGTTTATTGGAAGGATTACCACAATCTGTAGAAACCGTTTATGGAGAAGCTGTAGATGTTGTGGAGCTATGTGAGAATGGAGTGCTATTTAAGGCGCCAATTATTGAAGGACAGAAAACAGGTTGGTTTTATGATCAACGTCAAAACCGCATTCTCGCAAATAAGTATTTGAAAAATAAGAAAGTTTTAGATGCATATTCTTATATCGGCAGTTTTGGTATTCAGGCAGCTTGTGCTGGCGCTAAATCAGTTATTTGTCTGGATAGTTCAGCGTTTGCATTACGGCACGCGCAACAAAACGCATTGCTGAATGGAGTTGCCGAACAAATGCATTTTATGGAAAAAGATGTACCGCAAGCGTTGAAACAATTTATACAAGATAATGAATTGTTTGATGTCGCAATCATTGACCCACCAGCTTTTATAAAAAGGAGCAAAGATATAACTGCGGGTAGCCAAGCTTATCAACGTTTGCTTGAACTGGTGTTGCAAATTTTACCGAAACACGGAATAATGGTGATCACTTCCTGTTCAATGCATATGTCACAAGATATGTTGCTTAACGTTTTACGTAAGGCAAGTTTACGTGTCGGTCGACAATTAAGTATTCTTGAGCAACTGCATCAAGCTGCTGATCACCCGATCCATCCTGCAATTGCGGAAACCAATTATTTGAAAGGGTTTATAGTTGCTCTAAAAAATACTGATTAAAAAGGAGCGATGAGGGAATCTACGCAAGATTAAAAAGAATTTTGTAATTGTAATGACATTGTTGAATAATTCTAAAAATCATGAATAACGTAACCGCAGGCTTTAGCCTGCGATATATTTTAGGTGCAATAATTGGAAGTTACGCAGACTAAAGTCTGCGGCTACCTACGGTTTGCGGTTACGAAATCGTTATTAATATGAATTATCATACAACACCAATTGTAATTTCATGGAAAATTTATGGATATTAAGACCTATTCTTTAACAAAAAAACTAGAGGAAGTTGTAAAGCAATATCCTGAGCGAATCGCGCTACAAGCTAAAACTCAGCACAGTTATAAAACTTATACCTATCAAATTTTTTTACTAAACTCCAAATCAGTTGCGCAAATGCTAATCAATCTTGGAGCTAAAAAGGGCGATCGCGTAGCGATTATTTTAGAGAATCGTCCTGAATGGGGGATTATTTATTTTGGTATTTTGTTTGCTGCTGCTATTGCTGTTCCTTTAGACCACCAAGCAACAAAAGAAGATATTGCATATTTTTTAGAAAACTCAGGCAGTAAAATCGTTTTCACATCAGAAAAGTATTTGCCTATTTTTCAAAATGCACAAAATTTAAATTCTTTAGAAAAGGTTGTCGTGCTATCTGAATATGATAGCAATAAAAACATAACTTATCCGTTTACTCTAAATCCATCTAACAATAGTCAAATTTGCGACTATACACAGCTAATAAATGCAATAGACAGCATTGAAGAAACAACTAATAATCAAGCTATATTAAGCGATATAGTATCGATTATTTATACTTCAGGCACAACAGGTAAACCCAAAGGAGTGATGCTTACGCATGAAAACTTTTATAGCAATTACCTTAGCATTGCAAAAATGGATTTCTTACATGGTGATCATAATATTTTAGCAATTTTACCACTGCATCATTCTTTCCCCTTCATGACCACTCTGCTTATTCCATTGTTTTTAGGGATGAAAATAACTTACCCTATGACATTGAGGAGTGAAGAACTATTGCAATGTATGCGTGATACTGAAGTCACTTGTGTGGTTGCTGTTCCTCAATTTTATTATCTAATCCATAACAATATAAAAAAAACACTTGCTGAACAATTATTTTGGTTGCGTTGGATATTCATATTTGTTTTGGAAATTGCTTTTTTTGTCCGCGAAAAAATTCATTTTAATTTGGCGAAAATTTTATTTACAAAAATCCATCAGCAGTTCGGCAAGCAATTGCGGTTTTTTGTGTCAGGAGGAGCAAAACTAGATACAAAAATAAATAAGTTTTTCTTTAAATTGGGATTTACTATTTTAGAAGGTTATGGATTGACAGAAACATCTCCTGTTGTTGCCTTTAATCCCTTGACGAAACTAAAAATTGGTTCAGTAGGGAAGTTAATTCCCCAAGTGGAAGTTGAAATCGTAGATGTTGACTTGGATGGGGTGGGTGAGATTCTAATTCGCGGAAAAAACGTAATGTATGGGTATTATCAATTGCCAGAACAAACCAAAGCGGTTTTTCGTGATGGATGGTTTTGTTCAGGGGACTTGGGGTATATTGATAAAGATGGTTATTTATACGTGGTTGGACGTAAAAATGAACAAATAGCCCTTGCCAACGGCAAAAAAATTTCTCCAGAAGAGCTCGAGCAATATTATGTACAAAGTTTATTTATCAAGGAAATTTGTATTTTGACGGCTGGTAAAGGCATACAAGAAAAGTTAATGGCAGTGGTTGTACCAAACTTGGATTATTTTCGCCAAGCAGAAAAAAATAGTGTTTACGAAATGATTCGTTGGGATCTGGAGAATTTTTCCAAAAAATTGTCACCTTATAAACATATTTTTGGTTTTATTTTAAGTACAAAAGATTTGCCACGCACACGTCTTGGCAAGCTAAAAAGATACATAATTAAGGAAAAACACGTTGCAGAACTTATGGGTAGTACAAGAAAAGTGCTCCCACAAACGGAGTTTACTGATGAGGAAAATTTAAAAATTCTTGCTTCTCCCATTGCATCTGAAGTTTTGCAGATTTTGGCTAAAGACCTAGGTTTAAAAAGGGTTAATTTACAAGATTATTTAGAATTAGATTTAAAAATTGATTCTTTAAAACGTTTGGAATTACAAGTTTTACTTGAGAAAAAATTTCAGATTAAAATTCCAGAAAATAGCGCAGCACAAATTTTTACTGTCATGGATTTAGTTGCAATAGTCGAAGATTTAGTAAAAGCCGACCCCAAAAACAATTTCACTCAAAAAAATATTGCCAAAGCATTTAGTTGGCAGGAAATTCTAAATGCGCCAGTGACAGATGCAATTATAAAGAAAATAGATATTCATCCAACTAAAATGGCGAATACTTTAACTTTTTTGTTTGATGGGTTCTTTTACTGGATATTGCGTTTAACTTGTCATTTGAAAATTACGGGGCAAAACAATTTACCAAGCAATCAGGCTTTTATTCTATGTGCCAATCATAACAGCTATCTTGATGGGTTTATCGTAACGGCAGCAGTTCCTCGCCATGTGCAAAAAAAACTTTATTTTTTCGGGTTGTTTGATCTTTTTCAGTCACCGTTTATTAGAAATGTATTGAAATTAATTCGTGTTATTCCAATTAGTTCAGTTGGAAATTTATTAACAGCCATGCAGACTGGCGCTTATTTATTAAAAAACAACAAAGTACTTTGTATCTTTCCAGAGGGGGAACGTTCTATTGATGGTACTGTTAAACAATTTAAAAATGGAATAGGGGTATTGTTAAAAGAACTTAATTTGCCGGTAGTCCCTGTTTATATCCATGGTTCATTTGAGTCTTGGTCACGCAATCAACGTTACCCAAAACCTTATCCAATGGCAATAACTTTTGGTAAAACTTTTTATCAGGAAGAACTGCGTTTGATCGGTTTACAGCTTGGAGCTAAAGACGATTATACGGCGATTACGTTGGGAATTAGAGAGAAATTATTTGATTTGGCATAGAGCCAGCAGAGCTATGTAAGAAAACTAGTGTTAAATTTTGCACGTCGATATAGGTGTGTTAAAATGCACGGACGTTTTGGAGTTTGCAATCAATTTTTTAAAATGTGGAGAATTTTATGGATCAAAAATTGAAAGAAAAATTATCGGTAAAAAGCAAGTGGGTACGCTTACTTTATATGATCTTGTTTTTGTTTATTGCAATTTTAGTAAAATTTACCGTTTTGTTTATTACAGCTTTTCAGTTTATTTCTATTCTTTTTACTGATCATCCCAATCAAATGTTACTGGAATTTGGTGAGCCTTTAAGTATTTATATTGGACAAATTTTTCGTTTTCTTTCTTATAACACAGAATCCAAACCTTATCCTTTTAGCTCCTGGCCAGCACTAAAACCTGTTTTTACCATTTCCGAATCTGCGGAAAAAAAAGTAACAAATAAAACTTCTCTATCTAAACCAAAGAAAAAAGTTACTGGCAAGAAGAAATAAGACAAAAACGGGATAATTTTGTTTTTTTATGTGGTTATGAATTGCGCAATGCACAGCTAAGAAATGTAACTTGTCGCTGCGTAATTCTGAAAACGCGTATATTGCCCCAGGAAGGTGAGGCGTACTTTACCTATGGGGCCGTTTCTGTGTTTGGCGATAATAACTTCTGCGATACCTTTGTCAGGGCTACTTTCGTTATATACTTCATCACGGTAAATAAACAAAATGATATCCGCATCCTGTTCGATGGCTCCTGATTCGCGAAGATCTGACATTTGAGGTCTTTTGTCGGCACGTTGTTCCAAACCGCGATTTAATTGCGATAGTGCTACAACCGGAACATTGAGCTCTTTAGCTAGGATTTTTAAGGAACGGGATATTTCCGTAATTTCTGCGGTGCGGTTTTCTCTAAATCCAGGGATTTGCATTAGTTGTAAATAATCGATAACGATCAAGCCTAGTGGCCCTACGTTTTTAACGAGACGTCTTGCTCTTGCACATAACTCAGCAGGACTCATCGCTGGAGTATCGTCAACAAACAAAGGCGCTTCTGATAATAAACTAACAGCCGAAGTCAGGCGCGGCCAATCT